>ERZ894191.110-NODE-110-length-71319-cov-17.008826_pt1 | contig 71319 bp, 55 predicted proteins | sample MGYA00380282_ERZ894191 | MGnify/ENA primary metagenome ERZ894191 (study PRJEB32331, sample SAMN06328485) | human gut metagenome | biome: human gut microbiome; feature: stool | host: Homo sapiens | collected 2013-02-21 ...
TAAACTCTAACGTACAAACGTACGCCGACGAGTTCATTTTCGCAAAATCCGAACTTATTTCTCGACCTCTGCCAGCGTGTAGACACTTTTGTCTACACGCTGAAGCCACGAGTAAACTCGTGGCTTTTATATTACTTAATTTTTAAATTATCTGCCTGGTTTAAAGAAGTCGGGAACATCTATACTACCCATTCCCGGCTTTAACTTTCTCTTGAAAATTGCATTATCATCATAATCAGAAACTGATGAAGAATAAGACGGAGTCTTTCTGTCGCTTGATGTTGAAGAACCTGCAAACTTAGGTGTAATATTCTTTACATCATTAGCTTTATCCTTACCGCGTCTTAATGAACCGTCAAGACCTGTTGCAATAAGAGTAACCTTAATTTCATCTTTAAGATTATCGTCCATAGCAGTACCGACAATAATATTTGCCTCTTCACTTACAAGGTCACGAACAATGCTTGATACTTCGCCCATATCAACAAGTGAGAATTCACTTCCGCCTGTGATATTAAGAAGTACGTTTTCAGCACCCTCAATGCTTGTTTCAAGAAGCGGACTTTCAATAGCCGCACGAACTGCGTCCTGAGCGGCATTTTCACCCTTGCCGACACCGATACCCATATGTGCGACACCGCTGTCTTTCATAATTGTTCTTACATCGGCAAAGTCACAGTTCATAATACCTCTTTGAGTAATTACTTCAATGATACCTTGAACACCTTGACGAAGAACATCATCTGCAAGTTTGAATGAATCTTTAATTGTAACCTTTTTGTCTGCAATCTTCAATAGAAGATCATTTGGTATAGTAACAATAGCGTCAACCTTTTCTGCAAGGTTCTTAATACCTTCTTCAGCGTTTCTCATTCTTTGAGGTCCTTCAAAGAAGAAAGGCTTTGTTACTACCGCAACTGTAAGTACACCAAGAGATTTCGCAGCCTCTGCGATAATAGGTGCGGCACCTGTACCTGTTCCGCCGCCCATACCTGCTGTTACGAATACCATTTCTGTATCTTTTACAAGATTCTTGATTTCATCTTTTGATTCTTCAGCCGCTTGTCTGCCGATTTCAGGCTTTGCACCTGCTCCCAAACCGCTTGTAAGCTTTCTGCCGATATTAAGTACAGTCGGTGCTTTTACATTTGCAAGCTGCTGTGCATCTGTATTGACGCAAATAAATTCTGCCTTTGTAACGCCGGCCTCGATCATACGGTCCACAGCATTGTTACCGCCGCCGCCGACACCTATAACCTTTATTCTTGCGCCGTCTATTGTAGTGTTTTCTTCCAAACCGATAGGCATATCACTCATCTAAATATCCTCCTTCGTAGTTTATCCCCAACAAATCCAACAGGGAAATCTCCGCATGTATATTATTTTACTATGTTTTTTCAACTTATTCAATAGTTTTTTCCCACAAATTTTCAAAACGCCGAAAATTTTTACACAATATTATGGTCATTTTGTTTTTGATTTTTGTGCAATTTTATTTTTACGGTGTATATATTGCCTTTCCGGACTCGCTTAAATCCATTGTTCCGCGGGCATTTTCAGTCAAACTGTTACTCATAACGGTTTCTCTGAACAATCTTATTTTACGTTCAAGATCCAACTGCGTACCGCATTGTACGGTTATTCGGTTATCGTAGTTCATTGTTATGTCAGTCACATCGGTAACATTTATTTCGATAACCTTATCAAGAATACCCGTTGCCTCAAGCGTTGACAGCGAAATTTTTGTAATATCGAATTTTTCGTTTTCGTTGGTTTTTAAAATTTCACCCAATTTATAGTCCGTAACCGTCAATCCAGTGACTGTCGGTAATGTTTCACCGTTGTTGCCGGTATCGGTTAAAACTCTCAATTCAGAATTTACAAGCAATGTCTTACCGTCAATTTTTATATACGCAGACGGTGTATATTCCGTCACCGTAACTTTTACTGACGGCGGGAATAACCTTTTCTGCACATCAACGGTATCTATATATGGTATTGTTTTTAACGTATTTCTTATTTTTCGTCTGCCGCTGCGGAAAAGATTTTGACCGACAAGCGGTTTTAGCTTTTCTTGGAACTGTTCGGCTGTTACGAGAACATTTCCCTCAACCGATACGGAACGAATGTTAAATATCGGTGTCATAAATAAGAGCACGCTTACAAGAACCACCGCCAAAACAAATCCCAACAATGCACGTCTACGCTGTATTTTAAGACGCTGTTGCTTTTGTTTTTTTTGGTAGCGAATTTTTCTTTCAAGCTGTGTAGGTTCACGCCGAACACTTCTTTCGGGAACATCTTTATGTTCTTTCAAGGTTCTTTTCTCTAACCTGCTCCAATCATATTCAGTTGTAGTTTTTGTAACCTTACGACCGCCTGTTTTGACGACTCGTATATTACGATTATTTTCATCCATACTATCACCCTGAATTATTCTCGTCTGATTTTCGCTCCGCATTCAAGCAGATACTTTTCTATATTTTCATAACCTCTGTCTATAAATTCTGTGCCGCCAATCGTCGTTGTACCGTTTGCGGCAAGTGCCGCAACAACAAGTGACGCGCCTCCGCGCAGTTCTCTTGCAACAACATTTGCACCCTGCAAAGCGTTTACGCCTCTTACAACGGCACTTCTGCCTTCTACTTTTATGTCGGCACCCATTCGTGTAAGTTCATCAACATGCTGAAATCTGTTTTCAAATATATTTTCTATAAATACACTTGTTCCTCTTGCAACAGTTGCAAGCGCCATAAACGGCGATTGTATATCCGTCGGAAAACCCGGATACGGCATTGTTCTTACTATATGTATACTTTCAAGTTTCTTGGGAGCTTTCTGAATAATTTTATCTTTTTCTATTCTGAGCTGTACTCCCATATCCAAAAGCACATGGAGCATTGCTACCATATCGCGTGGATTGACATTTTTAAGACATATCTCTCCGCCCGTAATCGCAGATGCGGCCAGATATGTTGCGGCAACAATACGGTCGGGCATTATCGTATACTCCGCACCGTGAAGCTTGCTTACTCCCTCTATTTTTATTACACTGCCACCCATACCGCGGACTTTTGCACCCATACAATTCAGGAAGTTACCCAAATCAACAATCTCCGGTTCACGCGCCGCATTTGTAATAGTTGTAAAGCCCTCCGCACAAACTGCGGCAAGCATAGCATTTTCGGTTGCTCCGACGCTTGGAAAATCAAGATGTATGTTTCCGCCGATAATCTTATCAGTACTGCATTTTATATAGCCGTGTTCTTCCTGAATATCGACACCGAGTTCACGCAAAGCCTTTAAATGCAAATCAATCGGCCTTAAACCAATCGGACAACCGCCGGGCATACTTACAACCGCTTTTTTGCACCTTGAAATTATCGCTCCCAAAAATATGATTGAAGAACGCATCTCACGCATTAAATCTTCACATATTTTACAGTCACACATACCTCTTGTATCAACCGTTACGGTATTGCCTGCCCTATGTACTCTGCAGCCCAATCTTTCAAGCACCAAATCTGTTTTATCTACATCACGAAGATATGGACAGTTTTTCAAAGTACATACTCCGTCAGCCATAACCGTGGCTGCAAGTATCGGCAGTACGGCATTTTTCGCACCTTGTACACCGATTTCACCGCTTATCTTATTTCCGCCGTCTATAACAAGTTTGCCCACTTTAAACACCTCGCATTATAATATAATTCTCATATGATTATAATACGAAATATCTATAATTCTGTTACAGTCTTATTATTATAGCACATTTCAAAAAATTTTTAAAGGGTTAATTTATAAAAATAATATACCTTTAATATCAATGTAACAATGCAAAATTTGTCGGTTAAAAATTTCATACTATATAATAGATAAATCAAATTTTTTTCTTTTTTTACAAAAAAGTTCTTGACAATACCCACACCTTTATGGTAATATATTATGCGTAGCTTAAACAGATATGCGTCCGTAGCTCAGTTGGATAGAGTGAACGGCTACGAACCGTTAGGTCGTGGGTTCGAATCCCTCCGGGCGTACCAACTCATCATAAACCGTATAAATGCTTGAATGTCAAGTGTTTATGCGGTTTTTTAGTGCTTGCGAGAAGAAAATCAACGTGATAAAAAGTGATAAAATGTAATTGATGTCACTTTGTTATCAGAAAAAAACAAAGAAATTTTATCGTCAGACATTTTAGGGTCAAACACATAAAAGCCCCCCCTTATCCGTTCCGTGATACACCACTTTAGGGGTGCCGTCCTCATTTACAACTTTACTTGCTTTACTCGGGTTATTTTCCCAATCTCCAAACCAATTTTTAAAATTATCGGATTTAATCTGCACATTATCAGTATTATTTTCAACTGTATCAAGATTACTGCTATTTAAGCTCTTTAATGAGAATTTTCCTCGTGTTCTGTCTTTTTCTGAGTCCCTTCTACCATTCTCATATACTCTCTGAATCTCCTTCCGTGTTCCTTCATTCTTCGACATAAAGCCGTCAACTCTTCTTTTGTCAGCTTTCTTTCTGTACTGTCTGATAAGTTCTCGTGTTTCTCTTTCTGTGAGTCCATTTCTTGATATTTCACGTCTTATTCCCTCGCTTTCTGCAAAATTTCTAATCTTTTCAATTCCGAATTGTTTAAGCTTTTCCCAAGTTTCGTCTGTAGTAATCATTTTTTCGGACATATCCTGCCCTGTGGTCATTGCATAATATCCAACAACTTTACCGCCATTATCTTCTATAAATCCTTCAAGCCCTTTAATGAGATTTCCCCTTCAATTTGCTGATTTCCATTGCTTTGGATAGCAGTTCTTCTTGTGTTGCTTTTTCGTGACTTATCATATAGTCTATCATCATTTCTGTTTGAAATGCTTTCTGTGTCATCAACATTATTACTATTATACACTCCTCGTCCACTCTGAATATCTTCAATCCACGCAGTAAACCCTTTTGTGCTTGTGTCAATTTTTTTTGTTTATTCATTATATAATTCCTCCCTTAGATTATCAATAAAATCTTCATTACCATCAATTTCAATCTGCATTAGGACCTTAAAATCTGTTTTGCTATTGTTTCTCCATATATAAAAATTATTTCCGATTTCTTTGTAATCTAATGTTTTTAATTTATTTGCTCTGTTGTTTGCCGATATAACATATTCATCAAGTTGTTTTTTTTGCGATAAGGTATATCTATATCATCATTATATCTTATACCCATATATTCGTCAATATTTGCATCACCATATTCGTTGCTTTTGCTATTCTCCCAAAATACAACGTCCGCATTTTGATTAGGTTTCAAACTTTCAGGGAATGTATTAAGCCGTTCTTCTTTGCTCATACTTTGTCTTGACTTAACGTCGTCAGCCTCGATTTCACCTGCGCTTTGGTTTCTGTTTTCGCTATCAGGGCTTTCACCGACTGCAAATCCCTCTCGCACTTGTATTGCGTGTTGTACTTCGTGAATGAGTGATTTTAATTTTTCTTGTATATGTCGTGCCATTATCTTTAACAGGTACTCCCGAATTTTGATATGCCGTTATAACAAAAGAAGAACAATCATAATGCGGTCTCCATCTCACCGATTAACTGTAACCGTGACTGTCATCATTTGCACTATCTGTCGCCCATTGAACTGCATTATCAATTACCCCATATAAACCTCCTTTTCGACATACAAAAAAGTACATCGAATTTCGATGTACTTTTTAAGCCTTATTTGAAATTTTTAATTTGTCTTTTGAGTTATTATATATCCGTTTGCGTTATCTGTCGGAACAAGGCGGAACGTGACATTTCCGAAATCAGTTCCTGTTGAATCGGTATTTTTAAATACTACGTCCATTCCGTCACCGACATTTTCGGCACTTATAAATTCATATCTGCCGTCTCCGCGATTTGAAACACTGATTTTATAATTACCGTTTTCATATAAAACACTGCCGTTATCGGTTGGGTGATATTCGGGCATATCTGCACCGAAAAGCAATTTATAAGTATCTCTTACGGAATTTTCGGACCATTCAAAATATCCGTTTTTATATTGAGCAGACGTATCCGCACCATAACCTTCTGTGTAATAATAAAAGATAAAACTTCTTACAAAATCTTCACTTTGTAAATCGTTCTGTGTAAAATACGGTATTACATAACCTTGCTCCGCAAGAAACGATTTTGCATTATCGTCTAAAACAAAAGCCTTTGTACTCGGTTTTGTTTCATATACATATCCGTCTTTGGAAAGCTGAATTGTACTATCGTTAAAATCAACATTAAATCCGCCAACCGTATCGGATATATCACGGAGCTTAAAATATGTACTGCCGTCAATATTATACCCCTCTACATTAACGTTTTCACCATTTAACTGAATAGGAAACGTATTTTCCGTTGCGGTGTAATTTACCGCCAAAGCTACCGTGCATGATAAAATCACACCTGTTGCAATACCTGCTATATATTTCTTCATATCCATTACCTCCCTTTTGTTCTATTATATCACAAAAGGAAAATATCGCAACATTTTTTAGTCGCCGAAACAACTTGCGTTCATTATAAGTAATCTTCCGTCAAGCCACTTTTCATATATCGCATTCTTCACCGTATCACGATCAAAAAAAGCACCGTTTCATAGGTGCTAAGGCGGTAAACCTCGTATATTCACTTGTTCCACTCTCCTTTTTGGTATCAAAAAAGCACGCCTTTTGACGTGCTTTAATTCTTATCTTCAATTATCTCCGTTACTAAAAAACAAAGCTTCTGCTTCTGCATATTTTCTTTTAAACAGCTCTTGTTGTTTTTGATATGCTTTAACTGCCTCGTCTGGTGCATCAGGACTTAAAGCCGGTGTTTTTGTATAATCATAGTACGGTGCATATATTTTTTCCAAATTTTTTTCTTCTTCCGTCTTTATTAATCTCATCGCATTATTCCCCCTTCTATCCATTTCTGCACCCTATACTCTGTATATGTTTCGTCATACTCAGTAGCGTCCAATGTTCCTATCGCATACGAACTTACATTAATATTATATCCTTTCTCAATTTCTCTGTCAAGTTTCTTCTTACAATATTTACACAAATATCCTATATAGTTTTGTTTATATATCCTTTGTCAATAAGTTTCACAACAATTTTTCCTTGCGATTGTTCCCATTTCGTCACTTTCGCAATCTTTCTCTATCTTGCCGTGAATTTCACCTCGTTTTTGTTACTTAACAGGAATGCCCTTATTTTGTAGATTATTAATCAACTTTTTTTATAATTCTAAAGCAAAGCTGACAAATAATCTACATTATGATATATTAATAATGACAATAAATGTTTAGACAGGAAGTGATATTTTATGGAATTATATAAGAGAATAAAAGCACGCAGAGAAAAACTCGGAATGTCACAAGAAGAACTTGCAACTAAGTTAGGTTATAAATCCCGTTCAACTATAAATAAAATTGAAATGGGCAAAAATGATATAACTCAATCAAAAATCATAGCTTTTGCCAATGCACTTCAAACAACTCCAAGCTACTTAATGGGACTGGACGAACACGAAACGGAAATATATACAGATGATAAATTTCCAAATCCGAATATAACAGAGGACTACACAACATTCCCCGTTATAGGTGACATAGCGAAAGGATATAATCATATTGCTATTGAATCATGGAACGGAGATAAAGTCGATATTCCTAATTCATATTTAAAAGGACATACTCCGAAAGATTTCTTTGTACTGTGCATTAAGGGTGACAGTATGTATCCTCAATATCAAGACGGCGATAAAGTATTAATCTTACGTCAAAGCACCGTTAATTATAGTGGTGATGTCGGAGCAGTGATATACAATGACGAAATATCAACATTAAAAAAAATCGAGTTTGTAGAAGATGAAGATTGGTTGAGGTTAGTTCCTGTCAATCCGAATGTTCCGCCAATATTAATTGCGGGTGAAGAATTAAAGCACTGCCGAATAATGGGTGTTCCTAAATTGTTGATTAGAGAAATGTAAGTTTAATTTGAAAGGTATGCCCGCCTAACTGCAAAAATATAGCTATTAAGGAAAAACTTTGATGACTGTGTTGATGCTATAACCGATTGACGTTGAACAATATCTAAATTACTTTGTCAGCTGAGATTATTCCTCTGACTATTAGGAGAAAACAATGCAAAATAAAACAAAACTATTTAAAACAGCAATATGTATTATAACCACGTTAATATTAATTTTCGGGACTATTCCCTGTGGTGCGGTTTTATCGGACGAATCAAACGCGCCAACTTTCACAAATCTTGTTGTATTTATGAAATTTTCTGACGAGGACGAATTTATCAACAACACTTATGCCGACACAACTGTCCGCAACATTTTAGACAATACATATAATAAAAGTGTATATAATGTCGCTGACTATTTCAAAACAGTAAGCGGCGGGAAAATGAATATGCAAACGCTTTATCTTTTTGACAACAACAATTCGCTCACACTTTCAAAGCCACGCGGTTATTATGCCGAAAAAGATGACCAAAACCCTTACGGTTACGAGAGTGGAGAAGAAAATTCCAGAATGTATGAACTACAGACTGATTGGGCGAATACAATTTCAAACGCAATCACGAATGGAAACAAACCAAAAGATATAGAAGAAAATCAATACAATTTTGCCGACCTTGACCGAAACCGTGACGGAAAAATTGATTTAATTACTGTGATTTACAAAAATACAACGCAAAATATTTCGGTTGGTTGGAATTCACCTCTTTGGGACTATCACTCATATTCAAATATGATTTCAGTGCAAGAAGGAGTTAATACTTATCAGAGCGGAGAATATTTACAGCTAACGTGCAACTACGAAAACGTAAACGGACTTGTGCTTTATCGAGGTGAGGATAATCTGCCTATTTTACCGACAGGTAAAATATGTCACGAAACCATGCATGCACTTGGCTTGAAAGACTTGTACCGCTCCAATCAAACAAGTGCTGTGTATTATATGTCACTGATGGCAAAACATCTAACCCCTATCGGACAGTATATTTCCGTTAAAGAACGCGAATCGCTCGGTTGGCTTGACAATAATCAAATTAAAACCATTAATAAAAACGGTACATACACACTCTACCCTGCCTCAGCTCAAAATGAAGTTGTTGCATATAAACGAGATTTACCGAACGGAAAAACTCTTTATTTGGAATATCGTCAATTCGATGACAATGGTAACAAATATGATACAAAAAACAAGAAACTCTATTCGTGCAATACCGGTGACTTGATAAAAGGTGTAACTCTTAAGAGTGGACTGATTTGCTATCTTGCTAACACAGGTGTACGTTTTCCCTCAAATATAAACACTACAGGCGCTAACTGGAATATGCAGGTCGTTTCTAACGGTCAATACTCAACTATGTCAGATTGTGCAGTCGGTTACGGCGAAGAACTTTATATTGGTAACGACATATTTGTTTATGTAACAAATATGTCAGCAGATAAATTAGAGTTTGAAATTAGCGGAATTGCAGAAACAACCCCTACTCCGACTTTGACTCCGACTCCTACTCCGACTCCTACTATAAATCCCACTCCAACCGTGAGTCCGAGTCCTATTCCGAGTCATACTCCTACTGCGACTCCACGTCCTACTCATACAACGAATCCGACAGCAACTCCGACAATAACTCCGACCACGAGTCCGACAGCTACTCCACATCCGACCCCGACAATAACTCCGACAGCAACGCCTACTGCAACTCCGACAGCGAGTCCGACACTAATTCCGACTTCTACCCCAAAACCAACACCACGTCCGACTGCGACTACAAATCCGACAATAACTCCTGCAACAAGCCCAACTGCTACAACGTGTCCTACAGCAAGTCCTACACATGATATTAACTGCAACATTGAAGGCAACAATATATCTGTTAAACTCACAAACAGCACTTCAGGCGGAATTATCTTAATTTCTGAATTTCATTCGGACGGCAGATTATTACGTTGTACTATCAATTCACCACAAGAAAATATAAGTGTTCCCCTACTTTCTGCAACTCATACCGTAAAAGTTATGTGGTGGAATTCTCTAAACAATCTTGTTCCAATCACCGACTCAAAAACGGTAACGAAATAGTCCAATATATCGCCCCTACATCCACTGTTGACAATCAATACAATATTTGCTGCCGATAGAAGATGTAGTGGGTGGGACGTTTTGGACGTGTCAGGCGTGGTTACACTGTTTGTAGCAGTCGCTTCTCAACAATCTACATCTTCTTTTTATTGACAGCATTATTTTTATATTATATAATACCAACAGAACCGGAGGCATATACGGACTTTGATGGTGAAATATCACCATCTGCCCGCGCCAAAGGTTCTTTTTTGCACACAAAAACGGAGCAAAAATGCTCCGTTTATCTTCTAAATGTATCTTTTATTTTTTTAACCAACCCCACACATCTGCCGTTACGCAGCTCGTCCATAAATTCGGCTTGTTTTTCCACATACCAAAGTTTTGACGAATCCATACCCTTAACCGTCTTAACCGTATCCGCAATCATCACAAATGCAATTACACACGTCATAATATGTAACGCCGGTAAACTCACGCTGTCAATTATATCAATCGTCACCGGTGCAATAAGCTTAATAAGTGCAACGGTAAATGTACCGAACGCAATTCCGCCTATAAGGCAAACACGTCCGTTTATATTACCGGGCCAACCTGTATAATCCCACCATCTTTTATGAAACAGCGTTTCCAAAAGCCACGATACAAAATATTCAAGCGAACAGGTAACCACCATTCCCGCAAAAAACAGTATCAAAGGATTTTCAATCCATCCAAGCAATATCAAATCAAGCATTGCTCCCATGCCGTATATAGGGCAAAAGCAAGTGCTTAAAAAGCCGCTGTTTACAAATTTTCTTTGTTGTATGCTGTAATATACCGTTTCATAAGCCCAGCCAATAAAGCTAAATACCGCAAAGCACAAGAAATATTGGCAAAAACTCATCATTTACCCCCCCTTATTTAAATCATTTGTATCTCCTTATACAATTCAGCATAGTCCCCCGTAATCTTTGTATTTATCTTTCTGTACGCTTCTTTTTTAAATGTTTCATAAAGAGAACAATATTTATCCGCCAAACATACTATCCACCCTTCTCGGCAAGTCGGCGGAATTACAGTAAGCGGGAACATATGCTTTTTTATAATATCGCGTTCTGTATCGGTCAAATCAAAATCTCTGTCAGCATTTCTAAGAGCCGTCATAGGATGAGTAAAACCGTGTATTCTTCTCTCCTTTTCGCCGTCATGCCAATCATATAAGAAATAATCGTGCAGCAATGCTCCTCTTATAAGGTCACGCTTTTTGTACTTTATACCGAAAAACTCGGCAATTTTAATACTGTAATACGCAACCGCAATCGTATGCAAAAGGCACGAAGTGTCACCGTGCTGAGTAAACTTTTCCATACGTCTTAAATGCGATTTTTGTGACAAATTATGCAAACAATACAAAACTGAATTAATTTATTCTACCGCCTTTTTTAATTTACACATAGCCTTCTTTACCTATTATTATAATCACTGACATTTAATATGTCAATATATCTGCCGTCAAATTTATAAAATTTTAATATTACGCAAAAAACAAGCGATTTTCATCGCTTGTTTTCATCTTATTGAGCTATTATTATACGAATTCTGCCACCCAATGTCTGTGCCTTATCGTAATAAGCAGTAAGCTTATAATTTCCGTTTATAGCATCATCAAGTGTTATCTTCATATATGTATTAATATCCGTCTTATGATACACAATTACCTTATCACTGAGCAAATATGTCTGATTATTAATCTTTGCTTCCGTGCGTGTGAGTGTATCTATTCTTGACGAATATGCAGTAAGCTGACGCATACTTTCAATACCTGTTTGGTCCATACTGAATCTGTGCGGTCCTTTTATATTCGTCGAAAATGACGTCATATATGTATTCTGTGTACCGTCAATATCTACAGTATACGAATGTGTTGTTGAATCGATTTTTGTGATTATACCGTACTTGTAGGCGTCACCTGTTACGTCCTTTAAGATAAGTCTGTCGATTTCGCCCGCTTTGTTCTTCGAATAATATGCTATGCTTGACGGGTTTATCGTAACACCGTCAAGACGCTGCGGATAAATTCTTGTGTACATTGCTAAGTCGTCACTTGCAGTTCCGGCAGTGTCAAGAATCTTCACATCGTCTGCAAGGGTATAATCGCCAAATTTATTCTTTTCGGAATTAAACTTACCGCTTACGCTGTCATAACCCTTTGCTCTTGAAAGACTTGCTTTACCGTTTGTAAATGATACATTTACTACAGCACATTTAAGCGAACTGCAATCTGATGAAGTCGCATATTCATTTTCTGTTCCGTCAGGTGTAACAACCTTTGCATAGTAACTTGAATATACCGTATTATCAGGGTTTGTGAAATCTTTTTTGCCTGTTTCCGTAACAAATCCTACTGTTGTGTGTGAAGATGTGCTTTCACTTCCTCCGACAACTCCGGCTGCTTCGCCGTTTCTGCCAAGAAGAAGTGTTACGGTATCACCGTACTTAAATGTTCCGCTTGATGAAAGTGCATTAAATGCGTCTACGCTTTCAACAGAATACTCTTTACCCGAAATTGTAACGCTTGTCGGCGAATCCTTTGTCGGTGACGCTTTTTCGTACACGCCTGTAACTTTATCCGTGTAAGCAAGCACCATATTCAAATCTTTACAATAGTAAATAATATCGTTAAGCTGAATTTCCGACGCGTCAACCTTATTACCGCTTCTCATTACTGTTGTCGAACCGTTTGTATCGAAGTTCGCGATCCAATTTGAATTTGTAACCTTGACCGGTCCTTCCATATTACCCTTTTCATAGCTTACATAATCAACATTACTTCCGTCCATCTTTACATAAAGAATGTCGCCCATTGCCATTTCATTCTTTACAGCACCGTATGTACTCTTATTCTTATCCTTGTAACAAGTTGTGCCGTCTGTTATATCAATCTGTTCAAAACTGCCGTTTTTATAACATATAACAGCGTCTGAAAGAAGTGAATAGATTACATATTTATCAAAGCTGTCCGTACCTGTTTCGCTGTCTTTTGCAACAAGCATTGCATAGTCAACAGAACCGTTTGAATTTTTAAATAGTTTGAATGTATCGCCTTTTTCGGCTTGCATTGCGGCATTTTCGTATGTAAGCGCCTGTGACTTGTAATATGTAGTTGTGTTTGAATTGATGTTATACATATCGCCGTCAAGAATTATATCGGAACCGATTACATTTGAAACGGTGTATTCTTCAACTCGCTGGTCACGCGGTGTAAATGACACAAAATCTTCATCGTTCTTTACGACAATATCGCCTTTTCTGCCGACATAATCACTGTTGAAATTACCGTCAAATTCAAATGTTCCAGCTGTTGTATAGATTTTGTCAGTACCAAGTGAGCTATCCTCGTTGTGTGACGCAATAATCGTAACACCCTCAATAACTTTACTGTCAAACACTGAAGTTATAAGTTTGCTTTGATTATCTTTGATTTTTGTGTCAAGTGTATTGTAAATAAGTCTTGCAACCTGACGTCTTGTAAGTGCCTCACCTTGCTCGGCATTTACGTTCTTTGTAATTTCAAGACTGTTTGCAAGCCCCATTTGACCGTAAGGCCATGAATCGCCGAAATCCTGTGTTGTGTATCCAAGCACCTTTAATACCATTGTAAGTGCCTCTTCATATGATACCGTATTGTCAGGTCTGAATGTTGAATCAACATATCCCTCCGCAATTCCGGCTGATACAGCGGCCTTTATGTAAGGTGCTGACCAGTGAGTATATGTAACATCTTTAAAAGGTGATACTTTTAAACCTGTTGCTACTGTATCTTTGTAGCTTGATGACGCTACTGCAATTTTCGCAAATTCCGCTCTTGATACATTGTCATCAAGTCTTAAATTGCCGTCATCATCGCCGACCATTATATTAAGTTCCGACAAAAGCGACATAATATCTTCGTCATTGTTCCAGTCTGCCAATACAGGCAAAGTCGATAATGACATAGCCGCCGCCAAAACAAAAGAAATTATTTTCTTCATAACTTACTTCCTTTCCGTGCAATATTATCGTACATACTATAAAATCAAGAAAATCTCAGTCCGAGAGAAAATCATTCGTATCGCTGAGTTATCAATCATAACGTAGTGCGTCTATCGGATTTAATTTGGCAGCTTTTTTAGCAGGCATATAGCCGAAGAACACACCTATCATCGCTGAAACCGTAAACGATACTACAATAGATGTCGAGGTCGGTAATATATCCATCCCCAAAAGTTTACCTGCCAGTATTGCCAAAAGTGAGCCTACAATAATACCGATTATACCGCCCAAACAACTAAGCATACCCGCCTCAATAACGAATTGAGAAAGTATATCTTTCTGCTTTGCACCAAGTGATTTTCTGATACCTATTTCCCTTGTACGTTCCGTAACCGACACAAGCATAATATTCATAATACCGATACCGGCAACAACAAGCGATATAGCCGCGATTGCGATAAGCATAAGTTCCATTTTATCAAGAATATCGGTTACACTGTCTGCCATAGACTTCATTGACGTTACAGTATAGTAATCACTGTCGCCTATATCTTTATCGCAAAGTGCTTCTAAAAGCAAAACCGCCTCTTCTACCTTTTCCTGGTCAACCGCATAGACAACATAGCTGCTTACGGTTGATGTACGGTTTGTGTATGACGCCAAAGTGTATGGTATATACACACAGTTATCCGAAGAATTTTCTGTCGAGTCGTCCTGTTCTTCAAGTATTCCGACAACTTCATACGGCGTACCCGTTATTTGAATAGACTTACCGAGTGCGTCACCGCCGAAAACTTCTTTTGCTATATAAGTACCGATAACGCAGACTTTCTGCTTTCTCTCAACGTCAACATATGTAAGCTCACGTCCGTATGTAATGTTATACTTCTTCATTCCGAGATAGTATTCGTTTACACCTGTCGCCTGTGTTGAAATTGTATCACTGCCGTTTTTTATAAATGCAGGCATTGAAACTGTCGGTGACTGACCTGCAATAATGTCGGAATGTTCTTCCGCAAGCTGTTCCATTTCTTCAGGCTTTACTTCCTTTGTCGCGGAACGGTCTTGAATTGAAACATTGATTGATTCAATACCCATTTCTTCAAATGCGTCCGTTATTTCCGATGTCATTCCCGACATAAGACTTACAAGCGCAATAACCGCCGTAATACCGATTATAATACCGAGCATTGTAAGTATTGAACGCATTTTGTTGCCGACAATACTTGACATTGCCATCTGAAAACATTTCCAAATACTCATAATCAAGTCGCCCCCTTTGCTCTTTCATCTTCGGGAGCATCTTCGCCCGCACCGTGCTGATTCATTACTGTTATGTCCCCCTCTGCCGGACCGTCATAAACGATACGTCCGTCTGTTATACGAATGATACGTTTTGCTTTCGCCGCTATCGAGTTATCGTGAGTGATAAGAATAATCGTATTACCCTCCGCATTAAGTTTCTGCAAAAACAGCATTACTTCACGACCTGTACGCGAGTCAAGCGCGCCTGTAGGCTCATCGGCAAGGATTACCGACGGATCACCCGCCAAAGCTCTTGCTATTGACACTCTCTGTTGCTGACCGCCCGAAAGCTGTGCCGGATGGTTTTTTGCTTTTGATTTAAGTCCTACTCTGTCAAGTGAAGCAAGTGCTCTTTTCTCTTGTTCCGCATCGCTAAGTCCCGCATACAAAAGCGGAAGTTCAACGTTTTCCAATACGGTTAATTTCGGCAACAGGTTATATTGCTGAAATATAAAACCAAGCATTTTATTTCTTACGTCAGACAATTCATCTTGACTGTAATTATTAATTTCTCTGCCGTTTAATCTGTAAACACCCTTTGTTGCCACGTCAAGGCAACCTATAATATTCATACAAGTAGATTTACCACTACCCGACTGACCTACTATAGCAACAAATTCGCCTTTGTTTATAGTAAGAGATATTCCGTCAAGTGCGTGAACTTCCGTATCACCCATATGATAAATCTTATAAACATCTTTCATTTCTACCAATGGAGGCATTTTACTTCACCTCCGCTTTATCTTCCGCCCGGCATTCCGCCGCCGCCTGACATTCCTCCGCCGCCTGGCATTCCGCCACCACCGGACATTCCGCCGCCTGACATTCCGCCGCCTGACATTCCTCCGCCGGGCATTCCGCCCATATTGCCATTAGGAACTACATACATTTCTTGAGCATTTTGAACACCGAATGACGCATTCGCACTTGACGATTCTGTGTCAAGCGTTCTTACCTGGTCTTTTTCTGTTAAACCTGACTTGATTTCGATATAGTCTGTATCGTTAATTCCTGTTTCAACCTGAATTGCACGGTAACCGTCAGGTACATCTATATTAGTAGGTACACTTTCTTTAGTCACCGAAATTTCATCCGATTTATCACCGTTCGGTGTATCGCCGCTTACAACCGGCATACCGCTTGACTGTGGCTTATCATCCTTATCATCGGCTTTCTTCTTATCGTCCGTTTTACCCGATTTATCTTTATTACCCTTTATAATATCCGTAACATCATTTTCGTGAGTTGTTCCGTCGTCCTTTACAAATACAATATTGCCTCTGTTTACACTGTTTACAGGTACAGCAATTACATTGTCAGCCTCTTCAACAACAATTTCGGCGTCAACATTCATACCCGGCAACAAATCGCCGTAATTTTCTATTTGAATTTCGATAGTGTATGTTGTTACACCGTTTTCGTTTACACCGTCTACAGGAACTTTTGTAACCACACCTTCAAATTCACCCTCTACCGCGTCTGCCGTTACAGTAGCTTTTTGACCTGTCTTAACAAGTGCTATTTCCGTTTCGTCAACGTCAATAGAGAATTTAACGCTTGACAAATCATAAATTACACAAAGCGGATCTGTTGCATTTGAAGAATCTATCGTATCGCCTGCTTTTGAGTTTTTCTTAACGACTGTACCCTCAATCGGAGCTTCTACAACATAATCGTCAACTGCGTCCTGTGCTTTTTCTATACCAAGTTCGGCATCGTCAAGTGCAAGCTGTGCGTTCTTTATGCTTGAATCCTGTGAGAAAGTATCATTTTGCAATACTTGCTTTTCAAGTGCCAAAACCGCATCATTATATGAAAGCTGTGCATTGCTCATTGTCGAGTTTTGATTATCATACTTAACATATCCGACTTTTTGACCGCTGTAAACAGAATCTCCTACCGCAATGTTAAGATTTTCAAGGGTGCCTGATGCTGTTGATGTGATTGTTCCCTCGCTTACATATTCAAACTGTGCCGTATTTGCACAAGCAACTCCGTTTATTTCCGCACTGCCGTAATCATTTGTTGTAAGTGCGCCGGGATTTGTGACTTCAACCGTTACATACACAACTTTAGCGTGTGCGTCTGTTGAAACGGCTGACGATGATTTTTCTTTAACAGTTCCGTAAATCGTATCGCCCGAACCTATAACAGATACTGTTGCGGCTGCGCCTGTCTGAATACTTTCGGCATCAACTTCATTAAACGGTATTCTCAGTTTCATATAAGAATCATCATACAATGTTGCAACCGCTGCACCGGCATTGATATGGTCACCTTCTTTTACGGATAATTCTTTAACTTTACCTGCTGAATTTGACTGTATGTATTGATTGTTTTTAGTATCGTTAAGCGAATTTAATGCCTTTGTCACTGCATTTTGTGCAGACTTTGTACCGATATTGTTTGAAGAAACAGTCTGTGCCTTTTGCTTTACTGCGTCAACATATGCCTGTTGTGCTTTTGCAAGTGCATTTTTTGCCGTACTCAAAGAATTTTGAGCGTCGCTGTCCTCAAATTGATAAAGCTTATCACCTTTCTTAACAACGTCACCCTCTTTGAATGTATCACTTGTTATATCGCCCGACTTGATTGTCGTTACGTTATACGAATCATTCGGTTTGATAGATGATGAACCTGTGATTGTATTAGTGATTGTTCGGCGTTCAACCGGAGAATCGGTATACATAACTTTTACGGCACTGTTGTTTTTGGACTTTATAATAAGTCCCGAACATATGCCTGCAAGTATTGCTATTACAAGAATAATTATAAGTAATTTCTTTCCTATCTTAAACTTACCGATAAAGAACTTCTTGTTTTGCTTGTCATATCCAATGAATTTCTTTTTCGGTTTCTTTTCTTCTTCCTCACTGTCGTCATCATCATCTGAAAATCCAGATGTTTCTTCAAAAGTGAGTTCGTCTGCATTTGTATCTTCTGTGTTAGATACTTCTGCTTCACTTTCCAAAAGCTTTTGCTCCTTTTCAGAAGTAAAATCTCCCATATTTCTTGCCTCCTGCACCTTTATATTTTTAACTTATCTGCTCTGCGACTTTAGTTAATTTATCGCAAAACATTTTAAGGTCTGCTTCATCTACATCTCTGAAACATTCCTGTAAGTTTCTGATTATAACTTTCCTTTGATTATCATATGCTTTTCTGCCCTCGTCAGTAAGAACTATATAACTCTTACGCTTATCGGTTGTATCCGATATACTTTTAACCCAGTTTTTTTTCTTCAAAGCCTTTATGCTTTGAGAAATAGCCGCCTTACTGACTTTTAAAATGTCACTCATCATAGTGACCGTCATCATTTTTCCGTCATTTGCGGACTGAGTAAGTAAATTCAACATCATATAATCGCCCCTTGACATTTCCTCAAAAGGACACTTTGAAAGAAACCACAGCTCCATCCTGCTTACGATTTCCCAACATTGAAGAAACATTTCTTCTTTCACCGTGTATCCCCCCACACACCGTAATATTAAATTTTGTTAATTTACTTAACCATTTTACCACCACAATTATTCTAAGTCAATATTTACACTTTTGATACAATATGAATTTACACTTTATTCACATTTCATTTGAATATTATTAACTTTTAGTATATAATAACTATATCATAATTGTACGAGGTGATATTAAGTGAAAAAAACATATATTGATACGGCTATGGAACGTATCGCACCTGATTTAATACTTAAAGGCGGAAACGTTGTCGATGTTTTTTCGGGCAGAGTTATTAAAGCCGATGTTATTATAAAAGACGGTATTATCTGCGGTGTCGGTTCATACAGCGGTGAAAACGAACAAGACGTTTCCGGCAAATATGTTATGCCGGGTTTTATTGATTCGCACGTTCATATTGAATCATCTATGACGCAGCCGTCCGAATATGCAAAGGCAGTTATGCCTCACGGTATTACAACCGTTATTGCCGATCCTCACGAAATAACAAACGTATGCGGTGAGGACGGTCTTGAATTTATGTTAAAGTCTGCGAAAAATATTCCGCTTGACGTAAATCTTATGTTGCCGTCATGTGTACCTGCAACGCCTTTTGAACATACAGGTGCTAATCTTGACGCAAAAACAACTCAAAAACTTGCACCTAAGTTCTTCGGTATCGGTGAAATGATGAATTATCCCGGTATTGTTTCAGGTGATGATGAAACACTCGGTAAGTTGTGTCTTGACATTATCGACGGTCATGCACCTTTGCTTTCGGGTCATGAGCTTGACGCATATACAAGTGCCGGTATAAAAACCGACCATGAATGCAGTGTCGTTGAAGAAATGACCGAAAAAATAAGCAAAGGTATGTATATTCTTCTTCGTGAGGGTACGCTTTCGCTTGACGTTGCAAAACTTATCAAGGGTGTAACCCCTTATACGTTAAGACGTTGTGCGTTTTGTACCGATGACAGATTTGTCGGCGAAATTATTCGTGACGGCAGTATTGACCACTGTATCAGAAAAGCCGTTTCACTCGGTCTTAACAATATTGACGCAATCATTATGGCAACGCTTAACGCTTGTGAAATGTACGGTATGAAGAATAAAGGAGCAATAGCTCCGTCATATGTTGCCGATATTGTCGTTGCCGACGATTTGAATTTAAGTTCAATATCACAAGTCTACAAAAACGGCAAACTTGTATGTGAAAACGGTACAGCATTGTTTGAATGCGAAACGGTTGACAATTCAAAAGTTACAAATACCGTTCATCTGCCGAAAATATCAGCCGACTTCTTCAAGACTGATGTTAAAGACAAATTTGACGCTATCGAACTTATACCCGAAAGTATTATCACAAAAAAGGTTACTGTATCGTATTCCGACAGCCTTTCTAAAGTATGCGTTATCGAACGTCATCATAATTTAGGTACAAAGGGTATCGGATTTGTAACCAATTACGGAATTACAAACGGTGCTATCGCCACTTCTATCGGTCACGACAGCCATAATGTAATCGTTATCGGCGATAACGACAGCGATATGGCACTTGCCGTAAATACTCTCGGTACAAGCGGCGGTATTGCAGTTTGTTCAGAGGGTAAAGTTATCGCGTCAATGACTCTTGATATTGCGGGACTTATGTCCGTAAAATCAGCCGATGAAGTTACAAGAGAACACGATAACCTTTACAGTGCCGCAAAAGTGCTTAATATAACAGATAAAATCGATCCGTTTTTGTCACTTGCATTTTTGCCGCTACCTGTAATCCCCGAAGTTCGTATTACCGATTCGGGACTTTTCGATGTTATTAATTTTAAATTTGTGGAATGATGTTTTATTTTGCGGAGGGGCGATCATTGGTCGCCCTTTTTCTGTTCCTCTATCACCACCCCTCATTCGACTCTGTCGACAGCTCCCCTCTATGGGAGCCTTACTTGCCTCTCCTTGAAGAGAGGTGGCACGCAATGTCGGAGTGGTGGCTGTTATTCGACGTCCTTTTTTCACATTTCAACACGTTAAGGCAAGCCGATATGGCTTGCCTTATTTATTAATTTGTTGCACTTGTGTCAGTTGTGTTATCCGCTGTTTTTTGTCTGTGACCGCCGCCGAAACCAGAATTTGACTTTGTTCCTATCTTCGTTATACTGCTTTCAATTTCGGCACTTCCGACTTCTTCACCGCTTGCGTAAACCGTATACGTTTCACCTGTTTTAAGTTTATCCGATGAGTACACAATCTTACTTCCTCCTTTAACTGCTGTATACTCAGCGATTGTCTTACCGTTTGAATCAGTTATCTTAACTTCATCACCCGCGGAAATCTGTGAAGTTGTGTATGCCAAAATTACGTTTTGAGCAGAGTAGCTGTTCGGACTTTCGTCCATACCGCTGCCGCTTACACCTATAATTGTACCGCCGTTTACTATAAACGCACCGTCTGTATCAAAAGCACTTTCTGCACCCATTGCCTGTGCGTCAACCGTAACAGTACCGCCATTGATGAACAATGAACCGTTTGAATCAATACCGTCTGCATCGGCAACTATTTTAATATTACCGTCGTTGATTTGGATATGATGTTCACTGTCCTGTTCATTACCCTCGGCCTGTTGCATATTCGGAGGTGTCATTTGTCCGCCGTTTTGGTCGCTTGACATATCCGGCGGTGTCATTTGATTACCGTCCTGTCCGTTTGACATTTCCGGCGGTGTCATTTGTCCGCCGTTTTGGTCGCTTGGCATTTCCGGCGGTGTCATTTGATTACCGCCCTGTCCGTTACTGTTTCGTCTGCCAATTTGACCTCTGCCGCCCTGCTGACCGCCTTGCATATTAGTACCGCCGCCGAAACCGCCGTTTTGATTTGCACCTGTACCGCCTGAATTAAATCCGTCATCACTTGCAGTTATGTCAATATTACCGCCGTTTATCGTCAAAATCTTCTTACTTTCAATACCCTCGGTTGATTTTGTTATCGTTATATCACCATCATCAATCGTTACATCACCATGACCTGATATACCTTTTTTTCTCTCCGACGATAAATTAAGTGTACCACCCGTAATATTTATATCAGACGTGCAATGAATAGCATGGTCTGTCGAATCAACTGTAACTTCACCGCCCGATATATCAAACATCCAATCCGCTTTTATACCTTTGCTTGAAGTATCTTCACTGTCGTCACTTTCTTCTGTTTGCGTAAATTGATTATTATTCATTTGTTCACGCATTGATTGAATTTCATCATCTGTCATTTGTGACGAATCTTTCATTTCACCTCGACCGCCGAAGTCATTAGATGTACTTGCCTTAACCTCGCCTGTTGTCGTAACATTCACTTCACCGTCCGATATATCAAGTATTTCTTCTGCTTGAAGTCCGTCACCCTCTGCAGTAACATTTACAGTACCTCCGCTTATCGCAAGCGTGTCATTTGCATGAATACCGTCATTTTTTGCATTTACGGTAACATTTCCGTTACCGATTTCAATGCTGTTACTGCTGAAAATACCGTGATTATAATTTCCGTTTACTGTAAGTGAGCCACTGCCCTTAATTTCAAGATTATCTCTTGATGTTATACAGCCTTTTTCATTTTCATCACCGCTTGTGTAATTTTCTCCGTCCGTTAAAGTATTTTCGGTATTGTCCGTCAAAGTGATATAAGCCTTGTCGGCATTCTTTACATATACAGCCGAGCCGTTTTTATTTGTAAGACTCATACCCGACAAACGAAGTTTAACTTTTTCTTCGGTGTCAATAACAATTTGGCCGCCATCAAGTGTGCCTGTGACTTCAAAGTCACCGCCCTTTGAAATTGTTATAATGTTATCCGATACGCTTATACCGTCACCTGTAACTTCAACATTGTCAAGATCAACCGTTCCTGTGTTGTTTTTCCAAGACTCGTCCTCATCATCTTGCGGAGTGGTTATTGTAACTGTGTTGTTCTTTTCGTTCCACTCAACATCAAGTCCGAGCATATCGCTTATTGCACGAATCGGAACAAGTGTTCTTCCGTCCTCAATTATAGGTGAAACATCAAATGAATATGTTTCGTCATTCTTAGTCATATCACTGCTGCCGATAGTCATTTGTATAGTCTTTGACTTTTTCTTTGCTGTTATCGTCTGTGTGTCGCTGTCCCATTTAACCTTTGCACCGAATGTTTCAAATATGGTACGCATAGGAACCATTACTCTGTCATCTACGATTTCAGGCTGAACGTCAAAGCTGATATTTTCACCGTCATATGTAACCGTAATATCATTGCTCTTTGCCAAAACACATCCGCTGCCGATTGTTGCGGTAATTGCAACTACTGCTGCTATACTTATCATCTTTTTCTTTAATCCGATATTCATTTTTATTACCCCTTTCCTTTATGTTGATTTCATTATACATTTAGTTTCTTAAATAAACCTTAAAGGAAGAATTTTATTTATGAATATTTTGTTAATAAAAAAAATGGCTACAAAATATGTAGCCATCTCAAATTGCAGACAAAACCATAATGGTTTTGTCTACTTTATTTTAGGGTGTTTGAGGTGCTAACCTCATTGAAAATCATTTCTGGCGACCTGTGCGGCAGAAATGGCTTAAAATCTAAAGTTTCGACTTTGGAGGAACTTTATGATTTTTTCTCTGATACTCAAAAATTACATCGTAAGATGTGATTTTTGGGCAGGCGACAAGTTGTCGCCTGCCGTTCTCTTTATATTATATATCCGAAGTACCTCGCAACAAAAATCCAAAACGTAAGGCACAATGACGACATAAGCGTCGTTGCAACGACCACGCTTGATGTAAGCACACCCTCGTGCCCCATATTTTTAGCCATAATATAGCTTGACGGAGTTGTCGGTGAGCCAAGCATTATAATAAGTGCAACAAGTGCTTGGTCACGGAAACCGAGCTTTATTGCTATCGGCAAAAATACCGCCGGCAGGACAACAAGTTTAATCATAGTTGCCGCTATTGTCGGCTTGATTTTCGCTATCGCTTTTCGTCCCTCAAAGCCCGCACCGATTGTTATAAGTGCAAGCGGTGATGCCATTTTTGCAAGCGATGCTAATGTTTTATCGATTATTTCGGGAAAATCAATTTTCAAAAGTGACGCCGCAACACCCAAAACAATACCTATTATAATAGGATTTTTAACAATATTAATAAGTGAATTTATAATATTGCCTTTGCCGTCGCCGTCCTTTTCCCCATCAAAAGTCAAAACAAGCACCGCAAATATATTGAAAAGCGGTACACAGCCGATAATCATAACAGGCGCCATTCCGCTATCGCCGTATATATTTTGAATAAACGCAACACCCAATATCGCCGCACTGCTACGATAACCGGCTTGTACAAACTCACCCACTATCTTTTTATCTTTAATCAAAAACTTTGCCGCAATCCACAATCCGAAAAATGCCACTGTCGTAACAAATGCACAATACAAAACATATGTAATATCAAAATCGCCGATTATATCGGTAGTTGACAAGTCAACGAACAACAGCACCGGCAACGTCACAACAAAGTTAAACTTATTCGCCGTCTTAACAAATCCGTTATTTAGAATTCCTATCTGTTTCAGAACGTATCCGACCACTATAACAAGGAATACGGGAAGTGTCGCATTAAGACTGTAAATTAAACTATCCATTTAATCTAATCACCTCTGATTTAATTTAAAAGAGAGTGTTGCACCGCAACACCCTTTCAGACTGTCGATAAATTGTCCGGAACTTGCAAAATATTATACTATAAAAACTAATTTGCAATTATAACAAATAACAGGCAAGCCTATCATTGATATACGGCTTGCCTGTGCACTTTTTGAGAAAATAAACTCTAACGTACAAACGTACGCCAACGAGTTCATTTTCTCAAACTCCGAACTAATTTCTCGAAGTCTGCTTTATCTGTTATTTCACAACTATATTAACAAGTTTACCCGGTACTGCAATCACCTTGACAACGTTCTTACCCTCGATAAGTCCTTTTATCTTTTCAGTATTCATTGCAGCCTCTTGTGTGCCGTCCTTATCAAGACCTGCCGGAATCATAAGTTTATCCTTAATTTTACCGTTAATCTGTACAACGATTTCAATTTCATCATCAACAGTCTTGCCCTCGTCATATTTCGGCCATGGCTGAAGTGAAAGAAGTTCGCCGTTACCGTAAGTCAGCCACAATTCTTCTGTCATATGAGGCGCAACAGGATTTAGAAGTGTAATAAGCGTCTTATATTCGCCCTTTGTTACACTGCCTTTCTTTGAAAAATCATTTACAAGACTCATCATAGTTGCAATAGCCGTATTGAACTTCATTCTCTCGAAGTCCTCGCCGACTTTCTTTATAGCCTTATTTATATTCTTTTCAAGGTCAGCACTGTAACCTTCTTCGTCATTTACGATTGACTGCAAGTTCCATACTCTTTCAAGGAACTTATAACAGCCTTTCAAACCTTGCTGTGACCATGGAGTTGACTGATCGAATGCACCGATGAACATTTCATATGTTCTGAATGCGTCCGCACCGAATTCTTCTACAACTTCATCAGGATTTACAACATTACCTCTTGACTTAGACATCTTTTCATTGTTCTCACCAAGAATCATACCGTGTGAAGTACGTTTCATATACGGTTCTTTTGTAGGAACTACGCCTATATCATATAGGAACTTATGCCAGAAACGTGAATACAAAAGGTGAAGTGTTGTATGTTCCATACCGCCGTTATACCAATCGACAGGTGACCAATATTCCAACGCCTCTTTTGACGCAAGTGCCTCATCATTATGCGGATCCATATATCTTAGGAAATACCAGCTTGAACCAGCCCACTGTGGCATTGTATCTGTTTCTCTTTGTGCCTTACCGCCGCAGCACGGACAAGTTGTTTCAATCCAATCATATGCTTTTGCAAGCGGTGATTCACCGTTTTCACCCGGTTCAAATGTTTCAATTTCCGGAAGTTCCAAAGGAAGTTCACTTTCAGGAATAGGCACCCAACCGCACTTATCACAATGTACAAGAGGAATAGGTTCACCCCAATAACGTTGACGTGAGAATACCCAGTCACGAAGTTTGAAGTTTACTTTTCTCTTTCCAAGGCCTTGCTTTTCAAGCCATTCAATCATGGTAGGAATAGCCTCTTTTACCGGAAGACCGTTTAGGAACTCGGAATTTACCATATTACCCTTGTATACATCTGTATAAGCCTCTTCTTGTACGTTCTTACCGCCTGAAACAACTTCGATAATCGGAAGATTAAATTTCTTTGCGAAATCCCAGTCACGGCTGTCGTGTGCAGGAACTGCCATAATTGCACCTGTACCGTAAGTTACAAGTACATAGTCAGAAATAAATACAGGAAGTTTTGCACCGTTTGCAGGATTCACCGCATAAATCCCCTCAAGTTTAACACCTGTCTTTTCCTTTGCAAGCTCTGTTCTTTCAAATTCAGACTTCTTTGCCGCCTCTGTCTTATATGCAAGCACTTCGTCATAATTTGTAATTGAATCTTTCATCTTTTCGATAAGCGGATGTTCAGGCGACATAACTGTATAAGTTGCACCGAAAAGTGTATCTGCACGCGTTGTGTAAACAATCATTTCATCGCCTGTTGAAAGTTTAAACTTAACCTCTGCGCCCTCACTTCTGCCTATCCAGTTTTTCTGCTGTGTTTTAATCTTTTCAAGATAATTTACATCGTCAAGGTCATCGATAAGACGTTGTGCGTACTCGGTGATTTTAAGCATCCATTGGCTCTTTCTCTTTTGAACAACTTCACTTCCGCATCTTTCGCAAACACCGTTTACAACTTCTTCGTTTGAAAGTCCTACTTTACAGCCGGTACACCAGTTAATCGGCATTTCCTGCTTATATGCAAGTCCGTGCTTAAAAAGCTGTAAGAATATCCACTGTGTCCATTTATAATAGCTCGGATCGGTTGTGTTGATTTCTCTTGACCAGTCGAATGAGAAACCAAGCATTTTAAGCTGACGTGTAAAGTTAGCAATATTCTTTGCCGTTACGATTTTCGGGTGTACCTTGTTTTTAATAGCAAAGTTTTCAGTAGGAAGACCGAATGCGTCCCAGCCTATCGGATAAAGTACGTTGTAACCCTCCATACGACGCTTTCTTGCGATAATATCAAGTGCCGTATAACTTCTCGGGTGTCCTACGTGCAAGCCCGCACCTGACGGATACGGGAACTCTATCATTGTATAATACTTAGGCTTTTTGCTGTTTGTTTCAGCGTGGAATGCACCTGTTTCTTCCCACTTATCCTGCCATTTTTTTTCAATAGCTTTAAAGTTGTAACTCTCCATTTGTATATTTGCTCCTTTAAAATTTATTCTTCTTCTGATTCGTCTACGTTACCGACGTCGTCCCAAAGACGTTCAATAGCATAAAATTCACGCATTTCGTGCTGCATAACGTGAACGATTACGTCACCGCAGTCAACCAAAATCCAGCTGCCGCCTCTGTAACCCTCTTTATGATTTATCTCAAAGCCTGCCTCTTCAAGCTTTTCTTCAATTTCATCAACACACGCTCTTACCTGTACCGTTGACTGACAAGACGCAACAACAAAGTAATCCGCAAGTGATGTCTGTTCTGCAACGTCAAGCACTTCTATATTTGTCGCTTTCTTATCTTCAAGTGCCTTTTGAATAATTTCAACCTTAGTCATTTAGTGTCCCTCCTTTTATTTTCCGTTCATCAGCATATAATTCCATGCCGATAATGTATTGGGGTGTATTATTTTATTTTTCTGTGCATTAAATACAATGCTTTGTTTAAGTCCAAGAATAAATGCCCTGTCAATATTTTCGTACGCCGCTTTCCTAAGCTCCTCCACTCCGTCAAAATCACGCATAGGCTCAATCATATCCGCAATATAGATTATCTTATCCAAAAGCGACATATTCTCCTTTGCGACCGTGTGGCACATTATCGCGTCAAGCACGTCTTTGTCGTTCACTCCGTACTCAGCATTTGCGATTTTTGCACCGAGCGGTGCATGAATGATAGGCTTACACGCAAGCGTTATATCATCAAGAACAACACCGTACTTTTGACAAAGTTCTATCTGTTCGTCTGTGTCATAACCCTTTGCACAATCGTGCAAAATTCCGGCTGTGTATGCTTTTTCGGTATCTGCACCGTACTTTTCGGCAAGCTTTACCGCTTCGTCACACACTCCAAGGCTGTGCTTATATCGTTTTTCGCTTAGCGTACTCTTTAATTTATTCTTGTAATTATCTATCATTTTCGTTTTCCTTATAAAGATGATACTTATTTATATAATCTCTAACATTTTCAGGCAGCATATATCTTACCGTCTGACCGTTTTTCACTCTGTTTCTTATATCCGTTGAAGATATTCTAAAAACGGGTGCTGATATAGGAAATATCCGACCGTTCATTTTTTCTTTTACGGCCTTTATCGTTTCCGTAAGCGACTTTAGCGATTTTCTCGGAAATACAAGCAGCGAACACATTTCAAGTATTTTATCGGGCTTGTACCACTTATCAAAATCATTAAGCGAATCTTCACCGATTATAAAAAATAAATCGTCATTCGGATATTTTTCTTTTAAATATCCAAGCGTGTTTACCGTATATGATTTTTCACTGCGATTAATTTCAAAATCGTCCTCCTCAAAAGCACTGTTATCCGCTATGGCAATATGCGTCATTTCAAAGCGTTGTTTTGCCGTAACGTTCGCACTCTTATGAGGCGGATTGCCGTCCGTTATAAATATCACACGGTCAAGTCCGTATTCCTCCCTTGCCATTTCCGCAATTAAGAGATGTGCGTTATGGATAGGATTGAACGTACCGCCCATTATTCCTATTTTCATTTCCTCGGCAACTCGATTTTTCTGTATTTTTCTTCATCGGATTTACGATAAATTATAAACTTATTTCCGATTGCCTGCACCGGCTCCGCTCCAAGACGTTCCGCAACGTAATTGCAGGTGTCGCGAGTATCAAGCATTGCAGTTTCAAGTATATGCACCTTTAAAATTTCACGTTTTGTAAGTGCTTTGTTAAGTCCGTCAATAAATGCGTCGGTAACACCTTCTTTGCCTATTTGGAATATAGATTCAAGCTGATGCGCCATTTTTCTTAAATACGCTCTTTGTTTTCCTGTTATCATTAATATCCTCCGAAGTAATTTTTATCATAAATATACATATTTAATTATATCATTTCAATATTGTATTGTCAATAAAAAAACAGGCAATAAAAAAACCCCAAAATAACCGTCAGTTAAAGTCGAGTTTCTACCTGCTCATGCAGGTGGGCTAAATCCCGTTTACTTTATATGTCCACTGGCATTCCCGAAGGAACGGAGGCGTATACGCCATAAACGGAGATAATATCCCTTTTAAGAAGTGTTGGTAAAAAAAAGACTTTTAAACGCGAAATCTCAGGGTAATTAGCTATTTTGTTTTTCTGTTATTATAATAGCACATAATGAACAAAATTTCAATAGGAAATTTATAGTTTTTCAAAAAAACTTACAAAACGAATTATTTTGACATTACCTCTATGGTTTTGCCGATATTATTCTTCGTTTGCCATTTCCTCATCACGTCTTAAAAATTCATTAAATGCAGCCTCAAGTCTTGCCTCGTCCTCAACCATTACAAGCTCAGCCTCTTCTGACTCAACGTCACCCTCAACCTGCATAATAAGAACTTCATCATTTTCCTGACCTTCAGGAAGAACTTCAAGAAGTGCGAAATATGTTACACCTTCAAATTCAAATACATCGATTGTTTCAAATTCAATCATACAACCGTGTTCGTCTTCAAGCATTATTATGTTATTTTCCATTATAAAAATTCCTTTCTCTTTCCGTTATTTATTTTAACTATTTATATTGTAATATATACCACTTGAAATGTCAATCTATTTATTTTTTTGCGAACTTAAATATCCGTCAAGTATTATGCACGCCGCAACGGTATCCAATACATCTTTTCGTTTTTTTCCGCGTGTATTTGTTTCATTCAGAAACCTTGCCGCACCGACAGACGAAAGTCTTTCATCCCAAAATACAATTTCGCCGTCATATATTGTTTTAAGTGCGTCGGCAAATTCGTGCGTTGCGTCAACACGAAAACCCTCACTTCCGTCCATATTTTTCGGCAGACCGATAACTATTTTTTCGGGTTTGTATTCGTCAAGTATTTCCTTTAATTCGGTCAGTAATTTTTCGGTACCTCTGTTTTTTATCGTTCTTACGCCTTGTGCCATAAAGCCGAGCAAATCACTTACCGCAATTCCCACTCTTGCGTCACCGTAATCTATTCCGAGTATTCTCATTATACTTCCTCCCTGTTAAAATCTCTTGCAAGCGATTTTATCCATTTATTTTTATTTATACGAATGACCGACACCAAACTTTTTAACGGCTCATCACTTTTCATCAAAATCAGTACAAGCGGTACAGGCAACCTTAAAAGTGAACCTATCAGCGCAAGCGGTGTTGCAACACACCAAAGCGTAATAATTTCCGCAAACATACAAAATCTTGTATCTCCTCCACCGCGAAGTATTCCGACAATCGTAACAGATGAAACCGATACAAATATAGTTATGAACGCAATCGTTACCATCAATTCATTTGCAAGTGCCTTTGTTTCGGGCGGAATTGTGTAGAAATTGATAACAAAATTCTTCAAAAGCAATATAACTCCGCAGGCAATAACGCCGATAACATAGCTTAAATATTTTAATGTTTTTGCTTCAACCTTTGCCCTTTCGATTTTTCCCGAACCGATAGATTTACCTATTATAATTCCTGCCGCATTAGCGATACCGAATATAACAACCGTTGAAAGCTGTTGCACCATTGACGCGATTGAATTGGCTGCAACGGGGTCACCGGCTGAATATTTAATGTGTCCGAGTATTGCCGCTTGTGCCGATACACCGAGCGACCACATAACTTCATTTATAAATACAGGCAATCCGTGTTGAAACAAGTCAAGCGCAAATATCTTGTCAAACAAAAACAAATGCTTAGGTTTAAAATTAAGACGTTTGTCAATGCAGAAAATGTATATACTTACTATCAAAAATTCAAGTATTCTTGCTGTGAGCGTTGCAATCGCCGCACCGCGAATACCCAGCGCCGGTGCTCCGAGATTACCGAAAATAAGCACCCAATTCAAAAATACGTTTGTACAGAACGATGTAATATTTACCACAACAGATATTTTCACAAGCTCTATACTTCTTATACAGCATATCATCGTATTGCTTAGACCAAACAAAATATATGCAAAACCGATAATACGCAGATATGATATTCCTGCCGCGATTATTTCATCATTGTTTGAATATATCCCCATCACGGCTTGCGGAAATATAAGTACCGCAAGTGCCATAAGTGTTGAAATGACAAACGCAACTTTTAATATAATCGAATAAATCGACCGTATTGACGCAGTATCACGTTTTCCCCAATATTGCGCACTAAGTACCGTTGATGCACCCGCCAAGCCGAAACAGACAAGCGATAAAATGAAAAACGGCTGATTTGCAAGCGATGATGCTGACAAAAACACACCCGTATCGTCTGCTCGTCCCAACATAATCGTATCCATCATACTTGTCGCAAAACTGATAAGATTTTGCAGTGCAATCGGTATTGTTATTGTGAGCAGATTAATATAAAATCTCTTTTCCTTTACTATATGCAATTATTTCCCCTCCTATTTGTTGTATAATAGTAATATTATACACGCAAACTACATTAATAGCAAGTATTTTCTTGACTATTTTCTTTTAAAAAGGTATAATTTATCTATAAAATACTTAAAAGTTTGAGGTGATTTCTATGACAAAGAAAATGCTTTTTATTTTTAATCCACATTCAGGTAAAGGGCAAATAAAAAATCATCTTCTTGATATTCTCGATAAATTTGCCAAAGCCGAATATGACATTACAGTCCGTCCGACTCAAGAACGTTTGGACGCTTACAATTATATAAAAAATAACGGTGATAAGTTTGACCGAATTGTTGTATCAGGCGGCGACGGTACTTTAAATGAAGCAGTAAAAGGACTTATGGAATTTGACGCCGACAAAAGACCTTGTCTTGGATATATTCCAACAGGCACAACAAACGACTTTGCCTCTACTCTTGAATTGCCGAAAAGTATAGCGAAGTCGTCCGATATTGCCATAAACGGCGTTCCGTTTAAATGCGATATCGGTAAGTTTAACAGTACGACTTTTAACTATGTTGCCGCATTCGGCGCATTTACTGATGTTCCTTATGATACACCGCAGGAAACAAAAAACATTCTCGGTCATACCGCATATGTTTTGGAGGGTATGAAACGGCTTTCTTCCCTTCCGTCTTATCACGTTAAAATAAAATACGATAACGGCGAATTTGAAGGCGATATATTCCTATGTATGATTTTAAACGCAACCTCCGTTGCGGGATTGCATAAAACAAAACAACTTAAAAATGTAGATTTGAATGACGGATTGTTTGAAATGCTCGTTTTTAAACGTCCGACTAATCTTATCGAATTTCAAAATATTCTTATTAATCTTATGCGTGGCGAAAATTCCGGCGATGAATATTTGTTTGTAAAATCTTCGTATTTTGAATTTGAATGTGATGAGAATATTAAATGGACCCTTGACGGCGAATACGGCGGCAATCCTAAACATAGCGTCATAAATGTTATGCCGTCCGCTATGACTTTTATCATTGATAAAACGCATAATATGTTGAAAGAATAAAAAAATTTAATTTTTTTATAAAAAAGTATTGACAAATCAACTTTTCACTGCTATAATATATTATGTTGTTTGCAGATGTGGCGGAATTGGCAGACGCGCTAGACTTAGGATCTAGTGTCACCGACGTGGGGGTTCAAGTCCCTTCATCTGCACCATACCGAGTGTTCTTACAGAACTTTAAAGTTTTGTATGTCACTCGGTTTTTTTTATTGTTTTTTCAGTATGAGGATGCTCAGGTGTCAGGCAATCCAACTGATTTGTGAATTTATCGCAAGCAAAAACCGCTCGTCAATAAAGGCATTTCACCTCTATTCCGAGCGGTCTTTTTTCTCATTATTTATGAGAGGAATTTCAATATTTTATTTTAAGTTTTCAACCATACGCATAAATACTGAAGCAACCTGTGCTCTTGTCGTGTTTGCTTTCGGTGCAAAGCTACCGTCTGTATTACCTGTCATAACGGACTTTTCAGCCGCCCATATTACAGCGTCCTTTGCATAATCCGAAATATTGTCGTTATCCGTATAAGATGTGTTGCTGCTTGTAGTTATGTCATATCCTTTAAACGCTGCATAGCGATAGATAATCGCCGCCATCTGTTCGCGGGTAATTGGCTCATTCGGAGCAAAACAATCTTCAGAAATACCCGAAACAATACCGTTTTCATTCGCCCAAGTAACTGCACTTTCGTAATAGCTGCCACTTTCAACATCAGTAAAAGCACATTTTCCCGTCTGTGGCTCATTTTCCATACGATAGATAACCGTTACAAACATCGCTCTGGTAACTTCGCTGTCAGGTGCAAATTCTGTATTTGATATGCCCTTCATCAAGTCATTTTCATACGCATATTTCACCGAATCATAAAACCAGTCATTTTCCTTAACATCGGTAAACGGATTTTTCCATTCACCGTTATCCTTTTCAGTCCATTTCGCATATAGCGTGAAGTTCTTTGTTACCTTTTCAGTAAAATCATATTTTGTTTCGAGTTCTTTATCGGTATACCATCCCTCAAAGTCAAATCCGTCCTTTATCGGTAATTCCGGCTCTTTTATAACACTGTTTTTTGTAACGGTTTTGCTTGCAATATCATTACCGCCGTTTGTTTCAAATGAAACGGTATAACGCACATTACCGCCTCCGCCTCCGCTACCGCCACTTGATTTCGTCCAGTTAGCGGTTATGGTTACGGCTTTACCCGGCATTGTAAATGTTGTTTCTGCCGACTTGCTGTCCGCAAACTTTACACCGTCGTCAGTCGTCCAACCGCTGAATTTATATCCGCTGCGTTCGCCGGCCTTAATCGTTACCGTTTCACCCTCTGAATACTCTCCGCTACCCGAATTCTCCGCATAGCTGTCATTTACCGTTACGGTGTTTGACATTTTCTTTATAACAAGTGCAGTCTGCGGTGTTGAAGTATTTCCGGCAAAATCCTGTGCACAAAGCATAATAGCACCGCTTGTTTGACTTTCATAGAGTTTTCCCGAAACAGCAAACTTACCGTCACTGCCTGCAACAACTTCTTCATTATCGCCGTACATAATTCTGCTACCCGCATCTGATATTCCTGTTATCGTATAGTCGCCGCTTTCATTGTCTGCATAAAATATATCAGATGAAAGCGTCAGAACAGGCGGTTCTTTATCCATATTAATAAGTAGGAATACACTTGTTACATCCTTGCCGGAAATACCGTCAATCTTGAACATCAAACTTCCCTCAAATTCCGGAATTGCAAAGGTGTTTTCACCGTTTTCGTTTGGTATTTGGTCATTTGTGTCCATTCTTGTCAGTTTAAATGTCGCATCAGCGTCCGATTCGCTTACAGACAAAGTATTGTCACCGCCGCCGATATACGCGTGATAAACGCCGTTTTCATCGGCAGTGCATTCGTTACCGTTCATCGAAAGTGCTATATCCATAGGTGTATATTTAGGAAGAAATTCGCCTGTGGATTCGGTTTCCTTACTGTAATACTTTCCGTTTTCCGATTTTTTGTATGCACGAACACCGACTTTATATGTCTTATCAGGCAACAAATTCTCGGCAGGAACAGACTCCGCGGTATCTCCGTTTTCATTTACACGAACGCCGTTTCCTCCAACAGTTAGTGCCATATCAACCGCTGTCGTGTCTTTATCCAAATCATATCCAAATCCTGTGTCTGTCCATTCTCCGTCTTTTTCCTCATAAATTCTCACACTATAACCGTCAACATTGTCTGACGCATTCCACTCCGCACGCATTACCTCATTTCCTGATGTTTGCAGAGTAACATCTGTCGGTGCGGACGGTTCGTTTACATTGGTATATGCAACTTTTGTATTAAACGCTTGATTATCAATAGCAATAAGTGCGTCTTCCTCCTTACCGTCACCGTTAAGATCTGCTTGCTTTTTCGTCATAAGAAAGGCTGTTACATAATATTCACCTGTCGGTGCTATCGCACCCGATGTAGGAACGGAAAGTTCAATATTTGAGGTATCACTGATTTCCTGTTCTGAAATCATATAGTCCGCTCCGCCTTCTTCGTTTGAAAAATAAGTGCGGATAACATAAGGCGCATTATCCACGGCGTACTTCACCTCACCGGAAATTTGATTGTCGTTCAGTGTCAGTGCCAACTTTTCAAACGGCTCAACAGAAAATGCCTTTTCATCGGTAAAGGTCAACTCGCCTGCATCAACGATATACTTGCCACCTTCTTTAAGTCGCAGAAGAGCCAGACGATATTTTTTGCCGTCAGCGTTTGTTTTTTCCATATCTGCAATAGTTGTCGCGCTGACATCTTCGTCAGGATTAAACTGACTGTCATCAGTCATCCAGTCGATATTAAGCTCAGCGTTTCTGTCATTGAAAATCTTTAGGTTCTCTTTGATCTGCTCCTCGGTTAGATTTCCGTCAAAGGCAAGTACGATATACGGTGCTTCGTCTGTACCGGCACTTGCTGAGATTTCCGTCCGACTCACGCCGGTGTTTGCAAGCACAAAGTTCTCATCACGCACCGCCGCAAAATTCGCATCGCTGTCTTCCGCAAGCATACTTACAACCGGTGACACACCTTTATCCGCCCAGTTCCATTCAGGCATATAACCTAACATCTTAAACTCAATATCCCAGCCGCCGCCTTTACGGAAGTCGGTCTCTACGATTTTCGGCACAAGTACCCATGCTCGCGCGCTGGCTAACCAACCGCCCACCTCAGCCACCACGCCAAGGTACACATCGACATTTTGGAAGGCTTGCTTCATACCCTCCTCAACTGTTACGTTTCTGATTGGGAAAGCCGTCTGACCGCCTACGATCAGATTAATATTTCCGACGTTAAACCCTTTGCCGGCAAGGACGGGACTACTTTTCGGAATCTGAACTCTGCCTGCAACCGTACCGTTTGCACCGATTGCAAGATACAGATAATCCTTGCTGTTATTCACTCCGCCGAAAGCACCCAATTCAATAGAAGAATCAAACGTTATAACGTCTATCTGTTTACTCGGCAGATTTAATGCAAGCTCCTTTGAGCCTCCGAAATAAATACCTTCATATGTATTACCTTTATAACTGCGTTCCTGTCCGTTTAATTTTAAGGAATAGCCGAAGCTGTCAACAATCTGCGTTGCCGCCCCTGCACCTACAAGGTTAACATCGGTCGCTTTTAGTGAAATCTCGCTCGGTCCTATAATAACGTTACCTGTTCCTTCAATAAGATGCAGATATGTTCCCGTCAATGCACCGCGTAATTTAATAGGAGGAATGGCAAGATAATTGCCATTTACCGTTGCGGCAAGATCCTTAAAGCCGGCACCGCCGCCGTTAAGCTGTCCTATCGGAACAGGCGGAACAAGTACAATTCCCGGTGATGATTTTACATAAAACCATAACTCGTCAGGAATAAGAGCACCGTTATTGCTACGTTCAAGAGCAAGTGCCGCCTCGGTTTCAAAAAGGTCAAAGGCATTTAGTTCAAGGCTGAAGGCATACCGTTCCTCACCCTTAAAGGTGTTGACCTCACCCTCAACCTTGGCAAGCTCCAACGCCATCATCTTGGCGGTGTCAAGGCTGCCTTTCGCTTTTACGCCGTTTACCTTAAATTCATATTTCTTTTTGCCGTTTACTGTCTTTTCTCCTAAACCGTAACCCAACTTTTCAAGCGAAAATTCAGCACCGTCAAATACTGTTTTGAATCCGATTTCACCGTTAAAAACAAGGTTGCCGTCCGCATCTGCGGTTGCTTTTTCCAACTTTGTCGTTGCATACGGAATATCGACAAAAATCACTGCGTCGTTTTTGTCGGGTTCAATATCAAATGAAAGACCTTCTTTTGACATTGTAATTTTCAAAGAGTCTTCCGCACCGTTTTGCGGCTGATAGAATTTGAATGACGGAGCGTTCAAATTAACGCCGTGCTGTTCGATTCGTCCGTCTTTGTAAACAATCAACTTTCCGCCATTATTTTCGTTCCACGTTGCCGTCACAGACGGAGAAAGCGTTGCCGCTCCGCCGGTAAATTCAAAAGAAGAACCGTTTGTGCTTTTATACTCGCCGGCTATTTGTGCAACAGGAGACGCATTATATTTCTTTTTCAAACTTTCAAGTGTGGCGTCATCCGAGACATATTCAACGGTAATTGCACCGTTCGACTCAAATACCGCAAGACGCTTTGCGGAAAAACTTGACGATATTTCGTCAGGCTTTGTCGGAAGCTCCTCGCTCAACGTTTTCAGATTGCGATAACCCCACAGATACTGCGCACCGACCGACATTTCGGTATTTACGTCAAGGTCAAAGCCACAGTAGCTTTTGCTTTCCACCCATGTAAGAACAGGAAAATCGTTTGACCTCACGGTAACTGTCTGCGGCAAGCTTACACGCAGCGGAGAATCTCCGCAGTACACAATATCGAACTTATCGTAGTAATCGGACAAACCGACAAACGGATTTGCCCACGGATATGCATCTGTGTAAATTTCATTAACATAAACGCCGTCTACATCGCCCCACAAGGTATAGCCTTTCGGAACGTGCTTTGTTGACACATCATCAATTTTGCCTGTTACAACCGAACTTTTAGTTGTTATTTCACCGCTTTCGGTTACTGTTGTGCGATCCATCTTAACCGCCGGACCTCCTGAGCTGTTTGCGGTTTCACTGTGACCCATTCCGGTAAAATTGTTCATCACATACCGCCACTCAAAGTACAAATCATGTTCGGGGAAATCATCTCTGTTCATTTGTATTTCACTGACGGTTGTCAAAACGCCCCAAGCCGTTTTATCCTTTTTGTCAAGACATACAAGCTCGTGATAAACCGTTGCTTTTGCCGGTATTATTGTGCCGTACGGAGTTCCGGGAATATCGTTCAGAACCATTTCCATGTTGTATTCTGCCTTAATTGCGTTATTTTTTCCGTTCGGTGTTTCTGACACAAACTCCGCTTTTTGCAGTGTGACATACGGATGAATTTTCTTCTTATTTCCCCCGCCGGTATAAACATTAAGTTGGCAGTCTGGGGCTTGAATATCCTGTGTAAAAACCTCGCCTGTTTTCTTTGCGATTGCCCTCGGAACCGTTGCCATACAGGTTTGATACTGCAAATCGTAGAAATAAAAGCTTATGTAATCGTTTTGCAGAAGAAGCGTTTTACCGCCGTTAAAGGTAAGTGTTTCGTTTTGCTCGGGCGCCGCAAGAATATTCATCGGCAGCGCGCAAACTATGATGCAAAGTGATAATATCACCGACACTATTTTTTTGCTCATTTTCTGTCCCTCCTGTTTTTTATTTTGATACACATTACGGTAATCACCGTTGCGATTATGAAAGTCACAACTGCTGTCAGCACATATCCGCACATTCCGTCAATCAGCAGAATTGCACCGCAGTAACCGGCAACCGCCGCACTTTTGTACGATGTCGGAAATAATGCGGTGCAGCACAGCAAAAGAACGGAAAGCAGGGCGGTTGCCACTTTGCAGAAATTCAGCTTTTTTGTCTCCCTGCAATATTTTATCTTTTTCGCACGCGCGAAAACTAAATTCATTCTTTCCGCATTAGATTTCAATTCACACACCTCCTCAATCTACCCTTTTATTATATAGGTGCTTGAAAATATAAAATTCCCCCCTAAAAAAGCAAAAAAGACCGGATTTTTTTCCGGTCTGAATAAAACAGAGTTATTTTGAATCAGTTATTTTTCTGAAACGGTATTTCAGCAGAAACAGAATAAGGCAAGAAACAATCGGAACCGCATATCCAAATTGCTTTATTAAACCGTCGGTTTTCATAAGCATATTAAACATTGCGTGAAATGTAATCGCGACGCACAACAGTGCAAAAATGCCGGATGCCTTTAACGCACCGGGTCGGCGGAATACTCTAAGTCCGTACCCGATTATAAAAGCACATGTAATGTGCATAGCTCCGGTCGAAAAACCGCGTACTAACAAATAAAACAAATTACCTGTTCCGTGTTCCAAAAGGTAACAGATATTTTCAAAGGTGGCAAATCCCACCGCAATATTAAAAATAATATTATCCCCCTCCTGCGGTTGGAGTTCAAAAACAATCAAACCAAACAAAAGAGGAATGAGTTTTACCGTTTCCTCTATAACAGGTGATATTTCCAATACAGCAGATGTTTCCTGTGCACCGTAAAGCACCGAAAAAAATGTATTCAAATAGGCGGATATAATACAGCAGACAAATCCGAGAACTATAAAAATGTAATTTTTTCTGTTGCCGGTATTTGTACCGAGTGCGGCAAGCAAAAACGGAGCCGCAAGGCATATAAATATATTTTCTATATTGTACGGCATAGTTTTTCCTCCCTGCTCTGTGCAACGGCTATCAGAATAAGAGCCGGATTCATTATAAATATGTCAACCAAATAATACGGATTTATAAATGTGTTTTCCGCAATAAAATACGAAGAACCCCACAAAAGATATTCTGCCGCATAAAAAATCAAAGCCGCCGCAAAAATCCACAGCTTACCCGTCTGTTTTTGAATTTTTGCAAAATATATACCTTTTACCGCATAAAAGCCCAATATCCCCATCGTCGTGCCCATTAAGATGTTCTCAAAATAACTGCCTCGCAAACAAAAGAAAATACCCATGCCCAGAGAAAACAACGGTAAAATCCAAAATATCGCTTTCTTTTTATGTTTTTCTTTCGGTACATCTGCATAAAGACGTAAAGTAAGAAAAATATACGATGCCGTCCAGCTCAGTTCCGAAACACAGAACACAAGCGGAGAAGTGCCTAACAATATAAGGTACAGTACCCAATAGGCAAGCCCCATTCCGAAACTCAGGTAAAAAAGCAATACCAAAAGGCGATTGTAACTTCTGTTTCGTATTGCCGAAATACAGGAGCAGCATCCGCAGATAAAAACGCAGAAAAGCTGTAAAAGATTATCTGTCAGTTCTGTCATTTCCCTCATTCCTCTCTTTATTTCTTTTATGAAGAATGTCACACATCAAAGTTACCGAAATGCCAAGTAAAAACGCCAAAATCCCTACAACAACATACCCCAAAAAGCCTTTGTTGGCAAAAATACTGGCTGTGTCATGCATCGGCATCTGCTCAAATCCCGCAAAATTCAAATTACATACAAGTGCCGATATAACTACGATTAAAGCAATGCCAAACGAATAGCACGAGATGACCGCCAGTCTATGTCTTTTTTCGTTGTGCTGTTTTTTTATTTCATCAGCCTGTTTTTTCGCCAGTTTTATTCTTTCAGTCGTTGAACGCACTTTTTATTCCCTCCGTTTCAAGTAAAGGTCTTAATTTCTTTTTGCCGAGTTGCAACAGCTTATCAATCTGTTTTGCTGACTTTCTTAAAACAGCAGCGGCTTCTTTGTAACTCATTCCCTCAATGTATACAAGATAAAGAGCCTCTTTTTGAGCGGACGGCAAATATTCCATACAGTCATAAATCCGCTTGTTTCGCTCCGCAATACACACTTCATCTTCAAATGTATTTTCTATGCAAAAATTCATTTCCTCCTCTGTAAGAATGATGTGTCTTTTTGCTTTTCTCAAAAACATCAGTGCATGATTTCGAGCCGCTTTATATATGTAACTTTCAAAACTGCTTTTAATATTCGGCCGTTTGCTGATCAGATACGCAAAAACTTCTATCAACAAGTCCTCCGAATCGTGGAGATTTTTTATATATCCGTTTATATACAGCGTCAGCTTGTCACCGTAAATCTCCATAAGCCTTTCAAGAGCCTTTGCATCGCCCGAAAGGTAATCGTTATAAATTATAGTTGTATCCATCATTAAACAAATCCCTTTCTCATTTTTATTTGTCAGCTAACTTTTCTGACAGAATGTGTCGTTAAGCGATACAAGAAATCTATATTGAATTGTATCATACATTTCTGTTTCCGTCAATGAGCGACTGTTTAGTATTTCGAGTAACAAACACCTCCGATTAAAGTTACAAAAAAAGCAAGCTACTGCTACAAACAATGCTTGCTTTTTCTGTTAGATAAAATCTTCAATTACATCTTGCAGATGACAGGGTGACAATTCGTATTTGTTCAGTCTGTCGATTAATTCTGTCACCTCTTTTTTATTTGGTGACACGTCATTAACAGCCATTTCCTCACATTTGATGCCGTATGTAGTCTTTACCACTCCCTCAATATTCTTTTCTTCTTGCAAAATTGTATACATATTGTATATTAGTCCTTTCTCCCCCTATGTTATATAATACAACATATACCACTAAATTACAATATTGTTTGATGTTTTGTAAATAAATTGTAAATTGCCAAAAAAAATAAAGGTGGTATTACACCACCCTTATTTTATGCACGAATTAAAAGTCCGTTTATAAGATCATTCTTTGCCATTTCCTTAATTTTATAATGAAGTTTCTTACCCGTAACGTTTGTCGGTATAGTCGCTGTAAATCTATAATATCTCGGACGTTTATAGTTTGAAATCATAGGACTGTTTTTACAAAATTCTTCAAGTTCGTCAACAGTAAGCGATTCATCTGCTTTTACGATATATGCCGTAACAATTTCGCCGTGTGCTTTATCCGGAACGGCTGTAACGATACTGTCCGCAACTTTCGGATGTGAATTAAGCACTTCTTCAATCTGCGTAGGATAAATATTTTCACCTTGTGAAATAATCATATCGTCTTTTCTTCCGGCGATAGTAATAAAATGATTTTCGTCCCAAGTACCGAGGTCGTTTGTGTACAAATATCCGTTATGGAATTTACGCTCCGTTTCACCCTCATTATTATAGTAGAAATACGCTGATTTTGCGTGTGAGCGGATAATCACTTCACCCACTTCGCAATTATCTTTAGCAACAATTTCGTGAGGTTCTGCACGTCTGTCCTCAAACACTTTTACCACTCTCACGTCATCATCAGTACAAGCTCTGCCCGCTGTACCCGCCATTTCAGGTAAATCGTTCGGTCTAAGAAATGTATTCCAGAAAGTTTCGGTTGTTCCGTAGCCATTGAATATTCTCGGTGTAAGCACTCTCTGATAACGCATACAAGCCGCACGTTCAAGCGGCGAACCCATTGTAACGATACCGTGAAGTGTACTCAAATCTCTGCCGTTTCTCTCCTGAGCCTCCGTAAGACGTTCCAAAACAGCCGGTACACCGATTATGAACGAAAGCTTATAATCTTCCACATATTTAAGCGTCAAAGCCGCGTCAAATTTACGCATTATCGTAACACAACCACCCGCATAAAATGTCGGTGTAAGGCCGCCCGAATGCAAACCGCCTCTGTGGAACCAAGGTGTTGTATTCATAGACTTATCCTCTGACGAGAACGGGAAATGTATCATAACATCGTGCGCCGAAAGCACTTCGTTAATACTTGTTATACAAACACCCTTTGGTCTGCCTGTTGTTCCCGATGTATAAAGTCTTGTCGTTTCATCATATATAGAAAGATTCCAATTCAAATTCGGATTTTCTGCCGACGCATTCTTCACAAAATCCGAATATTTTACCGTACCAGGTATAGGAGCCGCTCCTTCTTCGTCCACCATAATTATCATTTTCGGTGTGAATTTTGAAAGTTTCAGTGCCTGTTCAACAGCGTCTTTGTTGATTGATTCATATATAAATACTGTCGGTCTGCTGTCCTCAATAGTTATTGCAATTTCACCGGCTGACAATCTGAAATTTATCGGACAACTTACTGTACCTGTTTTATGACAAGCGATATATGCAAACGCAAATTCCGGGCAATTCAAAAGTTGGAACATCACTACTCCGCCTTTTATTATTCCTGCGTCCAAAATCGCATTTGAAAAACGGTTTGCTTCTGAATTAAGTTCAGAATATGTCCAAGCAGTCTTTGTTTCGGGAGAAATCATAGCCTCTTTATCTGCAAATCTGTAAACATTTCTCATAAATCCGTTAAGCCACGTATATTCTCTTTCAAACTCAGATTTAAACATATCTATACGTTGTTGCTTTGTATCTGCCGTAAATTTTGCTTTTGCCGAATGTAAGGCTTTTTCAATGTCTGCAAATATGTTTTCTATTTCATCATTTGTGTATTCGTAATTTGATTTGTTTGAGCAGTTTTCAAGCAGGCGAATTCCGTCAAGTATTTTAATTTTTCTTGCCTCTGAAATTCTGTCAAATCTTTCTTTCTTAGTTTCCTTTTGCATTATTTTCTTTCCTTTCATTATTTTTCTTATAAATGTTGTTGTCATTATATCACCCATTTTCTATTAAATCAAGTATTTTTGTAATTATTTTTAAAAATATATCCGATTGTTTCATTTTCACAATATTTGATAAATATTGTGAAAATATTAACTACTTTAAATGATTAACGATATATTTTAAAAATATACACTTTTATAAAAAACTGTTGACAATTTAGAAATCATATGATATTATTTATGCAAACGATTGCACAGATACAAAATTTAATCTGTGCATTTTAAACACCTATTTACGCAAACGATTGCACAGGAGGTGGAATATTGCAAAAAGTAACAATAAAAGATGTGGCAAAACTCGCAAAAGTATCGCCTTCAACCGTTTCACGCGTACTTTCAGGTAATCCTTCAATTTCGGACGATACTTGCAAACGCGTAAAAAACGCCGTAAAAGAACTGCATTACACACCCAACACAACTGCAAGAAGTCTGCGTTGTGAAAAAAGCAAAAGTATAGGCGTTGTATTCCCCGACATTTCAGGTGAATTTTACGCAACGTGTGCGTCAGCGATACTCAAATACGCTCGTATGTCTGACTATACCGTACTTTTTACCGAAAGCGGACACAATTTAAAAGCAGAGAAGGACAGTATAAAAGCACTTTTGGAGCGACGTATTGACGGTATTATTTTTATCGGTGACAATTCCGACATTCCTCTTATACAAAGCATCGCCGCACAATCTATTCCTATAGTTACAGGCGACCGAAAAGTCGGCAATATTCCGTCTGTTACTTTCAACAACAGGGAAACCGTTCAAGAAATGGTTGATTCACTTTATAAATCGGGTTGCAGAAAATTTATGTATGTTGGTGAAACTCCGACCGGTCAAAGCAATCTTTTGAACAGATACAACGGATATACCGATGCATTAAAAAAATACAGCGACACAACTTCGGTGATATTTTTAGAAGAAAGCCTGCACGGCGACAAACTGAAAACCGCAAGAAGACTGTTCACAAAGAAAATTATAACCTCACTCCCCGATGTAATTATTACGTCCAACGATTTAATTGCACAGGGAATTATAAGTGCCGCACACGAAAACGGAATTAACATTCCAAACGATATGCAAATCACAGGTTTTGACGATTTGCTTTCATCTGCGTACTTTATCCCATCGGTCACTACAGTAAGTCAAAACATCGACGAATTGGCAAAGCGTTGTTTTTCAATGCTGATGGATTTAATTAATAAAAAAAGTTCCGTTTCTTCGATAATCGAACAAAACATTATTGCAAGAAACTCCGCAAAAATCAACATATAAAATAAGAAAGGATTTTGAAAATGTATATTGCAAACAAAGAAAGATATGAAACAATGAAATATAACCGTTGCGGAAAGAGCGGCCTGTTACTTCCTGCTTTTTCGCTTGGTTTATGGCACAACTTCGGCAGTAACGACAGTTACGACAATATGGTTGATTTGCTTACAACAGCTTTCGACCTTGGCATTACTCACTTCGACCTTGCAAACAATTACGGTCCGTATCCGGGCAGTGCCGAAGAAAATTTCGGTAAGGTTTTGAAACACGAACTTTCGCCGTATCGTGATGAATTAATCATCTCAACCAAAGCAGGCTACGGTATGTGGAACGGACCTTACGGCGACCACGGTTCAAGAAAATACCTTATCGCAAGTCTTGACCAAAGTTTGAAACGTATGGGACTTGAATATGTTGATATTTTCTATCATCACCGTCCCGATCCTGACACCCCTATGGAAGAAACAGCGTCGGCACTTGACCATATCGTAAGAAGCGGTAAGGCGCTTTATGTAGGTATTTCAAACTACAACGCAGAACAGACAAAGCAAATGGCTGAAATTATGAAGTCACTTGGCACTCCGCTTGTTATTCATCAACCACGTTACAATATGTTTGAACGCTGGATTGAAAACGGCTTGCAGGACGTACTACAAGACGAGGGTATAGGTTCAATCTCATTCTGTCCGCTTGCACAGGGACTTCTTACAAATAAATACATAAACGGTATTCCTGCCGACTCAAGAGCCGCAAAGAGTTCACCGTTCCTTACAAAAGAGGGCATTACAGCCGATAAAATCGAAAAGATTGTTAAGCTGAATAAGATTGCCGAAAACAGAGGTCAGTCACTTGCTCAAATGGCTTGTGCATGGAACTTGAGAGGCGGCAAACTTACAAGTGTTCTTCTTGGTGCGTCAAAAGCTTCTCAGATTATTGAGAATGTCAACTCACTAAATAATCTTGACTTCACACAAGACGAACTTAACGCAATCGAAGACGCATTGAAATAATTTGCAACCCCATCTGTTTTATAGATGGGGTTTATTTTATCACCACAGGTCCATTACTAAAATTCTTAAATATGATATTATAAATTCAATACAAATGAAAGAAGGAATTTATAATGAGTCCACAAGATTTAAGCGAACTTCAATTCAATCGTTTCCAACCCGACTTAGCATTTCAAATAGGTGAAAATGATATTATCAAGTTTGCAAAGACAATGAATCACCCTATATATAATGATATTATTTCAAAATTCGCCAACATTCCGAATATAAAATTCGAATATCCAGATACTACCGAAAAACAACTTGAAATCAATGATTTAGCCGCCAAATTATTTATGGCAAACAAACAATATCTTTCAATCATAAATGACAGTGTTGTTTATTTTGTTATTGTAACAGGCAGTAACGGAAAGGCGAAAAACGGCATAATCGCTTGTTCAAAGGGAGTTTTTTATAAAAAGCTTGTCTTGGAATTTCTTCCTTCCTCAAACATAATAGGAATTGAGCAAGACGATAAAAATATAAAATTAATTTTAAACAATGCTTCATATGCTTATCTTTCACCCGCACCGTCAAAGGACTTTGAGCCGTATATGTCCGAATTGTGCAATTTGTTTCAAACTTTGTACCTAAATAACAATAATAATTACGACAACACAGTTTACGAACAACCTCAAATGCAACCTCAACCGCAAGTACAACCGCAAGTACAACCTCAACCTCAAGTGCAATCTCAACCTCAAGTGCAACCTCAACCTCAAGTACAACCTCAAATGCAGCCTCAACAGTCATACGAACAACCACTCAACGCAAACACTTCTGAACGTGAAAAAGGTTCGATGCACGCACTATCCACCACAAAAGGTATGCGTTTCGGTTTGTTTGCTACATACGTTTCGTATGATGTCTATTTAAAGAAAGACCGTGTTGAATTTATATCACGACCTAAAAATTCAGTCAAAATGCCACTTGTACAATACAGTGACATAGCCGCAATAAAAGTTAAAAAAGTATTTTCTTGGTACCATACGTTTTGGGCGGTTATATCTTGCTGGACTATAATTTTTCCGCTTCTGTTTTTGCACTTCGGCTCTAATTATAAATTGGAAATAACCTTAAAATCGGGTGCAAAAGTATCAGTTTGCGGCTCAAACAAAGATACAGTCAACAATCTTGCCAACGAACTTAATCAACGAATCACAAAAGAATGCGGTCATTCTGTTTTGGTTTAAAACAAAAGACGTATCTCATTTTATTGAGATACGTCTTTTTTCTCGTCATTCACAAATTCCAATGTAAAATCGGGTGCGTTATACACGCTGTCGGGGTTATATTTCATAGTTACGTCCGCTTTAAATTCCGTATCGTTTTTACTCATAAGCTTATTACATCGCACCTTGTCACCCGCAAGCCATTTTTTGACCATTGTTTGAGTTATCGTTGTTTTCTTAAATAATCCCCTATCGGATTTCTTCCATATAATAAATCCGCAGTTATTATTGCACGAAAACGCTTTCATACTTTCCACAACGTCACCGTTACACTTCGGACATTTTCCGAGCGGTTTCGGCGGTGCAAAAACAAATTGTACGGGATATTGCGATTCTTTATCTACTTTCAATTCAACATCAGCGTCAAATGTCGTGCCGTCGTTCTTCAACAGTTTTTTCATTCTGACACTTTTACCCGCAAGCAATTTTTTAGCCATAGGCAAAGTTATTGTGACATTTGAGAACATACCTTTTGTTTGATTTTTCCAAACAGTGAATTTACAGTTCATCGGCTCACGCCAATTACTGCACCCAAACCCCCTTGTTCCCTCTATAACGTTACCGCCGCAAAGCGGACAAGTTCCGATTACTTCGTGATATTTTTCCGTTACCGCCTTTGTCATAACGGCTTGATTTACCGCCGGATACGAATTGGAAATTACTGTTTTTATCGTATCAAGCACATTGTCCGTAAGCGATTTATACGTCTTATCGCCGGAACGAATATCTTCTTGTATCGCCCACCATTTTGCCGTCATATCAGCTTTCTTGATTTCATCGGGCAATATGCGGTACAGTTCACGTCCAAGCTCCGTTGAAATAAGCCGTTTTCCGTCTTCGGCAACATAGCCTTTTGTTATGAGGCTGTCGATAATCGTACTTCGCGTTGCGGAAGTTCCGATTGAGCCGTTTTCACCTTTTTTATCTTTATCCTTTTCCAAAAGCATTTTCTTAACCTCGGGATCAGTTACATACTTCGCAATCCTTGTCATATCTTCATTCAAGGTCGCCTTTGTGTACCGTGACGGCGGCTTTGTTTCTTTTTCCTCAAACCGTGCATCAATCGCAGTCCCCGAATACATACCGTCCGCAATAGTGCTAAGTTCCGTAACTTCTTCGGCTTTTATATCCTTGAATATCGCCGTATATCCTTTTTTCAAAACGACTGTCGAATATGCCGCAAGCGTGTATTCTCCGTCAAGTTCAATCGTCATTTTAGTTTTTTCTTTAACAGCCTTAGGTAAAAATTGTGCCATATAATATTTACACACCGCAAGATATACATTTTTCTCACGTTCGGTAAGCTTGTTCAAATCAACCTTGTTATTTGTCGGAATTATCGCAAAATGTGCGGTTATGTTTTTATCGTTAAAACACTTTGAATGAATTGTCGGATCAAGCTCACTCGGCTTGAACTTAATATTCTGCACAACTTGTGCAAGTGTTTTCGGAGCTTCTTTAAAATGTTCCTCCGACAGATACTGACAATCCGAACGGTTATACGTTATCGCCTTATGCGTTTCACGAAGTGACTGCGTAATATCCATAACATCTGCAGGGTTATACCCAAAGTGGCTGCTGCAATAACTTTGCAATTTTACAAGGTTAAACGGCAATGGCGGGTCTTCATTTACGACTTTCTTTTCGATTTTAATATTATCAAACCGTTTATTTATAAGGTCATTTTTTATCTTTTCCGCCTCGTCAAGCTCAGTTATTTGCTTATTTTCAGTACCCTTTTGTTTCTTCTTTGTATATTTTGCGGTAACGGTTTTATTTCCGTCAGCCGTTTCAACATTTACATCGGCAAAAATATCATAATATACAGTCTTTATATGTCCCTCAATCTGCATATCACGTTTTACGACAAGTCCCAAAGTCGGTGTCTGAACACGACCGACCGCAAGCAAAACACCCGAATTTGAGCATGTGAAAAAGCGGCTCATATTGACGCCGATCATAAGGTCTGCGACACTTCTCGCATATGCCGACCACCCCTCATTCAAGCTGTCGTTGTTATCCGTCATATGTGACAGTGCCTTTACAAGACCTCCGCGTGTCGTATCACCGGTATTAAGTCTTTTAACAGGCTTTTTATAATCAAACCACCTAAGAATTTCATCAATTAAAAGCTGTCCTTCTTCATCGGGATCGCCTGCATGTATAACAGATTCCGATTCTTCGAGCAACTCGCCTATAAGTCCGACACGCTGTGCTTTGGTTTCGTAATTCCTGTTTGAATTACTGTCCTCACCCATTTTGAGTTCCCAACTGTCGAAATATATCGGTAAATCGTCAAGCGACCACTTTTTATATTTCATATCATAGTCTTCCGGTTCTTTCAGGCTCAGCATATGACCGAATACCCATGTGACCGCATAGTCGCCTTTTCGTATAAATCTGTTGTTTCTCTCTGTAACCTGTCCCGGCAGTGCGTCCGCAATATCTCTGCCCAATGACGGTTTCTCGGCTATTACTAAAATCATATTCCCTCTCAGATAAAAAAGCCGTCCTAAGACGGCTTTTGCTTGTGTTATTTATTATAGAAGATTCTTACGAAGTTCTTCTCCGCTTAGCTTGCTAAGGTAAGCCGGTGCAACGTCAAATACAGTCTTACAACCGCTTTGTCCCTCTTTGCTCATACGATATGCGGCTCTTGCATATGCAATAAGCACTGATGAAGTAAATTCAGGATTTGAATCAAGCTTTAGGCTGTATTCAATAATGTGACTATTTTCACCGTTCCAACCCGTCTTACCACATCTGATAACAAATCCACCGTGAGGAATGCCACTGTGGTTAGCCTTTAATTCTTCTTCCGAAATGAAGTTTACAGTTGTATCATAATCTGAGAAATAATTAGGCATTGTCTTGATTTCATTTTCTATACGAGCCTTATCTGCGCCTTCTTCCGCTACAACATAACATTCACGAGTATGCTTTTGACGAGTTGTAAGTTCAGGGTTTTCACCGTTTCTTACTGCCTCAAGTGCAGAGTCAACAGGAACTGTATATTGCTTTGCATCCTTAACTCCGTCAATTCTTCTGATAGCGTCTGAGTGACCTTGGCTCACGCCTTTGCCCCAGAAAGTATAGTCCTTACCGTCTGAAAGTATAGCATTTGCATAAAGACGGTTAAGCGAGAACATACCCGGGTCCCAACCTACTGAAATTATACCAATGTTGCCGTTAGCCTTTGCAACCGCGTCAACTGCCGCAAAATGTTCAGGAATTTTTGCGTGTGTATCAAAACTGTCTATAACATTGAAATACTTAACATATTCCGGTGTTTGTTTCGGAAGGTCTGTCGCACTTCCGCCGCAAAGAATCATAACGTCGATTTCGTCCTTCATCTTAGGAGCGTCATCAACCGAATAAACCTTAACGCCCTCTGTCATAATCTTAACAGTTGACGGATCACGTCTTGTGAATACACCAGCAAGCTCAACATCATCGTTTTGCTTGATTGCACATTCAATACCGCGGCCAAGATTGCCGTATCCCAATATACCTATTTTAATTGCCATTTGTATCACTCCATTGTTTTAAAAATTAATTCCGCCTTACATTTTATCAGATTTTATTTCAAAAAACAATATTTTTTTATAATTTTTTTAAAATTATTAACATCTTATTCTGAAACTCAGTGTTTAAGCCATTTCCGAGCCTTACATTTTCGGCATATACCAATTTTAAACCATGGAAAATTTTTGATTAATTTTGATTGAATTTTTTCATTTCTTCCGCACTTTTTTCATCAGATACATGACTGTAAGTGTCCATAGTTATCTGATAACTTGAATGTCCGAGATATTGTTGTACAATCTTAGGATGAATATTTTTTTCAAGGCACATTGTAGCAAAAGTATGACGAAAATAATGCGTAGTGACATGCGGTAATAAACTATCACTTTCCGCCCCTTCACTCTGCAATGTGCTATTTATTTTCTTAACCAAATTTGATAATGCCATATGCACATTAATATATTTTAATGGTTTATTATCATTATCGACAAAAACAAACTCTGATTGATATTTGCTTTGTAAATTCTTTTGAGCTGTAAGGATATTAAACACAACATCACTCATGGGAATCTGTCTTTCTGATGCTATCGTCTTAGTCGGTGCATTATAGTTCTGACATAACTGTTTTGTTTCGGAATCGTAATATTTAATGTATCCTTCTTCAATATATATCGTTCTATTTTTCAAATCTACATTTTCCCACTTTAAAGCAATGCCTTCACTTATGCGCATTCCTGTGAACATAAGCAACTTGTACAGATTTCCATACAAACGTTTATGTTTGTCCAAAAAGCGTAAAAAACATTCTCTCTGTTGCACCGTCATATATTTGTTTTCCTTAAGTTTCTTCGCTTGCCTTTTTCCATCGTCTTTAATCTTTTTAGGCATTTTATAATATGTGAATGGATTACTCAAGCAGTATTTTTTCTCAACAGAAAATTTCATAATATTTGAGAATATCATCTTGCATTGCTTTATCGTGCTGACCTTTGCATTGTTATTATATAAATTAAAAATAAATTCACGCACAATATCTTCATTAATAGAATTTATATTATAAAATTCATATTGCTTTATATGCTTAGTATATACTCCTCTATAAATCGCCCAAGTATTCGGACGAACTTCATCTTCCTTTTCTTTCGCCCAAAGCATGTATATTTCTCCAAGTGTCAAATTTTTATGTATTAATTCAGGACGTCCCAACTCATCCTCATATTTAGCTTTAGTGAGTTTTGTTCTTACCTCCTTTAAATTCCACGAATATAGTGACATTCGCTTGCCGTAACGGTTGGTATATCGTGCCATATATCTTCCGTCTTTTAACTGACATATGCCTACACCTAATTCTTTTCCTTTCAAATCTTTCCCCATATTCTGCCTCCTAACGAAAGCAGACCGCAATACTATCTTAGAGCAAAGTATAACATATTGCGGTCTATCTTTCAATATGCTATATTCCTGTATTGCTATCTATCCACTTATCCAAAACTGACTTATTAATCAATACCTTACCGCCTATTCTACATCTATAAGGACAGTTAGGCTCAGTCAACATCTTACGAGCAGTTCTCTCGCCTATATTTACATATTTACAAAAATCCTTGACCGTCAACAATCTCGGCTCAATTTCTCCACATCTACCCATTTAGTCTCCATATTTATTTAACTTTCTACTTATTACAATGTAATTGAATAAATTGATTGATTTTTTCAAATCAAAATGATAAAAACAAATTTAATAACAAATAATCTTAATATGTCATACTAACATACTTCCCAAAACAAAAACGAATGAAATCGTAATTTTAACAACATCAATTAATACGGCTTAACTTCAACCGTCATAAATTTCTTATATATATAGTCCGGTATATGTTCCTTATATCTTGCCAGAACTAAACGCATATCCGCCTCCTTCATTATCTTATATTCTTTAAACGCTTCTTCCGGTGTATCATGGTCTGATAAACGTATTGTCTTATCTGTGCCTGACAACATAATCTTACCATAATACTTATCCTTTTGAATACTATAGTGAACCCCAAAAGGCAATTTATTCTCTAACGACTTTTCACTGCAATATCTCTTCTTACCATTAACCAGCAATGTATTCAACGTTTGCGGTAAAATACAGCAGTTGTCAGGACTGTAGACACGAGCATCTCCTCCAAATAAATCTTTATCAACCGCCATTGATTCATCTCCGCAAGTATAGTAGTGTTCAAGATATCACTGTATAAACAATCTGGGATTATCAAGCCATTCTTGACACATAGTAACATCCCTATAACACTCGTGTATATTTTTCTTATTAGATATGTCACCACATCTCTCCTTAATTGAATTGTAAACTCTATAAGCAATATAGTTTGTCTTGTTTTCGTATTCAATATATTCTTGCTTGTAGTCTAATTCATACCACTTAATTTTCCCTTTTTTCAAATTCGCATAATCATACACACCCACATACATCAAATTTTTATACCAATTATTGTTCTCATCACCATCTTTATGCCATATGCGTGTTCTACAGCCCGAATGCTTCAAGAAATGCTCGGCTACTAATTCCTCGGGTGATGTTTCCCGACGGTATTTATTGCGTTCAATCTCATATATTTTCTTCTCATTTTTCTCTTGAAGTTCGCTGATAATCGCTTGACATTCTTCATCAGATATTGCTCCGACAATTTTTTCAAATTTTTGTTTTTTTCTATCAACTTTTAACTTACCGCTCTTTAATAACCTTGCAGGGTAACTTACTATACTTTTCTCCATCTCAAAAATACTATAATGACATTTACCTTGTTTGTGTTCATAGAATGTTGTTTTATCTTTGCGATTCGCATTATTGACACATCGTCCATAGTTTGAAATCCAATAGTTTTCTGTATGTTTTACTTTTACAAATACTTCAAAAGCATTCTTGAGTTTGCATTTAATCGGATATTTTACCGCCGCACATAAGCTTTTTGGTATCTCTGTAAGTTCCTTTTCTTCATTCAAAATAAATTGTTTCTTTACCTGTTCTTCTTCCATATATCATCCTCCATTTTTCTAATCATTATTAGACAGTCACTCCCAAAAGGGAGCAACCATCTTCATAATTTATAACTTACGATTCTTACTATCTCATATCTTCATATTCTTTGTAATAGAATACTGTTCATTTATCTTATCCGTCAAAGAACGCACAAACTCATTACCATTCTGAATATGTTCAGTCAAAACAATATCGCCATTAAACTGATTAATCTCTGTACTTGTTCTTGTTGTATTAGCCGTAGGCATTAACGATGATTGCTTAAAGATAGAAACTTGATCAATAAAGTTTTGAGGATTCTTTGCAAATTCCCACAATACATCAGTCGCTTCCTTATTAAAGACCATATCGCCAGCATTAAGCATAGAATAACGACCGACAGACAACTTTCTTAACTTAGCCTCATAACCATCCTCATCAGTAATCGCAAGACCACCTTTAGCCGACTTTGTTCCAGTTGCATAATGGGCAGTAGCAATAGAACCAACAGACGGCAAATTAGCATTATACTCTTCAATCTTATTTGTTATCATTTCAGACAATTTAATGCCTAACTGTTCATTCAATGCGGAAAGAAGTTTTGTATTGTCTTGACCGGTAGATAACAACATATCAGCCAAAGCAATATATTCTTCATGAGATGCATGCCAACTGTCAAAGAATATAGCTTCTTGTTCAGTCAATCCACCATTCTCTTTACAGAAGTTTTCAATATCACTGTAATCTTGTGAAAAATCATTTGTAAACATCTGTGCCCCAAAATCACTTGTTTGTTCGTAATCTAAACCACTGCTATAAATCTTTAGATTTCTTGCAAGTTCAAGTCTTTGAGCTTTTGCACGGTCTTCAGCTGACAAATAACCATTCTGTTTCTTTGCTAATTCATAATATTTCTCCAATTCAGCAGCATAATCAACAATATTTTCAGCTTGTTCAGTTTGCTTTCTTTGAACTTTTGCATCACCATTTGCACCCATAGGTGAAGTTGATTCAAGTCCGCCATGGTCAAAAGTCTGTGGGGAGTATTTATTATTAACTGGGTCTGCTGTAAGCTTGTTATTACGGTGTGTTTGATTAATTTTACTAAAAGCATTGTATGTCTTTTCAGAAATAACTCCCATTTTCAAAAGGTCATCAAGACTGCTTTGGTTTAAATCATAATCTTTATTATAATAGAATTGTCTGCCAATCTCTTTATCATTCAGTCCCGCAACTTGTCCGTTAAATGATTCATCAGAAGTTGAATATTCATTCGCCCAACCGATATTACTACCGCCAAGCATAATATTTGATGCAATAAGAGCTTCAGTAGATTCCAATGTTTCAGCATGACGTTTCTTTTCATCGTCACTTAGTCCGTTCAATTCTTCAATGTATTTATCATTCGCTGAAATCATCTTTTGAGTTATATCACTTTGTGCCTCCATATCACGCACATTTTGATTTTCTGCATTGTCTTGCATAATATTATCAAGTGACATTTGTGCCTTAGTCGCTTCTAATTGAGTATTATACAGTTTTTCAGGGTCAGCAACATTCACCCATCTGTCGCCGACAAGAATACGAGTATCACGTTCTTTTAAAGTGTTTTGGAATTCAGCATTTTTCTTTGTGACTTCAAGATTCTGTTTGGCAACTTCTAATTGCTCTTTTAACTGTTCAATACGGCGATTATAAGCATTTGTAATTTGTTGTTCTTGATAGTAATCTTCTTCACCTAATGTACTGATGTCAGATTTATACTTCTTATAGGCTCTTGCCATTTCATTATTCAAGCCATTGATAGTATTCATCATATCTGAGTAGTCATTCTCATTAAAGAGCAATGCCCTTGTATCCTCATCTAACCACTGAGAAAGATTCTTATTTGCGATAAGTTCACTTTGATAATCCAAAGCAGCATCTCTCAATGATTGCTGGAATGAATACTGTTCTTGTAATGCAGAAGTAATAGCTTTCTCTTTGTTCAAACGAACGTCTAAGATTTTATTAAGCTTTTCATAACGACTGGTTTCCAACTCAATCTTTTGATTTGCTTCTTCTTGCTCTTGGTCTTGAATTTCATTATTTAAGTTACGAATGTTTTCAGTACCTTCAAGATATACTTGAGAATTTTTCTGCATTTCAGAAGCAAGTTGCTTAAAGACCTGAACTAAGTCACTTCCACCAATACCCTCCAATAACTCAACAGTTTCATTATATGCTGCATCATTAAAGCTACCGTCCGCATTATATAGCTCACTCATCTTAACATTTTCTAAGACTGTTTTTCGTTGTCCCGTAGCATTTTCGTATATTTCTTGATTAGCCTTATGGGCAGCATCTACACGTTCTTGTTCAATGTCACGTTCCTTTTTCATACTCTCGGTAATTTCTTTTGCAAGTTTGGCTTTTTCTTCATCATCGGTTGACCTATTGTATTGGTCTTGAAGAATATTTCTATCATACTGCAACATACCGGTTTCACGAGTATATTTAGAATCTCTGTTACTGATGTCTTGAAGTTTACGTTCAGTAATTTGCTCCATAGTATCGGCATAATTTGACTCAATCTCGTCTATATTCTCATTGATGTCTTTAAGTTCATCTCTTGCTTTTTGAGCTAATTCAGCCGTAGGTGCGTCTTGAATAAGCTTTTTTAGAACTTCTGATTTATCTTTTAAAGCATCAAGAGCGTCTTTCATATTATCAGCAACAAGTGTTTGTTGAGTGATAAGAGATTCCGTTGCTTTCTTTGAAGCCTCATCAGCAAACTTAAAATAGTCACTCATATAGTTGCCGTCAGTCGGATGTTCTACCCATTTCTTAAAACGTTCTTTAAAGTCAGATTGCCAAGAATCATACTTATCCTTTTCAGCATAGTATTTTTCATAGAAATCTTCACTATAAGAATTCAATATATTAGATAAATCATCTTCCGCCCATTTCTCATAATCGGCGAAGTCTTTCGCATAATCCTTAAACTGCATAAGAATATCAGAAGTGATTGTATCATCATCGCCCCAACTGTCAGTCAGCTTATCAATAGCTTCAAGTGTTGGTAAGTCAAGCTTTTTAATATCATCAGACAATACACCACTGTCTAATTTGCTCTCAATACTCTTTAGTGTTTGATTTATCTTTGATGTATTTTCTTCTGCTTTACGTTCTTCGGCAGTTTGTTCCTTTTCTTCGTCTGTATTATCGGCATTGACACTGACTGATGTATTACCATTCTTTAAGAACTGTACGGGCTTTTTATCACCGCCATACTTCTTAATCTGAGCATAATCATCGGCATTAATAACAGGGAATGGCTTATCAGAAACAAACACTTGCGAAGTACCGTCACCTAACGGAACAAGATTACCTTTTTCGTCAATAGTTGCTTCTGGCTTATTATGTTCATTCACTTGTGCGATTGTGCCAGCAGAAACAATACCACCTTTTTCTTTTTGAGTAAACGGAACATCAAAACTATAATTACTTTGCTTTTTGTCACCTAAAGACTTTACATTGCCAACTTTAGTAGCCGATGTATGAGTGTTAGTCTTAAATGTACCATAAACTTGTTGAAGCTTAGACATAAACTCTTGCATTTTTTGAGTTAATACAGACGTACCACCAACATCAGGCATATCAGAGAAATCAAAACCTTCCAAACTACCTAAATTTTCAATCATACTAATTGCATGATTCAAATTGCCGTAAGGTGGTGTACCGCCATTAGCTTTATAAGCAGGAGCAATAGCTGATTTCTTAACTTCAAATTCAACCATATCTTGTCCGTTGTTATGACCCCACTTGTTGGCAGGGTTATTATCGTACCAAGTATATGCTTGCGACTTCTCGTCCATTATGATACCGTAAAATACACTACCGTCATCTTGAGTGTATCTCATAACATCTCCAGGCTTACCAAAAGTAGATGTCATTGCTACAAGACGAGCACCTTTATATGTATAGATGCCATTCTCATCGGTTGATAAATCACCGCTATCCAACAACTTCTTAAATAGTTTCCAAGCACTGGAACTTGTATCCCAATATCCAAGCGATGAACCCAAATATCCATTTTCGTCAAAAGCGGTATATGAATGTGACTTACCTACACCTTGTCCGAAATCATTTGTATCCCAAGATTGTTGAACTGTATTATTTGTTATACCCGAATTATTACTTCTTGTAGAGCCGTTATTCACTCTATTCCTGACATTGTTTATGCCTAAAATCCTTGATATAGCGTCTTTTGCATTTGGTGTACCATTAGCATAAGCATGACGTACATTGCCGTTTAAAATTCGCTTTGTATCGGCATAAGGGATAACAGTATCACCTCTGTCAAGATTAACAATCTGTGTGCCATCTAAACCAGTAAGATATGCTTTACCTGTCTTTTGTCTGATAAGAATTTCAGGTGTAGGATAGTTTAATCCTCTTACTTCTGCTTCATCACCGAGTTTAGCAAGCCCAGGCAATGCACCCTCAGTACCTTTATAATAACGTCTTGCACCAAGATAAACATTTTGACCGTAAGAATTAAAGTCAACTTCCTTGACAACATCACCCGAATATGGTGCGTGAATCATCTTACCATTGCCTTCATATATTCCTACATGGGTTGCTTCTATTCCTCCACTCCAATCATAAAATACCAAGTCACCCGCTTGAAGTTGACTTTTATCAACGGCTTGACCTGACGCAAATTGTTCTTGAGAAGTTCTCGGTATTGACTTACCGTTCTGTGCCAATACATACTGTACAAATCCGCTACAATCAAAACCAGACGGAGAAGTACCGCCCCAAACATAAGGTGTTCCAAGATACTTACGAGCAGAATCGACTACCGCACTTTCGCCTTGCGGATTAGTCTGTGCATTTCCTTGTAAACTTCCGCCTACATTGATAGCAAAGTTCATATCAACTGTATTTTCACCAAATACTTCATTCATTAATGAGATTACTTCTTGTATCTTATTGGCAATCAATACTTGCAATGCGTTCCAAGATTGTTCCGATATAGACGGTGCAATTATTTGTAGTGATTGAATAGCCCTTGCACCATTGGCAGCAATGGTTTGAGCATCTGTCATATATTGCCCAATAGTATCATTCATACTATTCCAAGAAGATGATAACAAAGTCAATGCTTGTAGTGGGTCATCTTGTACAAATTGATCCCAAGCGTCTTTACCATTAATACCTGCTTGTTGAAGCAGAGAAGTTACATTGCTATCAAGCAAATCCCAACTACTCATTCCACCATCTTGCATTAGGTTAAATGCTTGAAGTGAATTATTTGAGTCTTTTATCCAATCAGTCCAATTATCTGCATTTACATTCAATTCAGACAATTTATTCTGCAATTCATTCGGTAAATCATTCCAAGCTGAATTTTGCAAAATAAGTCCAACAACCGAATCTGCAAGTGTACTCTTATCAGCTTTGTCAAGCGACTGCGATGTCATATTAACAATAGTGTTTGATAAGTCTTTGTACATCTTCTTATCAGTCAGACTGTTCTTGAATGCAGTTTGTACGGCACTAAATTTTATATTGCCTTTTAAAGAATTAAACTCATTGTTGATTTCCGCAATAGTCTCTTCAACCATTGCTTGTACGTTAACATCTGAATACAATGCTTGAGTAGATAACGCATTATATGGAATAGGGGAGAATGAAACATTTGTATTGCCTTGTGCAAACTTATCAACCGTTGCAGATTGAATATTTTCAATAGGCTGATAGAAATACTTCATACCAGTATATTTAATGATATTCTGCAAGTCTTTTGCATTGACAATGCGAGTATTCGGAGGTAGTTCAGATAGTTGTGCTTCATTATTGAATAGATGAAGTTTGCCATCTTGTCCTATATACGCTTCTTGTCCTGCATATGCTCCCGTGCCGTCACCAGTGATTGTAAGTCCTTGTGATGTTGTACCGCCTTTGGCATACTTTTCAGCGTATACAAACTTACCATTGGAAACCGTCCACGTACCAAGGTCTTGTTTTCCTCTGTAAATATGTTGATCTTGATTAATTGTCGCATCATTAGGAATGCCGCTTATCTTATCGCTAATATTCTTGGCTTTGATTGATTTTTTGCCATTAGATAACTTTTCAAAAAGACTTGAATTATCATACTCATATTGAGTGCTTGTAAATCCGTTCTCATGAGATTGAGCGTTATTTGCTTTAACTCGTTCTTCCCAATTGATGTTCTTCATTGCGTCTGACATTCTCTGAGCAGCATTTTCCGCCTTATCGGCAGTATTCATATACTCATCGCCAATATTCTTAACGCTGTCTGAAACCTCAATATTTTGACCTATAACGTCATTAATCTTATCTTGATAATCCTCATAAGCTTCTTGAAGTTCTTCTTGATATTCTTGACGTTGCTTTTCACGTTCCTCTTTTTCTTCCGCATACGACATATCTGTTGCTTTTTTACGGATTTTAGCAATAGCGTTTTGATAGCGTTTTTCTTCCTTGATAAGCTTATTGTTTTCTGCTCTCTGCTTAGTAACCTTGTCTTTTGAGATAGACGGTAGGAGAGTAGCCGACCAAAAACCATCACCTGACAATGAACCATTCTTAATAACATTAAAGGTATTATCCAAAATACTCTTAGCATTGTTTACTTGTTCAACAGTAGCACTCGCAGATTCGCCCAAATAATCTGTTGCTGTTTCAAACAATGAATTTCTATACTCAATGATATTCTTTTCATTCTCAAAGAAACTGTCAGATAAACTTTCAAGTCTTGAAGCAAGCTCTTCTGCTTCATCTGCCGTTTGTGGCTCAATAGCCAATAACCTCTCAAGTTCAACACGCATTTCACCGCCGTAACGTGAAGCTCCTAAGAATTGTTGCCCAATAATACTTAACTTTGCACTGTAATCTTTTTCAAATGTCAAGTCAAGCTTTGAAGATAATCTATCAAGTGATTGTTCAAACTTATTAAGGTCTTGTGTAATCGTTTCAATACTGTATTTTAAGTTTGCTAAATGTTCTTCTTTGTCAAGGTCTGCAAGCTTTTCATTGATGTCTTTGACTTTATCTTCATAGTCCTTTAATGCTTTTGCATTGTCTTCTTTAGACTTAGAACTGTTTGAAGATTTGCCTAAACTGCCTTTGTTAATTCCGTCTATTGTGTTTTTAGCCCAAGTTTGATATGCGTCTACTCGTGACTTCAAACGTCCGGCAACATCATCACTGATCGTGCCTGCTGCTTGAGCCTCTGCTATCTTTGCATATACCAAACCCCATGTACTTTCAGTTGCTCCGTCTGTTGCTTGAGTTAAATATTGAAGCTGCTCGGCTTCACTACCTAATTTTGTTACACTGTCTACTAATGTTGATGCTTGTTTTGCAGCAAGGTCATTTATTCTTGCTTCTGTAAGCTTATATAAGTTTTCGGAAGTAAGTGCAAGTGTACCGTTTTCGTCCATCAACAGATTTAAGTATTCAGGCTCTAATTCCATTAAGCTTTGGAATGTATCTACCGAGATATATCCGTTCTCATTGTATTCTTCAATGGCTGTCGATGCTACTTGATATGCTGATTGGATTTTGTCTAATGAATCGTTGAGTTCTTTTAAAGCGATTGAATTAGTATCCGCCGCCTCAGTAACCTTATTAAATGTATTAGCAAGATTACCGTACCATGAACTATCATCTTCCGCTATGACACCTAAGCTTACAAGCTTATTGTACAATTCACTGCCGACTGGAATTAAGTCTTTAATCTTCTCGCTGGTTAATTCACCAACATCACCTAAAGATTCAAGTTGTGACTTTATGTCTGAAAACTCGTCCTTGTTTAATATACGAGTAAAAGCATTATACTTTGCGTCTGTACCGCCGGTTTCGATTGCAACTCTATCACGAAAATCATTGATATAATCAAGATATTCATTTACATTACGTTCATCATCATTTTGCGGATTTGTTATGTAACCAATGCCGTCCGAATCAGTCAGCCATTGTTGAGATTTATCATTAAGATATGTTTCTATCTCTTTGATTTGCTTGTCAATTCTGTCTTTGTCTTTTTGAGTTGTGGCATTTGCGTATTGGTCTTTTAAGCTTTCATACTGTTGGAATTGTTGTTCAATATATGAGCGTTCACTTGTAGAATAATCAACGCCCATTCCCATAGAGCCTAAATCTCTCCAAATACTTGACCATGACCATGTCTTCCATGTACCATTGTCTGCACCTAAAAATGGAGTATGATAATGTGTGTATTCTCCGGTATCGTCAACATCTTTCTTCATTGTGGCTACAAATTCTTTATTTACATCATTTTGTGCAAGCTTTTTACTTTGCTCCAATAAATCTTGTTGACGTTTTAATTCTGCATTTGTTTCTTTAAGCTTATCAAGTTCTTCCCTTTCAACAAAGGTTAAGTTATCTTTCGCTTCTAACTCAACAATACGTTGAGTGGCGGTTTCTAATTCACTTTGAATTGACTGTAATTTTGATTCAAATTCATCATATTTAGATTTTAAGTCATCAAGCTTTTGTCTATGTTCATCAAGCGATACAGTAAATAAATCATATGCCTTAGTTATTCCATAGACCGCCGCAATGAGAATAGTTAGCATGCCTACTGGTGTAGCCGCCCATGCCGCCGCCTGCTCAATCAAGTCACCGGTAACCATTCTTATTGCCATACCTAAGTTACCCTCAGCAAGACCTAATTGAATGATACCGGCATATACATTGTTAGCTACAAAAGCTTGCAAAGCTCTGTTTGCCAAATTCAAAGACACCACTAATAACGTCATCTGAGTAGCAAATTGACCGACACCTGTATTTAGTAGCTTTAGTATACCTGACACAACGTCTAAACTTGTTTTAATAGCAGAAATATCAGTAATGCTTGATATATAACTTGTCCAATTTGCTTTTAACATCTCAAGCTTTGCGTTCCACGAGTCAAGATAATACTCATTTTCTCTCATTGCACTACCGGCTGACTCGTCATAGATTTGACTTGCTTTCTTCACATCATTGAAGTTTTCCATAAGTGCAGTAAATATATTACTCTGCCTTTTGTTTGCCAATGCCTCTTGTATTGCTGACTGCTGAACAGAAGATAAATTCTCCCATTTGTCAGCAAGGTCTTGTAATATCTGCATAGGATTGCGTAGCTCAGACACTCCGTTTACTGTCTCACGAATATCAATACCTACATCTTCCAATGTCGATTCTGCCTTTGCTAAACTGTTTTCATCAATGATTTCACCAGTCTCTAAGTCAGTACCTTTTATCTGCCTTATATTCATCAAGATAGTTCGCATTCCCCTTGCAACTACCTTACCACTCTCTTGCGTTTTAGCTTGTGCAGTGCCGACTAAAGCCGAGTAATCTTTTGCCGAAAGTCCAGCTTGTGCGAATACTGAGGCAGACACTGTCATTCCTTCAGCCAAGTCGGTTACAGTTGTAGCTGTCCTATTTGACAGTTCATTGAATCCGTCAAGTATAGTTGATAATTGTTCAATGTCACCGTTTAACTTCCAAGCTGCATCACTGCTTATCAAAAATTGATTAGCAAGGTCATTGTCCACGTCACCGACATTCTCGGTCAGCAGTGCCAACTCACCCAACTTATCCGATTTGTCGTTATATCCGGCTTTAGCAAATGCGGCGGTTGATGCCAAGTATTCGGACGGCGACCGTCCATAATTCTGTGAGACTTTATATGAAGATTTTTCAAGTCTTTCCATCTCGTCCGCACTCTTACCAGTAACTTTTCGTATGTTTACCATCTCACTGTCAACATTCTTAAGTTCAGAATACGCATCCGAAATTGACTCATAAACTTGATTAATGACCTTGTATCCCATAAATGCAGTCAAGCCATTTTGCAAGAGATTAACAAAACTATTAGTCTGTTCAACCGTATCTCTCATATGAGAGTGAGTATGCTGAACTTCTCCGTCGATTCTTTGTGTTACGTTCAGATTCTGTGTAAGCGTTCTATTTTGTCTTGCCAGTGCCGATATTGCATTATTTCTTGTTTGGTTTGTTCGTTCTTGTGCAAGTTGAATTCTTTGTAACACTGCCAAACGTTGCGTTTCCAACCTATATTGTTGTTGCTCAGTCGTTAAAAGTGAATTACTATTTACTCTAATCTGAGTGTTATTAATACGATTAATTCTTTCTTTCAATGTGTTTAACTGTTTAAGTGCATTGTCAAGATTGCCCGTATTAACAGTAATATTAACTCGTCTATTGTTTAACTTATTTACAATATTCTGTATTCTATTTTGAACTTGTTTGACCGTCTCTTCATTTAGAGATAATCTTAATTGTACTACATCATCCCCCATAGATTATCTCCCATCATTCCGCACTCTTGCCAAGCTGATTCAACTTGTCCATAAGTTCACTTTTTTGTTGTTCTATTTTTTCTATCATTTCAGGAGTTGTGTTTATCTTTAACTGTTCTTCCAAACGAATAAACACATCATTCTGATGTAATTTCTCATTATTTATCTCGTCCGCAAACATTGACTTAAATATGTTATAACTTTCTGCAATAGCTTTTGCTTTGTCTGCGACTTGTCCAAAAATATCACTTGCCATTAAGTCGTTGTATTCCTCTTCTGAAATCAATGTATTTTTGCCAATATCAATTAAATGCAAATAGTCAACCACAAGCACATTCATCAGATATAACTGCTTGTAGTATGTGTTAATCATAGCTACACCGTCATTCGTATCTAACACGAAAGCTGCACCGATCAAAGCTTTTTCATACTGTTCTTCCAATGTCAACATTGTTGCGTTCTTAACAATTTTTTCATCAATAATATAATCCATATATTGTCTCCTTCTTACCTTAACCTATAACCTACTCTTTAACAACTGTCTTGCATATTGATTAGCCCATTCCTGCGTAAATTCAATCATATGAGCGGAATTACCATTGCGTGGATTATATTGACTTCCTTTCATTCCATGTTCAATTAATGACACTAAGCCACTCTTAAAGCTTTGTCCATCAAATCCCATATGTGAATTCCAGCCTGAATCATTTTGGACGGAAGAAATCTTAGCCGAATCAAAATACACTTGAATATAATAATTAAACCTGCCGTCATGCGTAACCTCAGCCGTCACGCTATCAAATAAATCCCATGTACGAAAATATGACTTAGGCGAATATGTTGAATACCAATTTTTCTCAAGATTTTCTTTCAGTTTATCTTTAACCGCCGCCGCAATATCATCTGCAATCAGTTGTAGTTTCTTGTCTTTTTTCCTCAAAATTTTGTCAATCTGTCCTGAAACGGACATTAGGCGACCACCTCTGTTCTGTTCAAATTTTATCACTTTGTATACATTTCTCTATAAGGGATATGACTAAAATTCCTTATAACATAAGGCTTTTTTCACAAATTTATCACTTTTGAAAAACAAAAGAAAAGCCATATCACAAAATTATAAAAACGTGATAAAATATTAGTTTCATTTGCTTTTGGTTGTAAAATAATTGCACGAACTGTGCTCAAAAGAATGTTTCAAATCAATTTGAATGTCAAATAATCTTAGAATTTTATAGAATACTTCTTCAAGTAATCTGAAATCTTGAAACTTAACTCATCAGATATGTTTCTATCATGGTTAAGCCATTGATACAGATGATTAGTAGAGATACCCAATCTTCTGCAAAACACAGTCTTTGGGATTCCACTTTCATCCAAGTAAGCTGTTACTTTTTCTCTCAACATTACTTATGCTCTCCTTTCTACCGTATTAACCTTACAACTTAATATAAGATAAAGAAAAGCCTTGCACCTATATATTTGTTGTACTCGACACTAATTTTATTGCAAATCACATTTGTGGAGATATGACTGCAAATGTTGATACAAGACTTCTCTTTGTCTATATTGAAAGAATGATAATCACAACACCTCAACTCCTCCATTGCATGTTATGTATATCACCCTTATACTCTATATACGAATAACTAAGCTGTTTTTGTCAAATTTCCCACTTTATTTTTATATTTTTTTCTCTCTTTATCACATTGTTTACATCTTGGACTATATCCGTCCTTTTTGCTTTTGTCCTTTGAAAACTCTGTAATATTTTTTTCTTCTCCGCACATACAACACTTTTTTGTTCTTTTGTCAACAACAGTAATCGGATTTTTAAGTTGCTTTGCTATATGTTTGATTTTTGTTCTTAGTTGTGATTTTGATAATTTGATGTTGTACTTATTATATAGTATTTGAATAATTTCTTCGTGTGTATAGTCAGCCAACAACATCATGATTAACTTCAACTCATCAGGCAGATAAATATAATTATTCAATCTTTCATCGTCGTATTTAGTTTCCTTGATGTATGTATATAAATTTTTATCATTAATATTCTCAACTTCATCTAAAGTAATTTCAGATGTGTTGTCTTTTTGCTTTCTATATATACGATCCTTAACGGTATCATCCGAATCGTAAATATTATATACCTTACTCCCTAAATATGACAGAGGATTGTAATTTCTCATTATAGGATTGCCGTTGTTCCAGTTCACAATGAATCTTGTATTATCTAATCCAGCAATGCTTTGAATATTATTCCTTCCCAACGTTTCAAATAGTCCACAAAAGAACAACATTAATGCCGACGGTTTGTTGCCATCATTAAGTACATTATTAAGATAATCTGTCCTTTCGCCGATGGTAGAGTATTTTTCATTGTCTTCTGCGTCCTTAGATTGTATTTCACAGTTGAGATATGTCACTATTTTCCTGGATTTATCTCTGTTTACTGTTTTAGACTCTAATATAGTCTGTAATGTTGCATCTTTTTCAACATCAAATTTCTTTTTATCAATTTCTTCCTCTTCAACAACTTCTTCAATATCTTCTTCCTCTTCATCATTAGGCTTGTAATCATAATCAATTTTAATGTCCGGTTCATATATGTCATGTTCTCTGTAATCTTTGATATTTTTCAATTTTGCACCATCTTCTTTATCAGATCTATTATTATTATAGATATTATAGATGAACCATGTATCTCGTCTCAATTTCAAAATAAAAATCTCCTTTATCCTATATAATCTGTCAATAATATATTCTCTTTTATTTATCGGTTTTCTTTTGCTACTTTTCTTTTGGCGATAGGTGGAGCTTATTTTAGTTAAATAGCAATCTTTGATTGCGTTATGAAACTTAATAAGCTTCAGTTGGTAGCAAAAGAAAAGTAGACTTAACTCATCAAATCAATAACACTCATAACCATCTTCTGTGTATATTTGTCCTTACATGCTTTTGTCATTTTAATGATTTCTTTCATAGAATATTCATTCAATAACAATGAACGTAACTTTTTACGATATTCCATCCATTCTAAGCGTTTCTCTTTATACAACTCTGATGATGAAACATCAAAAAAATGATAATAACAATTTCCCCATTTCTTTTCTAAGTAAGCATTTTTACTGATAACTGACTCACATGTAGCAAGACATTTTATTATTTCTTCTTCGGTGAATAATTTATCTTTCAATTTAATTGTCATAATATGTTTTCTCCTTATACATAGTCTCCGACGGTAGACACAGACTAAAGTCTGTGATGTTTCATGACGTGTCATGTCACTTACTTCGCCTATCGGCTTCGCAAGTAACATTCCAGTCATGAAAATGATTATTCTTTACTCCTTTTCTTAATGGAAAATATACATTCTTACCTTTAGTGAAAGACGTGAAAAACGTAGGAAAAATCAAGGTTTTTAGACTCAAATGTGCAGTTTTGAACTTCAATTTTGCACATTTAGGCAACCATCTCTAAATTAACACTCTCACCAATCCATCCTTTTAATAATCCTCTCATACGTTCACTTGGTATATATATTTGTATAGGTTTTCCATCTCTAATTTGACTTCTCCATATCCATTGCAATAATGCTGACAAAGCAAACAAATCTTCATCAAAGTTAATATCGTAATGAGTAATAAACTTTTTAATATCAGGTGTTATGAAGAAATTTATTAAATATGCCAATGCTTTCTTATTCCTATATTTATTTGTCCCTTTTGCATTACAAGGAACAAAATTCACATTATTTCTTGAATATAATTTCCCCTTTACATCTTTCTTATATGAATTAAAAGTTGTCCACATATTATAATCTGATTCTGTATTTGTAACTGTCCGAAAGAAGTTTTCTGTATTACTCTTTAACTGTTTAAATATTGAAGTATTCTTTTGCCCTTTTATACGCGTATACCAAGACTTTGATAATGGAATTGACTTTCCAATCTTTTCGCCTATCTTGTTAAACTTACCTTCATATATATCTATTAAGTCAGCTATATTTTTTCGTTTTTGGTATTCAAGATTAATATTATGTTCTATCAAATCATTATCATAATTCAACATATATTTTTTATATCGAATCTTATGTAAATCAAAATATGATTTCTGAATACTACCATCCCATAAATATGTAAAGATATAACTTTCTTCAAAACATTTAAAGAAATCAACAGGAAAATTCCACATTAATATTCTTGCAAGTTCATCACTGTTTTTCTTTTTGAATCCCATCAATGACTTAAAACTACACAACCTCTTAATATTATTATATACTCCATCATATGGATCTTCCTCTTCGTTCCATATCAAAAAGCCGTCATCATCTAAAGATACAAGATTCTCATTAAATATTATCTTCACATCATCTTTGCTTATCTTGTAAGGAGAAAGTACATCTAAGCATTCATCAATCATCAAGACATAGTCTTTACTTTTCAACAACTCTAACATAGCCAAGTCCATCTTCTGAATAAGTGCATGTGTTGTAACAATATTCTTTTCATTTTCGACCAGCCATTTAAAATTATTCCACTTTGATCCCCAATTTTTAGGATCAACTATATCAATTTCAGTCTGTTCCTTAAACCTCTCACACTCTTCCAATAAAGGTACGACACACAAAAATTTCTTTTCTTGATTATTGTTAATATAATTAATCGCCCAAGTGCTTTTACCACTTCCCATAATGTCGTCTACCACCTTAATCACTTTTTCATCAACCAAATAAATTCCTCCTTCGTTTTTTCTGTGGACGATAGTCAAACCACCGTCCACTGTAATATTCTCCGTTTAGTTTGATATTTTGTCTATTTTCTGTTCTTCGCCTTTCTTTTACTTCTTCTTTCTTTTTTTCTACGGTTTTTGTTTCGTTTGCGTCTTACTTTCAATTCCTCTTTAGATGGCTTTGCTTCAATATATGGAATAGAATCCATGTTGTTTTCTTTTGCCACCAAAATTTGCTCATATCCATTTATTAATTCTCCAACCTTCAAGCAAATAGGAATGAGTTCGCCGGTTTCTTGATACATCTGTCTACTTTGTTCAAGAATATCTTCTCTAACAATGAATTCATTGCTATAATGAATTTTCTCTATCGGATATTGTACATATTGTTTTGGTCTCTTAGGCTTGTTCTTCCATACCAAATCACCTGACCTATGATATGCTGGTCTTGTTTCTCGAATATTTTCAACCGAAAAATTCGGTTGTTCTACTTTCTCAATTAGTTCCACTTTCTCATTTACTTCTTTCTTCATTTCCATATTTTAAAATCTCCAATCTTTTATAATCTGTGAACATTGTCCACAATGATATTCTCCATGTATGTAATTATCTTCGCCGGTAGTTGCAAACTCTTCTTATTCAGATATAGAAGAAACCGACTTTTGGGAGTGTACATTTTATTTCTTCTACAATCACCTTCCTTTCTTTATTGAACATCTACAATATAATCATTGTTCAAAAGTCTTTTCATTTCATCAGACCATGAATCAAGTTTATGAATAATATCCATCAAATTTCCCATACATACTTCGTCATTATTAATATTCTCCATACAACGTTTAAATTTGATAGGTGCAAGTTCTGTTTCCAATAGATTTTGCAAACGGACGGTCAAGCCGTCTACATCTGTACGAATACTGTCAACAGCACTTGCAACAACTCCCAACTGTCTACTCATGTTGTTTATATTCATAGCAGTCTGTCCGGTAATATTCATCAACTGTTGCATATCATAATTGACATTGCTTTCGTTGTTTATCATCTGATTCATAAAATAAGTCCTCCTAAAATTAATCGTTAATGTTGCTCAATAAATTCTCTGCCCATGCGTAAATTGTTTTAACCGCATTAACATATGATTTTCGTTCATAATCTGGTAATTCATTCAAATGGTCACTAAGCCATACATACCCACCTACTTTCTCAATGAAATCTGCTACTTTAGAACAAAAGAATATTGTAGAATCTTTAAGTTTTTTATTATATTGTTCTGTTGGCTCGGTTACTTTCATATTCTCTATTTGTTTTCTCAACTCTTGTAGTTCTAAAACTTTTTCATTGAATTGTGATTTGAGATTGTTATAATCATTCTTATAATCTAGCAATTCACGTTTTGTAGAGTTATAGTCTGATGGTATTGGTGGATTTTCTTTTAACTGCTTTATTTCATTTATGTATTGCTGAACTTGTTTCTGAGTGATTTTTTGTGTTATGTCCATTGATTTCACAAAATCTTCTTGTTCTGATGGTGTCATGCGTTTAACTAACGCCGTCGCAGTGGTAGGAGCAAGAATACCGGTTTCGACTAAATCTTCTAATTCGGGAATAAGTTCTGTGAGCTTTTTGTAGTTTTGAAGAGTGTCAACCGATATTCCAATCATATCTGAAAGTTGCTCTTGAGTAACTGCCGAAACTTTCGGTAGTTTTTCAGGTCTTCCTTCACGAACACCATAGATTTTTTCAAGCTCCTTAATACATCTACCAAGTTTAATAGGGTTAGGATTTCCTACACCACGCTGACGAATATTAGTTTCAATTAAATCTTTTAAAACTTGTTCATCATTTTCATATTTACGTATATCAACCATAACGGTAGATATACCAAGTTCTTTTGCTGCCCTTACTCGTTGATGTCCTGATACAATAATCATATCTTTTGTAACGACAATAGGCTCAATTATCCCTGATGTTTTGATTGATTCCTTAAATGCTTCCCATGCATCGCCGGTCATATCATCAAAAAATTCATTGTTTCTTGGATGTGGTTTTAGTTCATTAATATTGAGTTGTTGCATAATAATTTTCCTTTCTTATTTACGTTTGTGAATATTGTTACATTTATATATTCTCTTTTTGTGTTTGAAAAATAGTCTTATTGAGTTCATCTTCAATTTGTTTTACTTGATTTTGGTTTATTGCTTTCAAATGTATAACAACAACTGTTCCAATTATTTTGTCATTCATATCACCATAGACAACAAAATCTTCCGTCTTAGATGTCTTTGATACATTCTCAAATCTCCAATCAACACAACACGCAAAGACAATGTTCTTCGCCAAAGATTCTATTGACTTTAACATGGTTGTTGTGTCAATTGGTATCACTTCCATCGGAGTCAATGCCTTGTAGTGATATTCCGCCTTTACTACCTTTGCCATTGAATTACAAGACAATATTCTTGCCACATTACCTATTGATGTTCTTCTTCCCTTTGTTTCATTCTTCATAATTCTTTACCTCGTATTTCTTTTATTGTTTTATCACGAACATTTAATATATGTTCTACTAATACATTCTCCTTTTCTCATAAACTTAATTTGTATTTACAAAAGGAACAAAAGGAGAATAAACAAGGTTAAGACAAAATTAGAGCTTGAATTGTCAAGTCAAATGCAACGATATATCAAAATAAACTTCAAAAGGCGAT
>ERZ894191.141-NODE-141-length-62823-cov-46.466528_pt1 | contig 62823 bp, 59 predicted proteins | sample MGYA00380282_ERZ894191 | MGnify/ENA primary metagenome ERZ894191 (study PRJEB32331, sample SAMN06328485) | human gut metagenome | biome: human gut microbiome; feature: stool | host: Homo sapiens | collected 2013-02-21 ...
ACGAATGTTTTTGAGGATTGCGAGAGTGCAAAGCACGTAGCAATCTGGTATCAAATAGGTCAAAATACCTTTTGCCACTCACATTGTTATACTTTTTTTATATTAAGCTGTCATAAAAACAATATTATTCATATTGATGGTAGCGCATTATAATGAGTAGGTCAAGAAAAAACTAAGAAGTAAAGAACAGGAGTGAGTGTGTTTGAAGAAACTTTGGGTTTATCTGAAAGAATACAAGATGGAAAGCATTCTTGCACCATTATTCAAACTGCTGGAAGTCGTATTTGACCTTTTGGTTCCGGTGGTTGTCGCCAAGATCATTGATATTGGTATTGCAAACAATGACCACGGCTACATCGTAAAGATGTTCCTGGTGCTGATCCTCATGGCTGCAGTCGGTCTTAGCTGCAGTTTTACCGCACAGTATTTTGCTGCAAGAGCGAGTGTCGGCTGTGCAACCAATTTAAGACAGGCCGTATTTGACCACATTCAGGGCTTTTCATTTACCGAACTTGATACGATCGGTACGGACACCCTGATCACACGGATGACCGATGATATCAACCAGGTCCAGAACGGCATCAACATGGGACTTCGTCTTCTTCTGAGAAGTCCGTTTATCGTAATCGGTTCGATGATCATGGCATTTACGATCAACTTTAAATGTGCGCTGGTATTCGTTGTGGCGATCCCTCTTTTATTTGTCGGCGTCATTTTCATTATGCTGGTCAGCATCCCGCTTTTCAAAAAAGTGCAGGCTGCCCTGGATCGCGTCACAGGACTTACCCGTGAGAATCTGACAGGTGTCCGCGTGATCCGCGCATTTTGCCGCGAAGAAGAGTCGGTAAATGAATTTGAAAAGAGCAACACCGAACTGACCAGGTTAAATGAATTTGTCGGAAGAATTTCCGCCCTGTTAAATCCATTTACCTACGTGTTGATCAACATTGCAACTGTCATCCTAATCGCAAGAGCAGGACTCCAGGTCAATCTCGGAACCATGCATCAGGGACAGGTTGTCGCGCTTTACAACTACATGGCACAGATGATCGTCGAGCTGATCAAGCTGGCTTCCCTGATCATTACACTGAACAAGGCGATGGCATGTGCAGACCGTGTAGCCGGTGTCCTGGATATCAGGACTACCATGCATTATCCGGAAACCCCTTCTGCAAAGGCAGATCCTTCTGCAAATGAAGTCGAATTCGACAAGGTATCCTTCACCTATGCAGGTGCCGGTGCATCAAGCCTTTCTGATATCAGTTTCTCTGTAAAAAAAGGGCAGACAGTCGGTATCATCGGTGGTACCGGATGCGGAAAATCCACTCTGGTCAGCCTGATCTCCCGTTTCTATGATGTAACCTGCGGAACCGTTAAACTGAATGGACGCAATGTAAAAGAGCTCACCAATCAGGAAATCCACGACAAGGTCGGAATCGTACAGCAGCGCTCCGTCCTTTTCAAAGGCAGCATCCGCGATAACATGAAATGGGGCAATGAAAATGCATCTGACTCCGAGATCTGGGATGCACTGAAAGTTGCACAGGCAAAAGAAGTCGTAGAAGGAAAAGACGGACAGCTTGATTTCATGCTCGAGCAGAACGGAAAGAACCTTTCCGGTGGACAGCGTCAGCGTCTTACCATTGCCCGCGCTCTTGTGAAAAAGCCGGAAATACTGATCCTCGACGACAGCTTAAGCGCACTTGATTTTGCAACTGACGCAGCACTTCGGAAAGCCCTCGCAGGACTGGAAGGAGAGACAACAACCTTCCTGGTATCCCAGAGGGTTGCAGGCATCCGCCAGGCAGACAAGATTTTAGTATTAGATAATGGAGAACTCGCCGGATCCGGTACACATGATGAACTTATGAAATCCTGCGAAGTTTATCGTGAGATCTATTTCTCACAGTTCCCGGAAGACCGTGCAAAATATGAAAAAGGGGAGATGTAGGTATGAAAAAAGACAGTGTAATGAAAAAGCTTTTTAAATATATCGGAAAATACTGGATCCTCCTGATCCTCAGCATCATCCTTGCCGGAATATCAGTGGTTCTTCAGCTTTATGTGCCGGTTCTCTTCGGTAATGCGATTGATGAGATCGTAGCAGCGCACAATGTAGACTTTACCCAGATGTGGCTCTATCTGAAGCAGATTCTTCTGTTCGTAGTGATCGCTGCAGCCGCAATCTGGATCATGAACCTTGTCAATAACCGCATGACCTATCATATTGTACAGGATATCCGATCCCAGGCAATCCGCCACATCCAGAAGCTTCCGCTTTCTTATCTGGACCAGCACAGCACCGGCGATATTGTGAGCCGTATCATTGCCGATACTGATATCCTTTCTGACGGATTACTGCTCGGATTTACCCAGTTATTTTCCGGCGTTGTGACCGTTGTTGTAACCTTGATCTTCATGTTTTCCAAGAACGTGTGGATCACTTTGATGGTCATCCTTCTGACACCACTCAGCTTCCTGGTGGCAAAATTTATTTCCTCACGCTCTTTTACCATGTTTAAAAAGCAGAGTGAAACCCGTGGAAAACAGACTGCTCTGATCGAGGAAATGATCGGAAATCAGAAGGTTGTCAAGGCATTCGGATATGAGGACAAGGCTTCAAAGCGTTTTGATGAGATCAATAAAGAACTCAAAGAATACAGCCAGAAAGCCGTATTTTACAGCAGCCTTACCAATCCGTCCACCCGTTTCGTAAACAACATTATTTACGCTGCCGTAGCACTTGCAGGTGCATTCCTGATCCCGCTTGGAGCCCTGACTGTCGGCGGTCTTTCCGTACTGCTTTCTTACGCGAACCAGTACATGAAGCCATTCAACGACATTACATCCGTAATCACGGAAATGCAGAACGCCCTTGCATGTGCGACACGTATCTTTGACCTCTTAGAAGAACCGGAAGAAGTAAACGATTCTTCTGAAGTACTTGAGAAGGTGGATGGAAATGTGGATATCGACCACGTAGATTTCAGCTATGACAAGAGTAAATCTCTGATTGAAGACTTTAACCTTCAGGTTGAATCTGGTATGCGTATTGCGATCGTAGGTCCTACCGGATGCGGAAAAACAACATTTATCAACCTCCTGATGCGCTTCTATGACGTGGATTCCGGAAAGATCTGTATCGACGGTAAACCGATCGATGAGCTTTCCCGACATTCGCTCAGAAAGAGCTTCGGTATGGTGCTTCAGGATACCTGGATCAAATCCGGTACTGTCCGTGAAAATATCAGCTTCGGAAAACCGGATGCCACGGATGAAGAAATCATCCGGGCAGCAAAAGAGGCAAAAAGCTGGGATTTCATCCGCAGACTTCCGCAGGGACTTGATACCGTCCTGCATGAGGACAGCATCAGCCAGGGACAGAAACAGCTCCTGTGTATCACAAGAGTTATGCTCTGTCTGCCGCCAATGCTGATCCTGGACGAAGCGACTTCAAGTATCGATACCCGTACCGAACTGCAGGTACAGGAAGCATTTGATAACCTGATGAAAGGTCGTACAAGCTTTGTCGTTGCACACCGCCTGTCTACGATCCGCAACGCTTCCCTGATCCTCGTCATGAAAGACGGTAAGATCATTGAGCAGGGAACTCATGAAGAACTGCTGAAAGAAGGCGGCTTCTACAGTCATCTGTATAACAGCCAGTTCCAGGCAGTGTCATAAAAGGATAACGGTGCTTGAGCGGATTCGTCGGAAACATCCAAAACAGTTAAGGATGGATTCATGGAAGCACCAGATGGTGAGATTCCTTTTGATTAATTCAGAATAAATGGTTGGAGAGGCTGCCCTTTGCCGGGGCATCCTCTTTTCCATTTTACAGAAGAAATCAAAAATTACAGGTATTCGACCTAACGAAATCGTGATATAATGAGCGCAAGAGAGCCAACATGCTTGCATGATTGGCGAACGGCGAATTGGATCATGATAGTTGCGAAGCAACGGTCATGATATAATCAAAATATATTTGAATGAGAAATATGGAGATAGCTTATGGGCGTAAGTTATAACAGATTGTGGAAAATGCTCATAGATAAAAATATGAAGCGGATAGAGATGCAGTACCTCACTGGAATCAGTGGAAATATTCTTGCCCGGATGGGGAAAAATCAGTATGTATCAATGGAGACGATTGAGAAGATCTGCAAGAAGCTAGACTGCACTGTTGATGAGATGATGGAATTTACAGATGATGAGTAACAGGAGGTTAACTTCCCGTTTATCGGGAAGTCGCAGAGAACGAAAAAACGGTATTTGGAGGTATTCACTATGAAAAAGATTATAACCGTAATGCTTTGCATTGTGCTGGTTCTTCTCTTTGCCGGATGCGGAAAAGACGGCGATACATCAAAAGTGGAAATTGATTATGGAACATCTTCCGTTTATTCAAAAGAAGAAATAGACTCTGCCATTGAGATTATAAAAAAGCAGTTCGCTTCGTTTAAGGGCTGTGAATTGCATAGCCTTTCTTATATGCCGGATGAAGAATGCAACAATGCAGATAACATTGAATGGATGAACAATTTAAGAACGGATGATAATAAAGAAGCCTTTACGCAATGTATTGCATTTGAAAGCAGTTTCCGTTCGCCGGAAAAAAGTGGCGGTGCATGGGAAGCTAACGAAGAATACACTTGGTCATGGTGGCTTGCACGGAGTGAAGGCGGAGAATGGAATCTGATGACTTGGGGTTATTGATAAGAGTAGAAAATTCCAGTATTATTGACCAAGAAATTAAGGAGGATTCATTATGAGTGAGAAAACAGAGATTACTTTCATGCAAACAAGATTAATCCGGCTTGCTTCAGAAGAGTGGCATTTACCTGTTGAACAGATTATCCACTTGTTTAAAGAAGCAGATGTTCTTGGATATATAGAAAAATGCTATGGGATTTTTCATTGTGAAGGTGATGAAGCTGTGCTTGAAGATATTACTGAATTTTTGCAAAGAAATGGCAAGGTATGATATCATTGCAGGAAAGATTGCGGATGATGCGACAAATGCAACTCTTACAGCCTACCTTGCAGGGGCGTTTGGAACAGCAGGTGATCAGGAAGCAGATGATTTTTGTATTAAACAGTTGCTGCCAAATAAATTAAAAGATCAATATTGCTTTAAAACGGAAGCAGCTATTGAGTGTCTAAAATTTGTGAAAGGTGAGAAGATATGGCTGAAGTAACAATTCCAAAAGAAAAACTGGATTATACAATCGACCTTCTTATCGCTATGGTGACAGAAGAAATCGCAGAAGAGACGGGCAAGGACAGAAAAGAGGTATTGACAGATTTTCTATGTTCAAAGACAGGAAAAGCACTGTATGATGAGAAAACAAAACTGTGGTGCAATGGTCCGGCATATATAACCGAATTGTATAGGGAAGAATTAAAGAAATCCTGATATGGAATGTGAGTTTAAATTTATACAACAATGGCGAGCAAAACTTTTATTCCATATAGCGCAACAATTAAATATTTCAAAAACGCTGAGGTCAGCATTTCCTAATCATGGAACAATGACCTCAGTTTTTTATACCAGGAATCGGCATTCATGAATCAGCCGGTTCTTTTTATTTCTCCAGATACGTGTTTTTGTATTCTTCACGAATTGCTTCCGGCACAAGACTTCCGCCTGTTGCCCATGCAATATGTGTCGCATTTTTCATTTTCTCTTCAAGATGATTCTCCTGTAAATATTTACGTGCAGATTCATTCCTTTCAATCTGTATTGGTCCTTCAAAAGAAGCACAAGCACTTGGCTCAAGAAAAATGTTCTCTGTTCCGAGAAGGTCTCTCATGTAATCATATAATTTCCCATCGCGGATAGTAAATTCGCCGCCAAGCAGATTCTTCATTACTCTGCCTACAAATCCAGAAGGACGTCCCACGGCAAGCCCATCTGCATGGGTAAGTCCGGTAAGCCCAATATCCTGTACGGAAATCTCCTGGTTCAGTCCGGTTGCCATTCCGACTAGCATACACGGTGCCTGTGTCGGTTCTATGAAAAAGCAGTGTACATAATCTCCGAACAGCAGCTTAAGTCCAAAGCATACACCACCCGGTGCTCCGCCTACTCCGCAGGGAATATATACAAAGAGTGGATGTTCCTCGTCTACTGCAACATTCTTTTCTTCCAACTGCTTTTGCAGACGTTTTGCCGCTACTGCATAACCAAGAAAAAGTGTTTTTGAATTTTCATCATCCACAAAGTAGCTGTTCGGATCTGCATCAGATAAAGCACGTCCGTTTTTCACCGCTTCACTGTAATCTGACTCATATTCCTTTACTGTTACCCCGTGGCTTCTGAGCAAGTCTTTTTTCCACTGTTTCGCATCTGCTGACATGTGTACGATCACCTGATAGCCAACTGCTGCACTCATGATTCCGATACTCAGTCCAAGGTTTCCGGTGGAACCAACCTGAATGGTATACTTTTTGAAAAACTCTCTGCATTCTTCACTCGCCAGTTTCTCATAATTGTCTTCCAGACTCAAAAACCCATGCTCTAATGCAAGTTCTTCTGTGTGCTTCAAAATCTCATAAATACCGCCGCGTGCCTTGATCGAACCTGCGATTGCCAGATGGCTGTCCTGCTTTAATAATAAGTTTCCTTCCAGATTGCTGTCGTATTTCTCATTCAGCAAATCCTTCATCTTCGGAACCGGTGTCAGAACAGATTCAATGATTCCGTTTCTCTCCTTTGTTTCCGGGAAACATTTCATAATGAACGGTGCAAAACGCTCCAGTCTGCGCTCCGCATCTTCTACATCTTCCATACCAAGTTCGATCTGTTCCATTGCTTCCCCACAAACTGTTTTGTCCGGATTTTTCCAGAACACCTCTTTTTCACTACAGATCTCCTTCAAGATCGGAGTCTTTTCCTCCAGCATTTTCAAATCAACCATTGCTTTCATCCCCCTCTTTCCATGACTTGATTCATATCTATATATTACCTTATTTCTTGTATTATGCCTACCACAAAAAAACTGTCAATCTTAAAAAATAGTGTTATAATTAAAATATGTTTAAAAGAAACGGGGTAATAAACATGGGAAAAGAAAGATATTCTATTTTATTCAGCAGCATGACAGGCAATACAAAGGAACTTGCCGATGCGATCCGCGAAATACTTCCGGAAGAAACTCTCGATTATTTTGGCCTATGTAAAGATGCAGATCCGCAGTCAGAAATACTCTATATCGGCTTCTGGACAGACAAAGGAACTGCTGACGAAGCGACAACCACACTGTTAAAATCACTTAGAAATAAAAAAATCTTCTTATTCGGAACAGCCGGCTTTGGTGGAAGCGAAGAGTATTATCAGAAAGTACTTCACAACGTACGTGAAAATATTGATCCGAGCAATCAGATAGTAGGAGAGTATATGTGCCAGGGCAAGATGCCGATGGCTATGAGAGAACGGTATGTGAAAATGAAAGAAGATCCAAACCACAAACCAAATCTTGATATGTTGATTGAAAACTTTGACAGAGCTTTATCTCATCCGGATAAAGCTGATTTAGAGAAACTTCAAAAATCTGTTTTAAGATAAAAGAAAAACGATACCGCAGAAACTCTTATGAAAGAATTTCTGTAGTATCGTCTTTTTTTATTCTTCTACCTTCCACTCTCTGGTATCAAAGATGTGAAGATGCAGTGCTTCTGAAATATATCCCAACAATTCGCAGCCTGCGATACAGTTTCCTTTTTTGTCAAGAGACGGTCCGTAGATCCCGATTCCCATTTTCTTTTTCGACACGCTGAGGAGACCTCCACCGACTCCACTCTTAGTCGGAATTCCTGTTCTTAATGCAAATTCCCCCGATCCGTCATACATTCCGCAAGTAAGCATAATGGTCTGAACCATCCGCACAGTTTGAGATGAGATCAGACGTTTTCCGGTGGAAAGCTGCACTCCGTCATTTGCCAGCAGAAGACCGAACCTTGCCAGATCTCTTGCATTTACCGACATGGAACACATCTTTGTATAAAAGGTAACACTTTCTTCTACATCGGTATCAATGATGTCCTTACTTTTTAAAAGATAGGCAATCGCCTTATTTCTTGCGCAGGTCGCCATCTCAGACTGAAATACGGCTTCGTCTATCGCGATCTCCGGATCTTCGCATACTTCCTGCATATACTTCTGCATATCTTCGATGGAATAATGGTTCACTAGCAGACTTGCAACCGTAATTGCTCCGGAATTGATCATCGGATTAAAGGGCCGGTTGCTCCGGTTATCCAGTTCTACCAGTGAGTTAAAAGCCTCTCCCGACGGCTCCACGCCCACATGATCAAACACAAACTCTGCTCCAAACGTTTCCAACGCCAGACACAGTGCCATTACTTTGGAAATGGACTGTATCGTAAATCTGTCCTCTGTATTTCCGGTCTCAAATTGATTGCCGTCTATTGTGTAAAGGCAGATCCCAAGTTTATTCTTATCTGCCTTGGCAAGCTCCGGAATATACGATGCGACACTTCCATACCGGATCACACCTTTTCCGATACGGATGGCATTTTCCAGTATTCTCGTAACTTCTTCTGATTTCATCATATTCTCCTTTTTCGCTCAGTCGTAATCCCCTACACCTTCTATTTCCTAAGTACTAACATACATCATTTTCCGGCTTCAATCAACCACCATTTTTTGCTGAAACCCGACGGAATAAGATAGACAAAAAAGTACCCTCATTGTATATTATTAGTAGTTTAAAACTGGGGAATATGCAAAGGGGAAAATGTATCATGAATCTAATTTCACAATACAAAGGTCTTAGAAAAGAAAACTATGTCTTATGCTTCGGACGCTTTGTGACGGCCATGGGGGCAATGGTCCGTCCGATGCTGACGATGATCTTAAGCCAGAAGCTTGGGATGAATGCCGTGCAGGTTGCCTGGATCACGGCACTGATGGGGATCCTGACGATCCCGGCAAATCTGATTGGTGGAAAGATGGCCGATCGTTTTAATAAGAAAATGAATATCGTTTACCTGGATATGATTTCCGTCATTTCTTATATCATCTGCGGACTGATCCCGCTGACGACAAAATCCATTGTGCTGATGTTTATCGCATCGACCTGCCAGAACATGGAAAATCCGTCCTACAATTCGCTTACTGCGGACATCACCCTCAGCAAGGACAGGGAAAGAGGGTATTCCCTCCAGTATCTGACAGCAAATCTCGGCGGCGTGATGGCTTCTGCTGTAGCCGGATTTATGTTTCGCAATTACTTATGGCTTGCATTTTTGCTCAGTGGAATTTCCATCGGCACTTCTTCTGTGCTGATCTATTTCTTTGTACAGAATATCACACCGGAAAAAGAAGAAAATGATAGCAACGCCATTTATCAGGCCGAACGCCACGGGGAAAGCCTGCTGACGATTCTTAAAGAAAACCGGCTTGTTCTGCTGTTCATTCTGATCACCAGCGGGTACACAGCACTTTACCAGATGTATAATTATCTCTTTCCTATGGATCTGATCCGTCTACACGGGGATACCGGTGCGGTGATATTCGGAACAGTTACAAGCATCAACTGCTTTATCGTTGTTCTCTTCACACCACTTATCACCCAGATCCTGAAGCGATCCTCCGAACCGAAAAAGACAATCTACGGATTTTTACTGACACTGGTCGGCTACGTGATGTTCATCCTCTTTTCCGGACACATCCCGTTCTATTATGCGGCAATGGTCGTACTGACATGGGGTGAGATTTCTTACATGCTGGCGGAAAGCCCGTACATGACCAGGCGTATCCCATCCAGCCACCGCGGAAGAATCCACGGGCTGATGGAGATCATCCGTATCGGATTTATGAGTCTGTACCAGCTTTTGATCGGATTTATTTACAAAAATCATACGCCGACCTTTACCTGGATCATCGTTCTTCTGACAGGAGTCGCATTCATGCTTCTGGCTGTTATCTTAACGAAAGAGGACAAAAAACGCTATAAAAATCTGTATCGCAGATTATAATAGAATACGTCACGGCACGCAGTGCCTTTTATTTGTTCGCGCATATTTTCAGTCGTTAAACAGTGCCTTTAACTGCCGGATAAAGATTTTCTCTCGCGGATTCGGTACATATGCCGAATGGTACATCAAGTACGCGCTCATCCCACACGGTGCATTCACAACAGGAATTTCCACACACTCCGAACTATAAGACACATCCGAAAAACGCTTCATCATAACGGTAGAATAATTGCTTTGCTTGATTGCATCCAGAAGACCACCCCGGTCAAACACATAAAGAATCTTGTTATCATCTTCAAAACCTAGAATCCCCAGCCACTCCTCAAATTTAAAATTTTCATACATAATACAGCGGAGCTCTCTGATCCGTTCAAATTCAATCTTCTTGCGCAATGCCAGCGGATTCTTCTTCGATGTCAGAAGGATCAGCGGTTTGCTTTTGACAATCGGGATCAACTTCATATTATATTTTCCCGCCATTTCAAAATAGCTTTCGCTGATTGAATCAAAGCAGTAAAATAATCCCATCCGGTATCTTTTATCCATAACATCCCGGATTACCTGGATCAGCCCCGTTTCCTTAAATGAATCTTCTATATTTCGTGCCGGATTTTTCTTCTTAAACTGCATAAAAAGGTTCATAAAATCAAAAGAATAGGTACTTGAAACCGAAATATTCCCCTTATTTGCAAAAAGAGAAGGGATGTTCCCGATCGCGTCCAGCTCTCTGACGATTTTACGGGCGGATTTCAGAAACAATTCTCCTTCACTCGTCAATTGTATTCTGTTATTGTTTCTTGAAAACACAGAAAATCCCAATTCTTTTTCCGCATTTTTAATACAAACACTTAAGTTTGGCTGTGACAAACCCAGATGTTTGGCTGCTTTGTTAATTGATCCACATTCATAAACTTCAATAAAATATCGAAAACATTTGCTATCCATTTTCACTCACTACCTACCTGTTTTTTCATACTCTGGATCTATTGACTTTATTGATATTTTTTATATGTTAACACAAAAAATCTCTGTAATCTATATCTTTTTATATTATTTCTTATATGGTTTTTCATATAACTTATCAAAGATCGATATAACACAAGTTTTTGACAAAATGCTATCATACATTCAACGAAACAAATATCGAACGTTCGCAATGATTACATATAATTTTAAGGAGGATACAGATATGTCAGAAATCAAACAGCCAGCAAGTGCTTTATCATCACCAAGATTTTGTAACATGGGAACTTTTATGAGAATGCAAAAGGTAGACACCGCAGAAGGTCTTGACTTTGCGATTGCAGGTGCGCCATTTGATACAGGAAGTTCTTTCCGTTCTGGTTCAAGATTTGGTCCGAACGCAATCCGTAATATCTCTGCAATGATGAAACCGAACAATGTAATCATGCAGGTTAATATTATGGAAAGCCTGAAGGGTGGAGATATTGGTGATTTCAATATCACCCCTGGTTATATTCACCCGAGTTACGACGCAATCGAAAAAGGGGTTGCTGGAATACTTGAGAAAAATGCCTGTCCGATCGTTCTCGGCGGCGATCATGCAATTACACTTGCAGAACTCCGGGCAGTAGCCAAAAAATATGGTCCGGTAGCTCTTGTTCATTTCGATTCTCATTCAGATCTGTGTGACGAAGTATTTGGACAGAAATACAATCACGGAACACCTTTCAGAAGAGCGATCGAAGAAGGACTTATCGATCCATCTCATTCTATTCAGATTGGTATGAGAGGTTCCCTTTATGATCCAAACGAACACAAGATGGCTGCAGAACTTGGCATGAAACTAATTCCTGCACACAAGGTACGTGAAATGGGACTTCCGGCTTTGATTGAAACAGCAATTGAAAGAGTAGGAGATAAACCTTGTTTCCTCACTTTCGACATTGACTTTATTGATCCTGCTTATGCTCCAGGTACAGGAACTCCGGAAGTTGGCGGATTTACTTCTCTCGAAGGACTGGAACTTGTAAGAGCACTGAAAGATCTGAATTTTGTAGGATTTGATATTGTTGAAGTTCTTCCAGCTTATGATCATGGTGAAATTACCGCATATCTTGCAGCTAATATCGTATTTGAATATCTTTCTATTCTTGCACTCAAGAAAAAAAGAAAATAATTTATCTTAGATTATATTTTTAAGATAAATGACAGCACCAGTTTCTACTGGAACTGGTGCTGTTGTTCTTAAAATACGCATTTTTCAGGAAAGGAGACTCTTTATGGTTAAATCTAAGACTATGACCACGGAAAGTACCATAACTACTACCGAACAAATTACTTATGACAGCGATATGATGTCCGCCGAACTTGATAAAATCCAGTTGAACAAAAGCCAGACTATAAAGGGCATTCTCAGATTAGTCATCTGTTCAGCTATCGGTATCGCAGCTTTTTTTGTTTCTGTACCACACAACGGTAAGAGCGAAATTATCTTTAGTATTATTTATAATGCCTTTGTAAATATGTTTGGCAATTTTGCCTACTGGATCTTGACACTCATCGTTGCCGGAAATTTTGTCTGTCATATTTATTTTAAGTATGTGAAAAAAGGTACTCTTGAATCACCTTTTGCCAAAATTTATGATAACGACACGATTATCCATACATTTTTATACGCTCTCGGCTTCATCTATGTGGTCTTATATGCCTGTCATATAAATATCACAGGATTCCAGGGACCGGAAATCATCATTGGCGATTCTACCGGTGGAAGCGTTATTCCTCCGATCGTTCTTGGTGTTTTTGGAATCATCATCGTAGGTGCTATTTTCATGCCATTCCTTTTAAATTATGGAATCCTGGAAATTATCGGTGCCATCCTGGAACCACTGATGCGTCCGTTATTCAAGGTTCCTGGAAAAGCTGCTCTGGATGCCGTATCTTCTTTTGTAAGCTCTTCTTCACTTGGTGTCTTAATCACAAACAGATTGTGGAAAAGAAATGTTTACACTGAAAAAGAAATGGTCGCCATCATGACCGGATTCAGTGCTGTAAGTATTGGTTTTGCATACATGGTAATCAATACAGCCAAACTAGGTGATCATTTCGTAAAAGTTTACGCGATCAGCTTTGTTCTCGTATTCATTATCGAAATGATAACCGTAAGAATTCCACCGATCAGCAAGAAAAAGGATGTATACTATTCTGGACATGTGCAGACAGAGGCAGAACGTAAAAATGATACCAAATTCAGTTTCAGCCTTCTTCCTCTCGGTATAAACCGTGCAGTCAAGCGTGCTTATATTGCAAAGAATGTATCCGTAGAAGTTAAGAACAGCTTAAAAGACAGCTTACTGGTTCTCCCACAGGTTCTGACTATGTTATCGGCCATCGGTGTAAGTGGCCTAATCCTTGCAGAATACACTCCTGTATTCAAATGGTTAGGTTACATTTTCCAGCCACTCCTTGTTTTATTCCGGATTCCTGACGTATCAGCGATTGCTCCGTCAATCCCGGTTGGAATCGCAGAAATGTTCCTTCCTGTATTAGTCATGATGGGAAGCGGCGTTACCGTATGTGTAAAAGCAAGAGCATTCGTTGTTCTGGTATCCATGGTACAGATTATTTTCTTCTCAGAAACAGCAACAGTAATGTTAGCAACCAAATCCCCAATTAAATTCTGGGAAATCGTTGTATGTTTCCTGGAGCGTACTATTATCGCAATTCCGCTTGCGTCCTTAGTAGTCCATATTTTATTCTGATTACAATGAATTTTTCTGTTTGACATCCTGAAATCTCCTTTTTATACTTGTTGTATAAGAAGGAGATTTTTATATTATGACCATCAAAGAAATCGCACAGCTCGCCGGTGTCTCCAGCGCAGCTGTATCCAGATATCTAAACGGCGGCTACGTCAGTGAAGAGAAAAAAGAACAGATCCGTAAAGTCATCGAAGAAACCGGATACCAGCCATCCGCACAGGCGCGTATGCTTCGTACCAAAAAGGCAAGCCTGGTGGGCGTGGTCGTCCCGAAGATCAATTCCGAATCCATCAGCCGGATCACTGCCGGAATTGAAAGTGTTCTCGCCGAAAGAGGCTATCAGATGCTTCTTGCCGGAACCGACAACACCCCTGCAAAGGAAGTAGAATACCTCCGGTTATTTGAAAATTATCCGGTGGACGGAATCATCCTGGTCGGTACGATGTTCACCGCCGGTCACCGGAAATTTTTAAAAGAGACAAAGGTTCCTGTTGTCGTGATCGGGCAGCGCACCTCACACGCAAACTGCATTTACCACGACGATTACGGTGCAGGAAAGGCAATGGGACAGGCCGTTGCCGGATTCAGTAAAAAAGGAGTTGCTTACATCGGCGTTACCCGCGATGACAAGGCGGCAGGTGCCGCAAGAGAGGACGGATTTATCGCAGGACTCAAAAATGCAGGTGTCACGCTTTTCGAGGAAAATAAGCGAACCTCAGCCTTCACGCTGGAATCTGGATATGAGTCTGCTCTGGATCTTTTGGAAAGCAAATGTGATATCGATGTCATATCATGTGCAACCGATACCATAGCAGCGGGAGCAATCGAAGCCATTCAGACCTACTTAAAAAAGCAGATTCCGACAAATGCAGCCGATGCAGGTGCAAGAATGCGCTATATCCTTGAAAATACGTCCATCCGAGTAACCGGATTCGGAGATAACCAGATGTTAAAAGCCGTCACCGGAGGAATCCCAACCATCCATTTCGGCTACAAAACCAGTGGAATCCGCGGCGCAGAGCTACTTCTTGACAGTATTGAAAGAGGAGAACAGATCCCGATCGAGATGAAGCTCGGCTTCCGTCTTGTTGGAGCAGACCCTTCAGACTCCGAAAATCTTACCTGATTTTCCTGATTTCCCGGAGTTTCTTAAGGAAACGAAAGTTTCTTTCAATACTTTTCACAAAAAACAATATGAATTATCAGTAAAAATGCCATATTTACAAATGGCATTTTTTTTCATATTATTTAAGCATAAGATATGAAATCGATTACACATTGTATCTAAAGGAGGAGAGAATATGGATTACAGAAAAACCGCAAAGGAAATTCTGAATCATGTGGGTGGAAGTAAGAACATCGTATCTGCTGCCCATTGTGCTACCAGACTTCGCCTTGTCATTGCAGACAACACGAAAGCGGATAAGACAGCACTTGAGAATGTAGACGGGGTAAAGGGGGTATTTGAAGCATCCGGACAGCTCCAGATCATTCTCGGAACAGGAACCGTCAACAAAGTATTTGATGAATTTATTGCAATCGCAGGCATCACAGCCAGCACGAAAGCAGAAGCAAAAGAAGCTGCTGCCGAAAAGCAGAACTGGTTTATGAAAGCCATCAAGCTTCTGGGAGACATTTTCGTACCGATCATCCCGGCGATCGTAGCCAGCGGTTTCCTTATGGGAATCATGAACGCACTGGATTTCATGAACAGTAACGGGTTCTTACACATCAGCACAACCAGCTCGATCTAACTGCAAAAACTGCTACAGCAGCAAAAATTGACTTAGCATTAAGTAAAGTTGCAGCACTTGAGGGTTTCACAGAATCAACAGATAAAACAAAAATCGAAGTAAGCGCAGCTGGTATTTATGCAATCAAAGCAGAAGAAACAGGATTTACTTATAAAACAGCAACAGCATATGTAGGATTTGGAGAACCATATCCAGCATTAACAGATGCAGAAGTAACAGCTAAAAAATCTCCAACAACTGTAGACAAAACAGTAGCTGATGACGATCATGTAGTAGCAATCGGAGATATCGTAACTTATACAATCGAAGCATATGTACCATTTCTTGATGCAGCTAATACTGAAAACAGAACATTTACAATTACTGATCAAATTAAAGGTGCTGAATATTATTTAGCAGGTCCAAATGCAGTTAATAGTGTAACTATGGAAGGCAAAGATAGGCAAGTTGGAGAAATCGTAGTAAATGAAGATGGTAAAGGATTTACCGTTAATTTAAACACTTTAGTTGCTGGTACAGACAATCCGAACGCTGGAAAGAAAATCACAGTTACCTATACTGCAAAAGTAACCAAAACAACAGTAGAAAACAAAGCTGGTAGTCATGCAGCTGGTGTAGACTACGGTGCTGATAATGTCCCAGTTAAGTTATTTACTGGAGAACTTGTTTTACTGAAATATGGTGATGGCAATGTAAATAATGCTTTAGCAAACGCTGAATTCGTATTGTATAAAGATGGCGAAGAAGTGCCATTAACATTCACAAAGCAGGAGAATGGAAAATATAAATATGCTCCGGATGCAGAAGATGCTACAGCAACACTTGTAACAGATGAAAACGGTATGATTGATGTAGAAGGTTTAGATGTTGGTTCTTATCATTTCGAAGAAACTAAAGCACCAGAAGGATATTCTATCAATACAGATGGTAAAACTCTTACACTTACTGTAAATGGAGATGTTGCTACAGCTAAATTATATAATGAAGGTCAGTTAAATGATACAAAACTTTCCGCTCTTCCATCAACCGGTGGTATCGGTACAACAATCTTCACAATCGCTGGATGCGTTATCATGATCGCAGCAGCTGGTCTGTTCTTCGCAAGCCGCAAGAAATCAGACAACAAATAATTGCAATAATTATTTATAATCAGATATTGAATCCGGGGCAGGTCGCCCCGGATTCATAAAAAATAATACAACAGCAAGGAGAATTCGGATGAAAAGCAAAACAAGCAAATTAATGATTGGAATCATATTTTTAGCCGGTTTGTCCTTACTGCTGTATCCTTTCGTAGCTAATCAGTGGAATAACTACAGACAGAAGCAATTGATCAGCAGTTATGAACAGACTGTATCTGAAAAGGATGCAGCACATGAGATTGATTATGATGCAGAACTGCAGAAAGCAGAAGCTTACAATGAAGCCTTACTTCCAAGTATTCTTCCTGACTCATTTGCAGTAGCCGCAACCAGTGACAAAGAAGATCAGTCCTACATGGATGCTCTGAATATTGCCGGTGACGAGATGATGGGAATCGTGGAGATTCCGAAGATTGACATCAAACTTCCGATCTACCACACTACCGACGAAAATGTTCTCAAACAGGCAGCCGGACATCTGGAAGGAAGCTCTCTTCCAATCGGCGGTAAAAGTACACACGCCGTTATCTCCGCACACCGTGGACTTCCGAGTGCGTCTCTTTTTACCGATCTGGATCAGCTGGAAGAAGGCGATCATTTTCTGATCCATGTATTAAACGAAACATTATGTTATGAAGTCGACAAGATTTCCGTAGTAAAACCGGAGGAAACTTCCTCTCTTGCAGTAGAAGAAGGAAAAGATCTTGTAACACTTCTTACCTGTACTCCATACGGAGTCAATACCGAGCGGCTTTTGGTCCGTGGTCACAGAGTACCTTATGTGGAACAGGAAGTTGCCGATGAGAAGACACCGCTCAGCGGAATCAGTCTTCATACAAATTATCTTTTATGGGTAATTATTGGTCTTGTAATTACCACAATCTTCATCCTTATGTTATACTTAAAGGAGAAGAAGCTTCAAAAGAAAAAAAATGAGACCTCTTAAAAAGAGAATAAGAACGAGAAAGGGAATATGCCTATGAAAAGAAAAATCTCAACCTTCCTTTTCGGTCTGTTATTCTTGATAGGATTTGGGATTCTGATCTACCCGACGGTATCCAACCAGTGGAACACCTACAGACAGAATCAGCTGATCAGCAGCTATGACAATACAATACAGGACATGGAACCGGAGGACTTCACCTCTGAGTGGGAAAAGGCAAAAGCTTTCAATGATACCATTCAACAGAACAACCTCTACGGAGATGTATTTGGTGAAGATGAAAATGACATCAAAGACACCGAATACTGGAAGATTCTGAACGTTGCAGATGACGGAGTAATGGGATATCTTTCCATTCCGAAGATCAACATCAAGCTTGCCATTTACCATGGCACCGGTGACAAGGATCTGCAGACCGGCGTCGGACATCTGAACGGCACAAAGCTTCCGATCGGAGGGGAGAGTACCCACAGTGTTCTCGCAGCTCACCGTGGACTTCCAAGCGCAAAGCTTTTTACCGATATCGATCAGCTCAAAGTTGGCGATAAATTTTACATCCATGTACTGGATGAAGTCCTTGCCTACAAGGTAGACCAGATTCTTCCGATGGTAGACAAAGACGATCATGAAACACTGGAGAAAGCACTCCAGATTGAAGAAGGAAAAGATCAGGTAACTTTATTTACCTGTACACCATACGGAGTCAACTCCCATCGTCTTCTCGTAAGAGGAACCAGAGTTCCATATAACGGCGAAGAGGATGCTACCGAATCAGTTACAGATTCTATGGTAAAAGCCATTCAGAATTATTATATGCTCTATTTAATTTTAGGACTTTCAATCACGATTCTTGTGATCATTCTCTTGCGATTCCTTTCCAAGAGAAAAGCTCACAAAGAATAACCAAGATTTTTAAGGAGGACATGAGGCGATGATGAATAAACGATTAAAACAGGGAAGCACTTTTCTCTTAGCTGTCGCTCTTACATTTCCACTGCTCACTCTTCCGGGTGCGAAAGCCGCAAACGCGATCAATACCGGACAAAAGTGTTCTATCGAATTCGACATTAGTGGGAACAGCAGTGAACTTCTAAGTGCAAGCATTCCGGTAAACCTGTATAAAGTTGCTTCGGTTGATGAATCCGGCAACTATACCGGAATCGGTGCATTTTCAAAACTGGATCTTTCATCCGTAAGTGCTGATAACCTGGATGCGGCAGCTGCTACCTGGGCAGAACGTGCCAAAGAAGCACAAGGTAAGTTGACAGATTCTGAGGGAAATACAGTTGTTGATCCAACCGAAACTGTTACACTGCAGAACGGAAGAGGCTACCAAGATAAATTGGATACCGGACTTTACCTTGTAGATACACCAAAAGTGATTACAACCAATTATACTTATACCTTTACTCCTTACCTTGTATCACTTCCGACCAACAACTATTACAATAACGATCAGACAAGTGATGACTGGATCTACGATCTGACCAAAGAATACAACAGTGCAGTTGGTCTGAAAACGGAACAGCATGTAAGATACGGTGATCTGGTGATCAAGAAGGAACTGAAAGATCACAATGCTACCTTCGGTAACAATGCAACCTTCGTATTCCAGATCGATATCACAACACTGGATAAGAAGACCGAAACCAGAATCGAAGAGCTTACCTTTAGCGCAGCAGGTGATGATTCTGTAACGATCACGAAAATTCCTGCCGGATCTCATGTCAAGGTAACGGAGGTTTACAGCGGTGCAAGCTATGAACTCGCTTCTGCTAAAAGTCAGGAAACAGACATCATTGCTAATCCTGAAAAAGAAACCGAAGTAGAATTCAAACCGGCAGAGGTTTCATTTATCAACAAACATGATGGACGTACCAATGGCGGATACGGCGTAAAAAATAATTTTAAACTCGATGAAAATGGTCAGTATCAGTACACCAAACCGGCAGCAAAGAACTAGAAAGGGGGAATCGGAATGAGAAAGTTACATAAAAAACCACTAATCATGGCAGTGGCAGCACTTGCTCTTACCGGAACCCTGGCAGTTGGAAGTGCAATGGCATACTTCACAACTTATACAACAGCCGGTGGCGGTGTGACGATGAATATGGGATTTACCGAAACCATCCCTAACGAAACAGTCGATAAAGATGGCAAGCACGTCACCATTACAAATACCGGTGATTATGATTGCTTCGTAAGAGTAACAGCATTTGCCCCAATGGAACTTACCTATACTGCTCCAAATGGCGGATGGAAAGCCAAAGATGATGGTTACTGGTACTATGAAGGCGTTCTTCCGGCAGGCGAAACCACACCGGAACTCAATATCTCTTACAAATTCCCGGAAGGGAAGGATAAACCGGAAGAATTCAATATCGTGGTTATCCAGGAATGCACACCGGTTCTTTACGATGAAAATGGAAACCCATATGCAGACTGGAATCATGTAATCACAACTGAGACAACAGAAGACAGTAAAACCACAGAATAGGAGGGAACGAAGATGAAAAAGAAAAAGAAATCATTTCCAAAAAAATCGGCCCTGCTTCTGACAGCATCAGCGCTCCTGTTGATTGGCAGTACTGTCGGCAGTACACGTGCCGCACTCACCTACTACAGTGAGAATTATTCCGCACAGATCGAGATGCAGAATATCGGTGTATCTCTTTTAGAGAATGGCGATGTCGTCAGCAGCCAGGATTTTACATCTAAGAACCAGCAAGAAGTAAAAGACGGGGAACTCCTGACAGGCCTTCTCGGAGAAAAGGAGAAATTCGCACCCGGAAAGAAATACAAAGAAGAGCTCAGTGTTCAGAACAGCGGTAACATCGACACCTTCGTCCGTGTGATCCTTACCAAGAGCTGGCAGGACAAAGAGGGCAAGAAGAACACCACTCTTTCACCGGATCTGATCGAACTGAATTTCCTTACCGCTAACGGCTGGGTAGTTGCAGATCAGCAGACCACCGACGAAAGAACCGTTCTTTATTACACAAAGGCAGTAAAAGCCGGAGATACCACACCGGCATTATCTGACACACTCCGCATTGATCCGAAGATTGCAACAGAGGTAGAGAAAACAGTAAAGGACAAAACCATCACTTATACTTACAAGTACAATGGTTACACCTTCCACATTGACGCAGAGGTGGATGCAGTTCAGACACACAACGCAAAGGACGCAATCAAGAGTGCCTGGGGCGTGGACGTGAATGTATCAGACGACGAAACAACAATGAGCTTACAGTAGGGAGGTACAGAGTATGAAAAAGAAAATTTTGTGCCTCGCCATGACAGTGATAATGGCAGCAGGGGTACACACAACTGCATTTGCAAAGGATTATCAGGGAGCCGACGGATGGCAGGTTCATTTCACCGGCGACAAGATGGAAAGCAATTTTGAAAACAAGACTGTTTCCGATGAGCTGGCAACGATCCAGCCGGGTGACAGCATCGAATTGAAGGTTCAGCTGAAAAACTCCGATAAAGGCGAGACCGATTGGTACATGACCAATGAGATCATCCAGACACTGGAGGAAGCACAGGAATCCGCTGAAGGCGGTGCTTACGAATACAAGCTGACTTATGTTGGAAGTGACAATACCGAAAAGGTACTCTATAACAGTGATACCGTCGGAGGTGAAGGTTCTTCTAAGACCGGTGAAGGTCTGAAGGAGCTTGGAAACTCTACCGAGAAATATTTCTACCTCGGTCGTCTTGCTTCCAATGGTACCGGAACCGTACACCTTACCATCGGTATCGAAGGTGAGACACAGGGCAATGGTTATCAGAACACGCTCGCAAAGCTTCGTATGAACTTTGCAGTGGAAAAGGTAAAAGTAAGCAATACCATTACCAAGACGAAAATCGTCAAGACTACCAACACCGTTAAGACCGGTGATACCGCAAGAGTTCTTCTCTTCTGTGTGCTTGCACTCATCAGTGGACTGATCCTTCTGGCATACGGAATCTACACATATAACAAGAACACAAAGAAACGCAGACGGAAAGGAGAGTAAGCAGATGAAAAGATGGAAAAAATTACTGGTTTCTCTTCTGACTGTATCAATGACGATCGGTGCATCCACGATGAGCGTTATGGCTGCTGACGGGTATACCTATAAGGTAACTTTATCTGCAGGTAATAAAGGAACGATAAACGGCCAGGCTAAGGAGGAGCGGGATTCTCTTGTCGCCGGTTCTACTGTTACTTTTAATCTGAAGGACGTTCAGGTAACCGATGACAAATACTATGTCAAAGGAATCCGTCTCAGCGGACGTGACAATGAAGAAGCTCTTGCTTCTCCTGTATTAGACAATGTAACCGGCGATGCCGACTATGTAGTAGCCTATGGAATCAAAAAGGACATGGTTGCCTACACCGTAAACTATCAGGATGCTTCCGGTAAGGCGCTTGCAGAAAGCCAGACCTTCTACGGAAATGTCGGTGACAAACCAATCGTCGCTTATCAGTATATCGAGAATTATATTCCAGATGCTCTTGCACTTACCAAGACTTTGAGTAATAATGTATCTGAGAATGTATTTACGTTTACCTACAAACCGGGTGCTACAGACCGTGTTGTTACAACAACAACCACCATCACAACGACTGTTCCTGGTACAGCAACTCCTGGCACAGGTACCGGTAATGCCGGTACAACAGGTGGCACGACAGGCGGCACAACCGGTGGAACTGCCGGAACTACCGGTGGAACTACAACCGGAACTACCAGTGGCACTACAACCGGAACTACCGGTGGCACAACAGACGGAACCACAACCGGTACAACCGATGGTACAACGACAGATAACAATTCTCAGGATACGACAGCTAAAGATAAAGATACTGCAACATCTGAGGATGAACAGACACCAAAGTCTCTGGTAGATCTGGATGATGAAGACACTCCAAAAGGAAATATCGATGCGAAAGACAAGACGAGCAAGACTCCGATCGCAGCAGGGATCGGCATTATCGTTGTTGCGGTAGCAGCTCTCGCAGGACTGATCGTATTCTTGAAAAAACGTGCAAAATAAAAAAGCGCGGCACTAAAGGAGAAGTCTTTTTTGAAGAGAACGAAGAAAAAGAAAAGCCCGGTGGCTGCATTTTGCAGTGCACTGGGCACTGTTTTACTGACAGTACTGATTCTTGCCTGTATTCCGCTGACGCTTCCGAAAGCTTTTGGTTTTCAGATGTACACCGTGATCAGTGGGAGCATGGAACCGGCGATCCCGACGGGAAGCCTGGTCTATGTCCGGTATGAAGAACCAGACACGATCGTCAAGGATGATGTCATTGCTTTTTACAGCAACAATGCAGACGGCTCGATCATCACCCACCGTGTAGTATCCAACAGCCCGGCGATGGGACAGTTTATCACCAAAGGGGATGCCAATGAGGAAAAAGATATGAATCCGATCCCTTACAACAACTACATCGGAAAAGTAAAGCTTTCTGTTCCGGTTGTCGGCGGTATCGCACAGGCTGCAACCGGCACTGCCGGAAAGATTGCCGCTGCATCTATCATCGGTCTTGCTGTGATTCTTGAAATCGTTGCTGCCATGCTTGACAGACGCGATGACGAAGACGAATAAGAGAAAACGTTTTTCATTTTAGCTTGCTAAAGTGTGAAACATTTGCTAAAATAATATCAGATTGTATTGTCAGAAGAAGATGGGGGAATTTCACAATTCTCCCATTTGTCATATATTGAAAAGAATGGAGAGGTGAATGGATTGTTATCCAACCAGATTTTACAGAGAACAATCAATGAAATAGGGGATATCATCGAGTGTAACTGTTCCATCTGGAACACAGACGGAGTGATGCTTGCAGCTGTAGGTAATGAGAAGCCTGCAGTAAAAAAAGCTGTCTGCTCATTTTTAAAAGAGCTGGAGGTTACCGGCGTATCGGAGGAGCACCTGGATGAATGCTATGGTCTGTTTCCGGTTTATGATGATGATGAACTGACTTATATTTTCGTGATCGAGCACAATAATGAGATCGATGTGCATACCAGCGGACGCTTAAGTGTCTGTCAGCTTGAGAGCCTTTTAAGATCCGGAAGCGAACGTCTTGACCGTAACCGTTTTATCCAGAACCTGCTCCTGGATAACCTGCTTCTCGTAGATATCTACAATCAGGCGAAAAAGCTTGGTATTACAGTTGAGCAGCGCAGAGTCGTCTATCTGATCGAACCGAAGAATCCGGATGACACGATCGTCCTGGATATGATCCGTGGGATTTATTCCTCGGGAACCGGTGATTTTGTTACTGCCGTAGATGAGGGACATATTATTCTGATCAAGTCCCTTGACAGTACGGATGATTATGATACGATCCGTTCGACTGCCGATATGCTGGTGAATGCGATCAACACCGAAGCTATGGTCAATGTCCGGCTTTCCTTCGGAACCATCATTCCCGAACTCAAAGAGGTCTCACAGTCTTACAAAGAAGCTGGCATGGCTCTGGATGTGGGACGTATCTTCTATCCGGAACGCAATATTTTATCCTACCGCGAACTCGGTATCGGACGGCTGATCCACCAGCTTCCCGTTTCCTTATGCGAGATGTTCCTGGAAGAAGTATTTGCCGGAAATACCGTTGATCAGTTTGACGAAGAAACCTTATCCACAGTTGATAAATTTTTTGAAAACAGCCTGAATATTTCGGAGACAGCGAGACAGCTTTTCGTCCACCGGAATACGCTCGTCTACCGGCTGGAGAAGATCCAGAAGCAGACCGGGCTGGATGTCAGAGTCTTTGAGGACGCCCTGACATTTAAGATCGCTCTGATGGTCGCAGACCACATGAAATTTATAGAAAACAGAAAATAGGAGGACATGATATGGTGAAATTATACGAAGGCGGTGCCTATCTTTTACACGGTACTGAGGTAATTGCAGATGCACCCGATGCACTTGCTGCCGTAAAAAGCAAGACAGGGATTGAGACAACAAAAGAAGCTACTGCAAAAGAGACAATGGCTTATGGGATCTTAAGTGCGCATAATACTTCCGGTAATATGCAGCAGCTTCAGATCAAATTTGACAAGCTGACTTCGCACGACATTACCTTTGTCGGAATCATCCAGACTGCAAGAGCATCCGGACTGGAGAAATTCCCGATCCCTTATGTTCTGACCAACTGCCATAACTCTCTGTGTGCAGTCGGCGGTACGATCAATGAAGATGACCACATGTTTGGACTGACCTGTGCGAAGAAGTACGGCGGTGTCTATGTTCCGCCTCATCAGGCCGTTATCCACCAGTTTGCCCGTGAAATGCTCGCAGGCGGCGGCAAGATGATCCTTGGTTCTGACAGCCACACCCGTTATGGTGCACTCGGTACCATGGCAATGGGAGAGGGCGGACCGGAACTTGTAAAACAGCTTCTGAACAAGACTTATGATATCAAGATGCCGGGCGTTGTCGGAATCTATCTGGACGGCGAACCGGTGAAAGGTGTCGGACCGCAGGACGTTGCCCTTGCGATCATCGGCGCAACTTTCGGCAATGGCTATGTCAATAACAAGGTCATGGAATTTGTCGGACCTGGCGTTGGCAAATTAAGTGCAGACTTCCGTATCGGAATCGATGTTATGACAACAGAGACAACCTGCCTCTCTTCTATCTGGAGAACCGATGACAAGATCAAAGAGTTCTACGATATCCACGGAAGAAGTGATGACTTCAGGGAACTGGAGCCTGGCGCAGTCGCTTACTATGACGGTCTTGTATACGTCAATTTGAGCGAGATCAAGCCTATGATCGCCATGCCGTTCCATCCGTCCAATGTCTACACCATCGAGGATGTCAATGCCAACCTTGCAGATGTTCTCCACGATGTAGAGCAGCGCGCGCTGGTAAGCCTGGACGGTGCTGTGGATTACTCTCTTCAGGACAAGATCGTAAATGGTAAGCTTTATGTCGATCAGGGTATCATCGCAGGCTGTGCCGGCGGCGGTTTTGAAAATATCTGTGCTGCCGCAGACATCATCCGTGGCAAATACATCGGATCAGATGAATTTACCTTCAGTGTTTACCCGGCAAGTACACCGATCTACATGGAGCTTGTGAAAAATGGTGCGGTTGCTGACCTGATGGAAGCCGGTACGATCGTGAAGACTGCCTTCTGCGGACCGTGCTTCGGTGCAGGGGACACTCCGGCAAACAATGCATTTTCCATCCGTCACTCTACCCGTAACTTCCCGAACCGTGAAGGAAGCAAGCTGCAGAGTGGACAGATCGCATCTGTTGCCCTTATGGATGCACGTTCCATTGCCGCAACTGCTGCGAACAAAGGTTTCCTTACTCCGGCAACAGATTTTGATATTGAATACAAGAACCCGACCTACCACTTTGATTCCAGGATTTACGCCAACCGTGTATTTGACAGCCACGGCGTTGCTGATCCTTCGGTTGAGATCAAATTCGGACCGAACATCAAAGACTGGCCGGCAATGAGCGCTCTTCCTGAGAATCTGATCCTGAAGGTCGTATCTGAGATCCACGATCCGGTTACAACGACAGACGAACTGATCCCGTCCGGCGAGACTTCTTCTTATCGTTCCAACCCGCTTGGACTTGCTGAATTTGCACTTTCCCGAAAGGATCCTGCCTATGTAGGACGCGCGAAAGAAGTCCAGAAAGCCCAGAAAGCGATTGAAGCAGGTACTTGTCCACTGGATGTACTGGATGAATTAAAACCGGTGATGGCAGCAATCCAGAAGGCTTATCCGGAAGTCGGCAAAGGAAATATCGGTGTCGGAAGTACCATTTTCGCGGTCAAACCTGGTGATGGTTCTGCCCGTGAGCAGGCTGCTTCCTGCCAGAAGGTTCTCGGCGGCTGGGCGAATATCGCGAATGAGTACGCAACCAAACGTTACCGCTCGAACCTGATCAACTGGGGCATGCTTCCGTTTATTACCGAAGAGGAACACACAAAGCTTTCTTTCAGGAACGGTGACTATCTCTTCGTGCCGGATATCCGCAAAGCAGTAGAAGATAAAGCTTCCACGATCAAGGCTTATGTCGTAGGCGATGATCTGAAGGAGATTGATCTGAAGCTCGGTGATCTGACGGATGCAGAACGTGAGATCATCCTCAAAGGATGTCTGATCAATTATTACAGAGGTTAATTTTTCTCAGACAATGATATGATTTAAAAGGGACGGAAATTTTTCTGTCCCTTTTTGCAACACTTCCGACTTTTTTATACTCTTATATACAAAGAACCTGTTATGAGAGGAGGGACTTTATGATCGATGCAATTGCATTTAAAGAATTATATAAGACGGTTTATCAGGATCTGTATCGTTTTGCGCTCTGCATGATGCATCATCCGCAGGATGCAGAAGACGCCGTCAGTGAAGCCGTTCTTTCCGCCTATGAGAACATACATAAATTACGCAAAGAAGAAGCATTCCGTTCCTGGATCTTTCAGATTCTGGCAAATGTGTGCCGCCGGAAGTTAAAGAGCCGTGAACGGACCGAGACCGAGCTGAAAGAAGATCATGCTTCTGCCACATACTGTGACGGACTCCGCACAGATGTCGAGCGTGCTTTTCTTATTCTCGATGAAGACGATCAGCTGATCATCGGCTTATCCGTCTATGGCGGTTACAACAGTAAAGAGATTGGAAAAATGCTAAGGCTGAACCCGAATACAGTCCGCTCCCGCAGAAAGCGTGCCCTCGAAAAGATGAGCTGGCTTCTGAAAGAGTAGGATAAAAGAGTAATAGGAGGTGTTTCATATGACAGATCACGAAAAAGAAATACTGGATAAAATAAAACAATCTACGGAAAAAACTCCTGTTCCGGAAAGCCTTGCACCGGATCAGATTATGAAAATGCTGGAAGAGCATAACAGCACTCAGGCTTCCGGACATATACCGAAAAAGCATGGATTTTCCCGCGGCCACCGGATGCGCGGAGGACTTATTGCTGCCGCACTGGTACTGGTTGTCGGCATTGGCGCCCACATCCGCCAGCAGAATCTTTCTTCAGACTCAGCCACTTTTTCCACAAAAAGCAGTTCTTCAATCGGTACATCCTCCGGTAAGCTTGCTTCTTCCGATACTTTAGAGACGGCAACCGATTATGATGAAGTCTACACATACCTGCAATCTTATCAGGATGAGTTGGATTCTTCATCTGTTACCGGTTCAACCGACAGCGGAATTGTCATGTATTCAAATGAAACAGCCGACAGTGGTGCACGCACCGATAGTTCCAGTTCCTCTTCGGATTCGGCAACAGCCTCTGCACGTGCTGTGGATACTTCATTTTCCGATACCAACGTCCGCACAGAGGGTGTCGGTGAAGCAGACATTGTAAAAACGGATGGAAGTTATCTTTATACACTGAAAGCAAACTCACAGGAAATTTCCATTGTAGATATCCGGTCTGATCAGATGAAGGTTGTTTCCGGTATTTCGCTGAATGAGAATTTTCAGGCATCCGAATTTTACCTGAGTGACCAGAAGCTTTTTGTCCTTGGCAACATGCAGAACACACAGGTTGATTCTGACAGTAAAACCTTGTACCGCGGCAGCTGTACCCGTATCCAGACTTATGATCTGGCAGATATCAATAATCCAAAATCCATCGGAACCGTGGATCAGAGTGGTTACTACCGCACTTCACGTTTTAAAGACGGATATCTGTATGTATTCAGCGACTATTATATTTACGATACGATCACCAAAAAAGATTATCCTTCCTATGTTCCGCTTGTTGGTGACAATCTTCTGAAGCAGTCGGATATCTATCTCCCGACGAACCATGCAGCAGACCAGTACCTTGTTGTCAGCTCCGTTTCCGCTTCCAGTCCGGATAAGGCAGCAGACCAGAAAGCAGTCATGTCTGAGAATGGCGAAGTCTATGTGAGTGAGAACAACATTTATATTTACGAGTATGCGAACAGCAGTATCCTCGCAGATAATCTTGCGGCAAAGAATCAGACGATCCTCCGCAAGCTGTCTTACAATAAAGGAAAACTTTCCGGCTCTGCCCAGGGCAAAGTAAAAGGATATCTGAACGATTCCTTCAGCATTGATGAGTATGACAATACGTTGCGGCTGGTGACAACGGTTACGCATAATGTCGGAAGCTCTTCACAGTCCAATTCAGTCTATGTGCTGGATGCAGATTTGAAAACAATCGGTAAGATCGAGGATCTTGCCAAAAATGAACAGGTCTATTCCGCAAGATTTTTGGGCGATACCGGTTACTTTGTAACTTATGAACAGACAGATCCTTTATTCTCCGTAGACTTTTCCGATCCGGAGAATCCGAAGATCCTTGGCAAGCTGAAAATTCCCGGCTTTTCGGAATACCTGCATTTTTACAGTGATAACCTGCTTCTTGGAATCGGTATGGATACCGATGAAAATGGCATTACAAACGGGGTAAAGGTCTCTATGTTTGATATCAGTGATCCTTCGGATGTGAAGGAAGTCAGCAAGTACACACTGGATCAGTACTATTACTCGGATGTCTTTTCTGACTACCGTGCAGCACTGGTTGATACGGAAAAGAATCTGATCGGCTTTCCGCTTTCCGGATCTGCCAACCAGTATGTGATCCTTTCTTACGATAAAGATCAGGGCTTCCAGGTACAAATGCAGGAGGAAGTCAACGGTAATTCTTATCTTGGAACCCGCGGTGTGTATGCAAATGAAAAGTTCTATGTGATCAATGGAAATGCAATTGAAGCATACCGGATGGGAGACTATGTGAAGATAGATGATCTGCTGCTATAGTGCAGCTTTGCAGAAGGAGCTGCCGCTCCGCATACTTTGTACACCATTCCACATCACCTTATACACCAAAATCGTATATACAAAAACAGGTGCCCACTGGGATATATCACTAAGATATACTTACGTGGACACCTGTTTTATATTTTCATTTACCTGTTATTCCACACCGTTAAAGCAGTAGGTACATACCTGGCATGCATCAATCCCGATTGATTTGATCAGATCATCCAGTCTGTGATAACGAAGTGAAGTGAAATTCTGTCTCTTGCGGATTTCCTCCAGCATTGCTGCATACCGGTCACTGTTCGGATCCGCATATTCACCCAGTACATTGACATCATTGTCGCCTTCCCACTCACGGATGATCCTTCTTGTGATCAGATCCAGGTCTGATTTGGAACGGGAGAAGTTCAAATATTTGCATCCGTACAAAAGCGGTGGACATGCCGGGCGGACATGCACTTCTTTTGCGCCACTCTGATACAGGAACTCTGTCGTCTCACGGAGCTGTGTGCCACGCACGATAGAATCATCGATCAGCAGCAGGCTCCTGTCTTCGATCAGACTATGTACCGGGATCAGTTTCATTCTGGCGATCAGATTACGCTGACTCTGTGTTGTCGGCATGAAAGATCTTGGCCAGGTCGGAGTATATTTGATAAATGGTCTTGCATACGGAATACCTGATTCATTTGCATAGCCTATCGCATGAGCGATACCCGAATCCGGAACTCCTGCAACAATATCCACGTCGATCGAATGGTCATCTCTCTGTGCTAAAAGCTTTCCACAGTTGTAACGCATTTCTTCTACACCAACCCCTTCATAAGAAGAAGTAGGATATCCATAGTATACCCACAGGAACGAACAGATTCTCATCTTTTCACATGCAGGACTTACAGTCTCCACAGATTCCGGTGTCACGTAGACGATTTCCCCAGGTCCCAGCTCTTTGTAATCTGTGTATCCAAGGTTGATATATGCAAAGCTTTCAAAGGAAACGCAGTATGCATTCTCTTTCTTTCCGATCACAACCGGTGTACGTCCGAGAAGGTCTCTGGCTGCATAAATTCCATTCTCTGTCAGAAGCAGAAGCGTCATCGAGCCTTCAACTACTGACTGCACATAACGGATTCCCTCAACAAACGAATCCTTTTTACAGATCAATGCCGCAACCAGCTCTGTAGAATTGATCTGTCCATTGGTCATAGACTGAAAATGTGTATGTCCATTTTCATAAAGATTCCGGATCAGCTGATCCGCATTATTGATCTTACCTACTGTCGTAATTCCAAAGCACCCCAGATGCGACTGGATCAGAATTGGCTGTGGATCATAATCTGAAATACATCCAATTCCAATATTTCCCTTCATTGTATCAACATCTTTTTCAAATTTTGTACGGAACGGCGAATTTTCAATATTATGAATCGCTCTCTTCCAGCCATCACTTCCGTAAGTAGCCATACCTCCGCGGCGGGTTCCAAGATGCGAATGATAATCTGTTCCATAAAAAAGATCCAGATTACATGCTTCTTTTGATGCAACGCCAAAAAATCCTCCCATATCTGTAGGTCTCCTTTCTTTATCCCAATGCCATAGCCTGTATTTTTCATCTATTTTTTAGTGTATCATGCATTTATGGACGGAAACAATAGCAAAACCCCGAATATATTGCAAATGGCTATAACTATTTCTAATCGTATTTATAATTGTTTGAATTTTCTGATATATATATTATAATTTCATTTCTTTCTAATTTTATCAAAAATATTTTAAAATTATATTGACAAATAAGTATTTGGGTGTTATTATTAAGTTAATCCAAAAGAAAAGAAGTTCCTGACGAGAAAGGGAATTTCAAAAAGATATTTTTTTAATCTGTTACATAGTTTCATATATACTCGCCAAGAGTATAAGATGAAGAACCAGATCAGAAAAGGGTAACAAGAATAATTGTTATTTGAAGGTTAGAAAGTTTTAAAAAAGCAACTATACATTTTGGTTATGAGCGTTTTGTAAGCGGAGTGTGTAGAGAACAATTTTTTAAATTGATAATTTATAATAATAAGAGAAAATTGATATCTGACTTCTGAACAGAAAAAAGTATAAGAGAAAAAGAATATCCGGATAAAATTTTGGAACGAGAACGAAAGGAAGGAGGCTTTGACCGTTGGATATTTCATCATCTAAAATTCAATATGTTAATGGTATGGCAAATGTAAATTCCTGTGAGATGAGCCTTAACCATAGATTATAATCCGGTAAGAGAAAAGTTAATGATAAAAAAGGTCGGAGTAGTAGATAAACCGGAAGCGATTATAAGATATAAAAAGATTCAGCATTTGTTGACATATTGAAGTAAATACCACAGTAATTCAAGATCAGAAAATGTGTAAAGAAACATTCATTGATAAGTAAATTTAACAGTGACGAGAAAGCTGATAAATACCAAAATTGGATTACCTGATTATATAAAATAACGAACGATCAGAATTGATCAAAATCGATTCATATGATTTCATTTTTATAAATTTTATAAAATCTGAATATCATATGAAATGCTCAAAGAACTTACAGGAATAAGAATTACTTAATTCCTCCGATATAAAAATAAAAATTACAATTGAATATTCCGAGACAGCCATTCAAAAGATGGCTGTCTCCTTTTTTTCTGTTACCAGCTCCCAATTTGTGAATTTTTTGTAATATTTTTTTAACATTTCTGAAAAATATCAGCCGTAATTTTTGACATTGACAACGCTCTATGATACACTTAGTAAGTAAAATTATAAGACTTTTGTTTTCCGTTTCTGGTACAAAAGTCAGACTTACTGAGGAAAAGTAAAATAATTAATAATAATCATATGAGGTGAGAAACGTTGGATAAATATGAATATCGCGCAAAGACAGAGCAGATGCTTGCGTATGCCGAACAGAAGTCTTACCAGAAAGCGATGTCGATTGCAGATACGATCGACTGGCGTAAAGTAAAAAATACCGCCATGCTCTCTACCGTAAGCGAAATCTATGAAAATGCGGGGGAACTTGGTAAAGCACGTGATACCTTATTTATTGCGTATGATAAAGCACCTTCCAGCAGAAAGGTTGTATACCGCCTGGGAATTATTTCTCTGAAGCTGGGACATTTCGATGAAGCAGCTGATTGCTACGAAGAATTTGTCAAGCTTGCTCCGAAAGATCCAAACCAGTACATTCTCCGGTATAAGATCTTAAAAGCACAGAAAGCGCCAGTCAAAGAACAGATTGAAGCTCTTGAAGATTTCAAGCATTCTGAATACGTTGAAAAATGGGCATATGAACTTGCCAGATTATACGCTGAAGCCGGTATGACTTCCGAATGTCTTGATGAATGTGATGATCTGATTCTCTGGTTCAGCGAAGGTACTTATGTATACCAGGCAATGGAACTTAAAATGAAATACAAACCGCTGACTCCACTTCAGCAGGAAAAATACGATCATCGAAATGATGGTATCGGCCGTAAGGATTCTTCCAAGAGAAAACCTTCCTTCCGAAAATCCAAAGAACGTCCGGAACCGAATCCACGAATTGCAGACAAGGTCCGCAAAGATGTACATGTCACAGACAGTATTGATCTTCCGGATCTTCCAGAGCCAATGGCCCGGACACATGCTTCCGAACCAGAAGCTGAGTCACAGCCAAAAACCCGGATTCGAAGCACTTCCGATATTTCCACAACCATTTCCGGTGCTTCCCTTTCAGATGCCCTGAAAGCTGGTGTTGCCGTTGCAAGTGGTGCAGTTGCTCCTGAATCTGCTTCAGACGATTCACAGATGACCGGTAAGATGAAGATTGAAGAAATTCTTGCCAACTGGGAAGCAACTCAGCGTGAAAATGCAAAGATTCTTGAAAAGAGCCAGGAGGAAGCTGAGAAAGAAAAAGCCCTGCGCGAGAAGAAGAAAGAAGAAGAAGAGGAAGTTCTTGGAGCTACAAAACCAATCCTTTCTGATGATATCCGCAAACTGATGGAACAGCTTGAAAATGGTGAAGAGCCTGAAATCACCGATGAAGATGCTGAAGATTTCGTTGATGATGAAGAGGATGAAGCGACTGAAAGCCCGGAAGATTCATCCAAAGAAGCTTCAGACACTGACGAGGAAGCTCCGGAAGAAAATGATTTTGAAGAAATCGTTGACTCCGAAGAAGATGATGAATCGGATGCGGTTTACGATGAAGAAGCTGAATACGAGGATGAGGATGAGTCCGAGTATGACGACGACGAGGAATACGAGGATGAAGATGAGTCCGAGTATGACGACGACGAGGAATACGAGGATGAAGATGATTCCGAGTATGATGACGACGAGGAATACGAAGATGAAGACGATTCCGAGTATGACGACGACGAGGAATACGAAGATGAAGACGATTCCGAGTATGACGATGACGAGGAATACGAGGATGAAGACGATTCCGAGTATGACGACGACGAGGAATACGAGGATGAAGACGATTCCGAGTATGACGATGACGAGGAATACGAAGATGAAGATGATTCCGAATATGACGATGACGAGGAATACGAGGATGAAGACGATTCCGAGTATGACGATGAGGAAGAATACGAGGATGAAGACGAAGATGACTACCAGATCGATGATGAATTAAATGAAGATCATAAAGAGGATTTTGATTTTGAAAAAGAATCTGCTCTCGATATCGATGATCATGATTCTGACGAAGATGATGGTGATTTTGCAGACCTTGATTCCTTTGAAGATGAAGAAGAATTAGATAGCAGTGATGATTATCTTGATCTTGAATTTGACGAGAAACCGGCTCCTGAGCCAGAGAAAGAAACTTCAAAATCAGCGCAAACTCCTGATATTGACGAAGTTCTTGAAATCGAAGAACCGTCAGAAGATGAAATCACCGAACGCATGGGTAAATTCGATACCGGATTCGTTGTACAGGGTCGTTACGATCTGAGTGCAACAAGTGAGATCGGACTGAAGCTTGGACTTACTGAAGAGCAGAAGCAGCTGTTCTCTTACTTTGTACCGATCCGTGGTGTCAGTGAACAGCTTGTTGAAATCCTTGATAACGACAAACGTTGCCGTAACCGTTATGGAACTTCCCGCACAGGCAACATCCTGATCCTTGGCCGCAAGGGAAGCGGAAAAACAGTCCTCGCAGTTGATATTGTAAAAGCAATCCAGAAACAGCGCAGACTCAAACAGGGTAAAGTTGCAATCGTAACCGGTGATTCTCTGAACAAAAAGGACATCGGAAGTATCATCGATAAGCTGAACGGTGGCGCACTGATCATCGAAAAAGCTTCCAAGATGAATGACAGAACCATCCGTGAACTGAATGACATGATGGATGAACAGACCGGCGAACTTCTCTTCCTTCTGGAAGACCAGAAGAAACCGCTGGAAAGAATGTTTGCATCCCATCGCGAATTCAAACGTAAATTTACTTCCAGACTGGAGCTTCCGGTATTCATCAATGATGAACTGGTTACATTCGGTCAGACCTATGCTAAGGAAAACGGATACCGTATCGATGAAATGGGAATCCTTGCATTATACAGCCGGATTGATATGATGCAGAGAGAAGATCATGCGGTTACTGTTGCAGAAGTAAAAGAGATCATGGATGAAGCAATTTCACATTCCCAGAAAGCAAATGTAAAACATCTTGTGAAACGGGTATTTGGAAGAAGCACTGATAATTCAGACCACATCATCCTGAAAGAAGAAGATTTTAAAGCATAAGATTTCTACAAAGAACGCGCTTCCGGCGCGTTCTTTTATATATGCAGACAAAACCGATAACTATAAAGAAAGAGTTTTAGACATCTTACATAAGAAATGTATAAGTTGTCCAAAACTCTTTCTTTTTATCGCTATTTCTAGTATAATATTCCTAAATATCTTTGATAGAAGGTGAATGGGATGGCAGTAAAAAAAACAACAGCACAACAGACCAACACGACCCGCAAGACGGCCGTAAAAAAATCTACTGTAAAAAAACCGGCAGCTGCTAAAACTGCTGCTAAAAAGTCTACAGCTAAAAAGTCTGTAAAAACTGTAACAACAGATAAACCCGCTGATTATAGAATCGGCGAATTAGATCAATATTTATTCGGACAGGGAACCCATTATGAAATCTATAAAAAAATGGGTGCACATTTTGTAAAAGATGGGAAAAAAACCGGCGTATATTTCGCAGTATGGGCTCCACACGCCAGATCAGTTGCCGTAGTCGGTGAATTCAACGGCTGGAGTGAAGATGCAAACGTTATGAAGCGTCAGGAACCACTTGGAATCTATACCGCATTTGTTCCGGAAGCACAGCTCGGACAGCTTTACAAGTACTGTATCGAGACACAGACCGGAGATAAGCTTTACAAAGCTGATCCATTTGCGAACAGTGCAGAGTTGAGACCGGGAACTGCCTCAAAGATTGCTGATATCTCCCATTTAAAATGGAGTGACAGTGTCTGGATGAAGCACCGGGCAGAATGGGATTTCCATTCCTCACCAATTTCCATTTATGAAGCACATATCGGTTCCTGGATGCGCCATCCGGGACGTGAAGATGATGGGTTCTACAGCTACCGTGAATTTGCGCATGCAGCTACAGACTACATAAAAAAGATGGGGTATACTCATATCGAACTGATGGGAATTTCAGAATACCCATTTGACGGCTCCTGGGGATATCAGGTGACCGGATATTATGCTCCGACCTCCCGTTATGGTACGCCGGAAGATTTCGCATATATGATCAATTACTTCCATAAGAATAAGATTGGCGTAATCCTTGACTGGGTACCGGCACATTTTCCACGCGATGCACACGGACTCGCTGACTTTGACGGCACAGCTACCTTTGAATATGCAGATCCTAAGAAGGGGGAACATCCGGACTGGGGAACCAAGATCTTCGATTATGGTAAAGCAGAAGTTAAGAACTTCCTGATCGCCAACGCACTGTTCTGGATCGAACATTATCACATCGATGGTCTCCGCGTAGATGCTGTTGCTTCCATGCTGTATCTTGATTACGGTAAAGAAGACGGTCAGTGGATCGCCAACAAATACGGCAGCAATGAGAATCTGGAAGCAATCGAATTTTTCAAGCATCTGAATTCCGTTACTACCGGACGTAACCCTGGCGCACTGATGATCGCAGAAGAATCCACCGCATGGCCAAAAGTAACAGGCAAACCGGAAGATGATGGTCTTGGATTCAGCCTGAAGTGGAACATGGGATGGATGCATGACTTTACCGAATACATGAAGCTGGATCCATATTTCCGCAAAGGCGACCACTACGGTATGACATTTGCCTTAACCTATGCATACAGCGAGAATTATATTCTTGTATTATCACATGATGAAGTAGTACATCTAAAATGCTCTATGCTCAATAAGATGCCTGGTCTTGGATTTGAGAAATTCGCCAACCTGAAGGTCGGTTATGCTTTCATGATGGGACATCCTGGAAAGAAACTTCTCTTCATGGGACAGGATTTCGGACAGCTCCGCGAGTGGAGCGAGGCGCGTGAGCTTGACTGGTATCTCCTTGCCGAGCCGGAGCATCAGGCACTCCAGAATTTTTACCGTGACCTGCTGCATCTTTACACACACAACAAAGCCATGTATGAACAGGATACCTGCATGGAAGGCTTTGAGTGGGTCAATGCAGATGACAGCTCACGAAGTATTTACAGCTTCATCCGTCATTCAAAGGGCGCAAAAAAGAACCTTTTATTCGTATGTAACTTCACACCGATCGAACGACCGGAGTACCGTGTCGGCGTACCGCGCGGCAAACAGTACCGCCTGGTACTGAACAGTGATGAATTGCAGTATGGCGGAAGCGGAAAAGCCCGCCCGGCAGTATATAAAGCAAAGAAACAGGAATGTGATGGAAGACCATATTCATTTGGTTACGATCTTCCGCCATACGGTGTTGCTGTATTCGAATTTTAACATAGCAAGTCAATGTAATCTGCGCAAAATATCCATTATACGAATAATTGATTCCACCAATTATTTTCTTAACATTTCCCGGATTCGTTCTTCCAGAGTTTCTTCTGGAAGAACTCCGGTTGTATATCCACAGATTTTTCCATCTCTGTACACCACAAACGTCGGTACGATCTCAATGCCTATATACTCTGCAATCTCTTTCGATATATCAATATCAATCTTATAGAAAATCCATTTTCCCTGATACCGGCTGGCAATCCTTTCCACAACAGGATACATCATTCCGCACTTTGGACACCATGATGCGTAAAACTCCACAATTACCGGCATCCTCTGCTTTCCGACTGTATTTTCATAATCCTTCGTGATCAATGCGATACCCATACACTTTCCTCATTTCTGCCATCTCAGGCTATGTAAAAAGGACTGGATTAGTGGCATCCACATTTCGGGTTTAAGATTTTATAGACTTCCTGAAAAGAATTTCTGAAACAGATCAGCTTTTTATTAAATCTTGGATTCTTATAGCAAAACCCCCGCATACAATTCTGAAAATGATGCTTTTTCCGCATATCTGTTCCTTCCTGACTTCCTCTTTCTACAATATATGCAAAAAGACAGCCGATGTGCGGATTGCTCCGTATCTGCTGTCTCTTATATTGCCAGGAATCATCTTACGCACTCAGCGCCTTTATGATCTGCCTGTTGCATTTTATTCAATTGTCTTACTGGCGCATTGCGATCAGTTTATGGATCGGATGTCCCTGCCCGGAAAATTTCTCCTCGTACTCAGTCATAACATTCCCTCTGCTGAGTGTCGGATCATTGTGAAGATCATAGGTCTTCGCCAGAAGTACCCAGCCTGCCAACTCCACCTGCTCCAGTGAAAAGTCAAACAGCTCTCTGTTGTCTGTCTTAAATTCAACGACTCCGTCAAAGGCAAGGATCTTGTCATACCGCTCAAAAAACTGCTTGGAAGTAAGTCTGCGCTTTGCATGACGTGCTTTCGGCCACGGATCTGAAAAATTCAGATAAATCTTGTCAATCTCTCCGACAGCAAAAACCTCCGGCAGATTTGTCGCATCCATACAGATAAAACGAATATTGTTGACATCCTTGTATTCCTCGTCATTGTCAAAGCGTTCCAGCGCCCGAAGCAGTACGCTTGAATAACGTTCGATACCGATATAGTTGATGGATGGATTCTCCTTTGCAAGTGTCAGAAGAAACTGTCCTTTTCCCATCCCGATCTCAATATGGATCGGATTCTCCGGATTCTGAAAAGTCTCTTTCCAGGTGCCGCGATATCTGGTCTCATTTTTAATTACAAGGGGATGAGCTGTCAGATAAGCATCTGCTCCCGGTACATTTCTTAACCTCATATATCTTTCTCTTCCTTTAGTGAAAATATGTATAACCTTATTTATTTTATACTATTCTGAAATATTTGAAAACCCAAAAATATATTTTATAAGTTTTGTATAAAATATTCTTATGATATTCTCTTATTATTTAGTAGATTTTTCTAATTTAAAGTAGTAGAATATGTATGCATTATTAAAAATGTATAAATAATTTCTAAGAAAGGAGTCGGACAATGGATCATATTGTTAAAAAGCTCTCCGAAATCGAACACGCAGCCGAAGCTGTTGTGGAACACGCGGAACTGGAAAAATCAGAACTGGAAGAACGCATTCAAAATGAACGCAATCAGTTCGACAAACAACTTGAAGATCACACCCAAAAGGAGCTGAACGATATCCACAAAGGATTAAACCGTCAGATGGATGAGATTCTTGCAAGGCAGAACCGTAAGAACCAGACAGCGATCGAAGAACTTAAAAAAGATTTTGAAGAGAAGCATACGGCATATGCCGAGAAAATTGTCAGACGTATCATAGAGGGATAGCATATGGGAAATTTACTTGCATACAGTGGCATCGTAACAAAAGTACGCGCCATGCAGGCGAAACTGCTCACTGATGAAGATTTCCAGAATATCGCCGCATTTCATACAGTAACCGAAGTTGCTGCTTATCTCAAAGAACATCCCGGATATCGGAATGTCCTTGCAGATATGGACGAAAACCGTCTTCACCGCGGTGAGATTGAGAAGCTTCTTGTGCAGTCACTTTACAGTGATTATACACGCCTGTACCGTTTTTCCGGAATGGATCAGAAAAAATTCCTGGAGCTTTATCTGAAGCGCTACGAGATGAATCTGATCAACTATTGTCTGCGTATTGTATTCAACCACTATCAGAAGCCTTTTGATCTGGATCATAAGAAAATATTCTTCGACAAATATTCGGATCTCTCCATCGATAAACTGATCACTTCGGGGAATATCGGTGAGCTGGTGGAAAATTTAAAGGGCACAGAATACTATGCGCCGTTAAAACGTCTGGAAAATGCGGAGAACCCTACCCTTTTTGATTACGATCTGGCACTGAATCTGTACTATTTTACAACCATGTGGAAGAAACGCAAAAAGATTCTGAAGCATAAGGAACTGGAAATTTTCACCAGAGATGCCGGAGCAAAGATCGACCTGCTGAACCTGCAGTGGATCTACCGTGCAAAAAAATATTACAACATGCTTCCGCCGGATATTTCCACACTGCTGATCCCGATACACTACCGGATTCATGTAGATCAGCTGAAGGATCTTGTAGAAGCACCGTCTGTCGATGAATTTTTAAAGCTGGTTACCAGAACGCCTTATCTACGTCACACCGATACTCAGACACCAGCGTCCATCGAGACGATTTACAAAGACTGCCTGTACCGTCTCTACCTGGCAGACAGAAGAAGTAACCCTTATTCCATCGCAACCGTGAATACCTATCTTTTTCTGAAAGAGGAGGAGCTTGATAAGCTTACAACTGTGCTCGAATGTGTTCGCTACGGACTTCCTGCACGTGAGACATTAACTTATATAGGAGGAACAGCGAAATGATTGTTAAGATGAAGTTCCTGAGCATTACCGGACCACGCGCCGACATCGACCGCATGACAAACCGGTATCTTTCCAAATATGAGATGCAGCTTGAAAATGCACTTACGGAGCTCAAGACAGTAGATAATCTGATGCCATTTCTGGAAATGAACCCTTACCGTGATCCACTCGCAAAAGTGACACAGTTTCTGGGATATATGAAAGACATGCCAGCAGAGCCATCCTTTGATCAGAGCGAAGACGAGATCCTTGAGATGATTCGTTCTATCAATCATGACTACATGGATCTGCAGCAGCAAAAAGAAGAACTGAAAAAAAAGAGAGAGAATATCCAGGCACGTATGAAAGTCCTGGAACCTTTTACTTCTCTGGATTTTGACCTGCATGAGATCATGCAGTACAAATACATCCGCACAAGATTTGGAAAAATCAATGTAGATTATTATCACCGGCTGGAAAAAGCGCTTCTTGAAGACATTGATGCATTATTTCTGGAAGGCTCCAGAGATGCCTCTTATGTCTATGGCGTTTATTTTGTATCGGATGCTGATGCAGGAAAGGTCGATTCGATCATGCGGTCTCTCCACTTTGAAAAAGTCGATCTGCTGGAAGACTTTGGCGGAACCCCGCTGGAAGCTTACCGGAGCCTGGATAAAGAAGTCCAGAATCTGACCGATGAAATCCAGGCAGTGAAGGATAAACGTCAGGAGATGTTCCGCAAGAACGCTTCCAGACTACTCGGTGCAAGAATTCAGCTGGAACGTTTTTCCGATAACTTTGATATCCGGAAATTTGCGGCACGAACCGAGACAGACGAGCAGGAAGAATACTACATCCTCTGCGGCTGGATGTCCGAAGAAGATGCAAATGCATTTATCAAAGAGGCTCAGGGAGATGACAAGGTTTATATCGTAGTAGAAGAGGACCGGGAACAGTATTTTGGAGAACCTCCTACCAAGCTTGAGAATCCAAAGCTTTTCAAACCATTTGAAATGTTCATCAAGATGTACGGACTTCCCAAGAGCGGTGAGATGGATCCGACCATTTTTGTAGGTATCATGTACAGCTTTATCTTCGGCGCCATGTTCGGGGATGTCGGTCAGGGGCTGCTGCTCTTTATCGGCGGTGCGATCCTGTATTTCACAAAGAAAATGAACCTTGCCGGAATCGTATCACTTGCCGGAATCTTCTCCACCTTCTTTGGATTTATGTTTGGAAGTGTGTTTGGATTTGAAGACATTATAGAAGCCAAATGGATCCGACCGATCAATCATATGACCACCTTACCGTTTATCGGAAAACTGAATACCGTATTTATCGTATCGATTGCTTTTGGTATGGGAATCATCCTGATTTCTATGATCTTCCATATTATCAACGGCATCCGTGCCAAAGATACCGAAGCAACCTGGTTTGATGCAAACGGCGTGGCAGGGCTGATATTCTACGGGGCAGCAGTTACCTGCATCGTTCTTTTCATGACAGGTCACTCTCTGCCGGGTGGAATCGTTCTTGCAGTGATGTTCGGAGTACCGCTTCTTCTGATCGCACTGAAAGAGCCGCTGACGAACAAGATCAAAAAGAAAACCGAAAAAATGGAACAAAGCAAAGCAATGTTTGTCACCCAGGCATTCTTTGAATTATTTGAAACCCTGCTCAGCTATTTTTCAAATACGCTTTCCTTTATCCGTATCGGTGCATTCGCAGTCAGCCACGCTTCCATCATGGAGGTTGTACTGATGCTTGCCGGTGCCGAAAGCGGGCATATTAACTGGGTAGTGATCGTACTCGGCAACCTGTTTGTATGTGGATTCGAAGGACTGATCGTTGGAATCCAGGTCCTGAGACTTGTCTATTACGAGATGTTCAGCCGTTTCTACAAAGGCAGCGGCCGCGAATTTAAACCTTATACAGGTACTGCAAAAAATTAGTTTTTCATTTTAGGAGGAAATTATCATGACTTTAGCAACTAAACTTATTCTCATTGCCGCACTGGTTTTAAGCATTTTCATTCCATTCGGATATTACCTGCTCGGAGAAAAAAATAAAGGACGTTATAAATGTGCACTTGCCTTCAATGTTCTTTCTTACTTTGGAACCTTCCTTGTAGCAGGGATCATGCTCTTTGGAAGTGTACCGGTACATGCGGCAGACGCCGCTGCCTCAGGCGCAGGCCTTGCAACCGGTCTTGGTTACATTGCAGCAGCTCTTGTTACCGGTCTTTCCTGCATCGGTGGCGGTATTGCCGTAGCAAGTGCAGCAAGCGCAGCTCTTGGAGCTATCAGCGAGGATTCCAGCGTCCTTGGTAAATCCCTTATCTTCGTAGGTCTTGCAGAAGGTGTATGCCTGTACGGTCTTATCATCTCCTTCATGATCATCAGCAGACTGTAATCATGAAAATGTATCTGATCAGTGACAACGTGGATACTTATACCGGAATGCGGCTTGCCGGCGTGGACGGTGTCGTAGTTCATGAAAAGCAGGAGCTGCGTGATGCGCTGGAAACTGCCATGAACGACAAGTCGATCGGTATCATTCTTCTGACGGAACGCTTTGGAAGAGAATTTCCGGATCTCATCGATGAGATCAAGTTAAAAAGAAAGATGCCTCTTCTGATCGAAATTCCGGACAGACACGGAACAGGACGTAAAAAGGATTTCATTACCTCATACGTCAATGAAGCGATTGGACTGAAACTTTAACTAGAAAGGCATAGAAGGTGAGACAATGACGCTTGAAGAGAAAATAGCGCATTTACAGGAAACGGTCATGACTGAAGCCCGTTCTGAAGGAAATGCGATCATTGACAATCACAAAAAAGCGCTTGAATCTTTATTTGAAAAGCATAAAAAAGAAGCGACCGCACAGTCTGAGGTCCGCATCAAATCCGAGACCTTAAGAGCCAGAAGGCAGGTAAATCAAGCTGCGGCAAAAGCCGAAACCGAACTGAAACGTGCTCTTGGCCAAACACAGAATGAATTAAAAGTCAGGCTGTTTGATGAAGTAAAGGAGCTTCTTTCTGACTTTACAAAAACAGACGAATATCTGGACTATCTCTGCAGCAAAATCCGCGAAGCCGCACGCTTTGCAGATGGCGAGGAGATGACCATTTATATTTCTCCTTCTGATAAGGAGAAACAGACAGAACTGGAAAAACGTACCGGCATGACGATCACCATCAGTGAATATGATTTTATGGGCGGTATGCGTGCTGTAATCCGAGGCCGTAATATTCTGATCGATCACAGCTTCCAGGCTGCAGTCGATTATGAATATCATCAGTTCAGTTTTGCAGCAGGAGGTGCAGGAATTGAATAAGACAGCAACTATTTATGGAATAAACGGTCCGGTCATCTATCTGAAGGGTGACACCGGATTCATGATGTCGGAAATGGTCTATGTGGGAAAGGAAAAGCTGGTTGGCGAAGTCATTTCCCTGGACAAAGACATCACGACTGTTCAGGTCTATGAAGAGACTTCCGGGCTGAAACCGGGAGAAATCGTAGAGGCTTCCGGAAGTCCGGTATCTGTAACTCTGGCACCTGGAATCCTGAACAATATTTTTGACGGAATCGAACGCCCGCTTGAGCAGATCGCAAATGTGGGCGGCGGTGCATTTATCACCCGCGGCGTCAGCGTTGATTCGCTTGACCGCGACAAATTATGGGATACCCACATCACCGTGGCCAAAGGAGATTACCTTCATGGCGGAGATATTATAGCGGAGGTTCCGGAGACCAGTGCGATCGTACACAAATGTATGGTTCCGCCGGATGTGGAAGGTGAAGTAATCTGCTGCGCGTCGGACGGAGAATACCGGATTGAAGATACACTTGTCACTCTGCGGCTTTCCGACGGAACAGAAAAACAGCTCAACATGATACAGCACTGGCCGATCCGTAAGGCGCGCCCGACAAGCTACCGTTTCCCGGCAAGTGTCCCTCTGATCACCGGACAGCGGATCCTGGATACCATGTTCCCGATCGCAAAGGGTGGAACTGCCGCAATCCCAGGCGGATTCGGTACCGGAAAAACCATGACCCAGCACCAGATCGCAAAATGGTCTGATGCCGATATTATCATCTACATCGGCTGCGGCGAGCGTGGAAATGAAATGACACAGGTGCTGGAAGAGTTTTCAGAGCTTGTGGACCCAAAGAGCGGCAATCCGCTGATGGACAGAACCACTCTGATCGCCAATACCTCCAACATGCCGGTAGCTGCCCGTGAAGCAAGTATTTATACCGGACTTACCCTGGCTGAATATTACCGTGACATGGGCTATGACGTAGCGATCATGGCAGACTCTACTTCCCGCTGGGCAGAAGCCTTACGTGAGCTTTCCGGCCGTCTGGAAGAGATGCCGGCAGAAGAAGGTTTCCCGGCTTACCTTGCCAGCCGTCTGTCTGCTTTCTACGAGCGCGCAGGCATGATGCATAACTTAAATGGCAGTGACGGATCCGTGACCATTATCGGCGCCGTATCACCGCAGGGAGGCGATTTCTCCGAGCCGGTCACACAGAACACCAAACGTTTCGTCCGCTGCTTCTGGGGACTTGATAAGAGCCTTGCCTACGCAAGACATTTCCCGGCGATCCACTGGCTGACCAGCTACAGCGAGTATCTGACCGATCTCGCCGCCTGGTACCACGACAATGTATCACCCAAATTCGTTGACTACCGCAACCGCATCATGGCACTTCTGAACCAGGAGAGCAGCCTGATGGAAATCGTAAAGCTGATCGGAAGTGATGTACTTCCGGACGATCAGAAACTGGTTCTGGAAATCGCAAGAGTCATCCGTCTCGGATTTTTGCAGCAGAATGCATTCCACAAGGATGATACCTGTGTCTCTCTGCAGAAGCAGTACAAAATGATGGAAATCATTTTATATTTATACAAACGCTGCCGCGAACTGGTAGCCATGAATATGCCAATGTCTGTCCTCAAGGAGGAAAATATTTTTGAACGTGTCATTGCGATCAAATACGATGTTCCAAATGACAATCTTCAGCTTCTTGACCAGTATCTGGCAGACATTGATGCTTTCCATGACCGCATCATGGAAAAGAACGCGTAAGGAGGGAAAATAAAATGGCAATTGAATATTTAGGCCTCAGCAGCATTAACGGCCCTCTGATCGCGCTGGAAGGCGTTCAGGATGCTTTTTATGATGAAATCGTAGATTTTGTCGTAAACGGCAAAGAACACAAAATGGGACGTATTGTGGAGGTCTACAAGGACAAAGCAATCATCCAGGTATTTGAAGGCACGGAAAATATGTCTCTTAACAATACCCACACCAGACTTACCGGACATCCGATGGAAATCGGTCTGTCCGAAGAAATGCTTGGAAGAACCTTTAACGGAATCGGCGAACCGATCGACGACCTTGGACCGATCACGGTTGAAGAGGTGCGCGATGTCAACGGACTTCCGTTAAATCCGGTCAGACGTGAATACCCTCGTAACTATATCCGCACCGGAATTTCTGCGATTGACGGACTGACCACACTGATCCGTGGACAAAAGCTGCCGATCTTTTCCGGCAACGGTCTTCCGCACGACCAGCTTGCCGCACAGATCGTAAAGCAGGCTTCTCTGGGCGACAGCACGAATGAGGATTTCGCCATCGTATTCGCCGCAATGGGTGTCAAGCATGACGTAGCTGATTTCTTCCGCAGAACCTTTGAGGAGAGCGGTGTTGCAAACCATGTGGCAATGTTCCTGAACCTTGCCAACGATCCTGTCGTCGAGCGTCTGATCACCCCGAAGGTTGCGCTGACCGCCGCTGAATACCTTGCATTTGAAAAAAATATGCACATTCTGGTCATTCTTACCGATATGACTTCCTTTGCCGAAGCCATGCGTGAGGTTTCTTCTTCCAAAGGAGAAATCCCAAGCCGTAAAGGATATCCGGGATATCTGTACAGTGAACTTGCCACCTTATATGAACGTGCAGGAATCGTAGAAGGAGTAAATGGTTCTGTCACACAGCTCCCGATCCTGACCATGCCAAATGATGACATTACCCACCCGATCCCTGACCTGACCGGTTATATCACCGAAGGACAGATCGTACTTGACCGGAATCTTCACGGACAGGCAATCTACCCGCCGATCAGCGTTCTTCCGTCCCTGTCCCGTCTGATGAAAGACGGTATCGGAAAAGGATATACCCGGGAAGACCACCAGGATCTGGCAAACCAGCTTTTCTCTGCATATGCTAAAGTAGGAGAGGCTCGGAATCTTGCTTCCGTTATCGGAGAAGACGAGCTTTCTCCGATTGACAAGAAATACCTGGAATTCGGAAAGGCATTCGAGGAGCGTTATATCGGCCAGGGACCGAATGAAAACCGTACCATCGAGGAAACCCTGGATCTTGGCTGGGAACTGCTTAGAATCCTTCCAAAAGAAGAACTTGACCGTGTCGATACCAAGATTCTTGACGTATACTACAAAGGCTAAGGAGGGAAGTCTATGGATCCACGTTCATTTCCCACCAAGGGAAATCTGATACTTGCGAAAAATTCACTGACACTTGCCAGACAGGGATATGAGCTGATGGACAAGAAGCGGAACATTCTGATCCGCGAGCTGATGGGCTTAATCGACGAAGCAAAGGATATTCAGGAAGAAATCGATAAAACCTTCACCTATGCCTATCAGTGCCTTCAGAGGGCGAATATCGAGCACGGGATCAGTACAGTAGAAGAACTTGCCTATACAGTTCCGATCGAGGATTCTATCCGCATCCAGACGCGAAGCATTATGGGAACAGAAATCCCGAAAGTGAAGTACGAAAAAGAAAATACCAGACCAACCTATGCATTCAGTACTTCCAGAGAATCCATCGATATCGCCCGTGATGCATTCTGCCGTGTAAAGGAGCTGACACTCAAGCTTTCTGAGGTAGAAAATGCAGCGTACCGGCTGGCTTCAAGTATCAAAAAGACACAGAAAAGGGCAAATGCCCTGAAAAATATTACGATTCCGATGTATGACAATCTCGTATATACGATTACAAATGCACTGGAAGAGAAGGAACGGGAAGAATTTACCCGACTAAAAGTGATCAAACGAATGAAAAACAAATAATATTTCTGAAAAAATCATAAAATATAGAAAATATATTGACAATACACCCGTTTTGTTATATAACTTATAGAACAAATAAGATTACAAAAGCAATAGATTTTACAAATCAGGGGGTGAGCATATGACTTTTTGGAAAGTATCCGACACCAGAATGAACTGCCTTATCACAGAAGCAGAGATTGCCGCACTTGGCTACTCACTGGAAGATCTGACACAAGACAGGGAGCGTACCGAAGAATTTTTGAATCTTCTTCTCAAGAAAGGGAAAGAAGTTCTTGGGCTTAACACAGACAATGGAATCCAGGGATTTTACGGTGCATTTCTTCCTGACCGGAGCCTGATGCTGTCGATCTCCTGCCAGGCTGAGAATTCTCTGGAATCCATCCAAAAAGATGGTTCTGAAGCTTCCGGTATGTTGATCGAGCCTGACAGCAGTGAAAAAGAGACCGTTCGCTGGCAGATTCTCTTTCCAAGTCTGGATAATGCAATCGACTTCTGCAAGATCCTTGGATACGGCCAGGCATCAGAAAGCCGTCTGTATAAAGATGACGGTGTCTACTACCTGATGGTAGACTTCCCGAATACAGAAGACGGCAATAAAAAGGCTCAGCGCATCGTATCCGCCGGTGAATTCGGTGGCATGGCCGAAAAAGATGCAATTTCTGAAGCCTATCTGAATGAACATGAAAAATGCCTCCTGAACAAGGATGCAATCAATATTTTATGCAAGATGTAGTAGAAGGGGACTAAAATAGTCCCCTTTTTAGTACACGAAATAGATTTTCCTTTATTTTTCCACAGATCCTGTAACTTTCCGCAAATGAAATAAACGATTACTTTTACATATGTCTCCATCTGTAGAAACAGATCGTGAAAAAAAGAGCACCGTCCCCGATGCTAATTCATCAAAAACAGTGCTGATACTGCGCCTTCAGGGATTCGAACCCTGGACAAATAGATTAAGAGTCTACTGCTCTACCAACTGAGCTAAAAGCGCATACATTATTCGGTTTTCCGTAACGCAAGATTTATTATATAAGACAGCTATAAAAAATGCAAGCTTTTTTTTCATAAATTTTAAAATTTTTTTAAATAGATTTTTTTTCTGAAAAAGAATGTGCCAAGGCACATATAAAAAAGATCATGTGTACCGTCCGAAATTCGAACACATGATCTTTTTTGTGTACCTTTTAGGGTGGTTTTTTTCTTATCCTACATAAATTTACTGATATATCCCTGTACAAAGATAAATAATACAATCAGCGGCAGGATATAGCTTACATAAAATTTCGCCCATTTCGGGAATTTCAATCCTTCTCCGGTATCCGCTTCTTTCAGGAAGTTCTTCCATCCCCATCCATAACGGCTTGTACAGAACAGAAGATAGATCAGACTTCCAAGTGGAAGCAGGTTATTACTTACCAGGAAATCCTCCAGATCCAGTACTCCGGAACCTTTTCCGAACGGCATAAATCCACTCCATACATTAAATCCGAGAACACAAGGCATGGAAAGTACCGCCACAACCACGATATTGACGATTACAGCCTTTTTCCGGCTGCATCCGGTCAAATCAATGGCAAAGGATAAAATGTTCTCAAAAACGGCGATTACGGTCGATACCGCAGCAAAAATCATAAATAAGAAGAATAAGGCTCCCCAGATTCTTCCGCCTGCCATGGAATTAAATACATTCGGAAGTGTGATAAAGATCAGACTCGGACCTTCTCCCGGATCCACCCCATATGCGAAGCATGACGGGAAAATGATCAGACCCGCGATCAAAGCAACAAAGGTATCCAGAAGTGTTACCAGGACTGCTTCTCCTGTAAGACTGCGGGATTTGTCGATATAGCTTCCGAAAATAGCAATTGCGCCGATTCCAAGGCTTAATGTAAAGAAAGCCTGTCCCATAGCGGCAAAAATCGTGTCAAATAAGCCATATTCCACGACTTTGTGGAAATCCGGTGCCAGATAGAAGTGAAGCCCCTCAGAAGCCCCATCAAGCGTTACAGAACGTACTGCAAGGATCAACATCAGTGCAAGCAGAAGCAGCATCATAACCTTTGTGATCTTTTCCACTCCATTTTGAAGCCCCATTCCACAAATTGCAAAACATCCAACAACAACAATGATCATAAAGAAAGTCATTGTTCCGGGTTTTGCAAGCATATCGGAAAACACACCTGCAACAGCGGCAGTATCCTTTCCCTCAAATTCACCAGTCATCATCTTGATGAAATACTGGACCATCCAGCCTGCAATTGTTGTGTAGAACATCATCAGCAGATAGTTTCCGGCCATAGCTCCATACTTATACCAATGCCATTTCGTTCCTTTTGGCTCCAGCCGGTCAAAGGAAAGCGCCGCACTTACTTTACTGGCTCTTCCGACAGAAAATTCCATTACCATGATCGGAAGTCCAAGAATCAGTAAAAATGCAAGGTAAATAAGAACAAATGCTGCTCCACCATATTTTCCTACAATATAAGGAAAACGCCAGACATTACCAAGACCGATCGCACATCCTGCAGAAATAAGGATGAATCCGAGTCTTGAAGAAAATTTTTCTCGTTGCATAAAAAATCCTCTCATTCTATTAAATTGTGGATAACTTGCCGAAATGATACTTATCCACATTTTTCGACAAGCTTGTGGATAACTTTTTCCAGAATATCCACACAGGAATTATACTGAATTACTGGGAAATTGTCTATGATTGTTTATATTTTTATTGGCGAAGCCACCTGACAATTTTAATTTTCCCCTTTTTAGTACACGAAATCGCCAGATGTGTACCTTTTGGGGTGAAAATTTGCATGTATATATATATTAAAGATAACAACAGCTTATTAAAATTCCTTTGTTTATATTAGGAGGGCTGAAAAAGCCCGTGGTTGACGCATTTCGGGGCATATTTTGTGTACGGAAACGGGGGAGGTTGTTTACTTCAAAGGGCAAAGAGGTGTACATATATGGGGGTTGTTGTTTACTTTGCGGGGTTACGCAGTGTACTTGAAGGGTTGGCGATTTTACCTTTTCTGTACACAAGTGTCGAAAAAATTTAAAAAAAGGCTTTACAAGAGGGGGGTTCTTGTATATAATCAACCTAGACGTACCGTTTTGGTACACAATTTTTATCAAAAAAGGTACCTTAATGGTACACGAAAAGAACAATACACACCTTAAACGTACACAAAACGTAAAAAAAGACAGAAACCCCATTTTATGGGGTACTTTTTAGGGGAGGGTGTTCCTTTTTGGTACACAAATCCCCCATATAAAGGGGTTGGTTACCCCGAATGGTACACAATAAGGGATTATATGGGGTGTAGAGGGGATTTTAATACACCTCAAAAGTACACAATAATACAGAAGAAAACAATTAAGGGGTATGAGCGATGAAGGAAACACAGAAAAAACCAAAAGAGAAACAACTGCTGGATCATGATACGGTCTCCCGGTCCAATGTGCTGATCGAAAGTAAATCCAGTACATCATTATTTGAAAGAAAGCTTCTTAATATTGCAATCGCAAAAGCATATGTAGAAGACGGTGAGCTGATCGCAAAGGTTTCCACCAAGGATGTTAAGACTTATCTTCATATAACAGGAAACTCCATCTATTCTCGTCTGAAAGAAGTATCAAAAGAGACATTGGGACATGTAGTAAGTATCGAGGACGACGAAAAAGAGAACTTCATCATGTTCAATGTAGTGAATAAATGTGAATATAGAGATGGCGTGTTTACAACCAGATTTACTAAAGAGATGAAACCTCATATCTATAACCTGAAAAAAGACTATACCCGTATGAGTCTTGATGTATTGTGCTCTTTTAAATCCCTGTTCACAACCCGTGTTTACGAAATCCTGAGAACCCAGTATTATCGTTTTGACAGGGAACAGTGTGACCAGCTGATCGTACCGAGACCGCCGAAGAATCCATACACGATCGCAGAGCTTAAATTTACACTGAATGTAGTGGATGCAAATGCATCTAAAGCAGTAAAACGTCTTGTTGAGCAGGGACGTTTTGAAGAAGCGCTTGCAGAGATTAAGGATGCACCGTTTGAAGATTGGCGTAATTTCCGTAGAAAAGTACTTGAAGTTGCGAAAAAAGAGCTGGAAGAATCCGAGTATTCTGAGATCTGCTTTGATTATGAGCCGGTTAAGAGCGGGAAGGGCGGAAAGGTTACAGGAATCCGTTTCTTTGTGAAGAAGAATCCGAAGTGTATCCATCATTCAGATCTTCAGCGTATGCCATCCGGAGAAGAAGAGGGCGAAGAGATTGCGCCAAATGTACTGGCTGCAAAGAAAACTCCGGTTAATGAAAAACTGATTTTAGAAGTTGCTGATATTTTTGGAAATGAACCGATCACGATTCAGGAGATTAAGGTGCTGCTTCAGGTATCCGATAACCAGCCGGATGTGATCCGGAAAGCTTTTAAGCTGTCACAGGAGCAGGCATACATCAATAATCTGGTCGGATGGCTCAGAAAATGTATCGAAGAAAAGTGGTATGAGAACGAAAAAGTATCCAAGTTCAAAGGAAAGACGCTGGAAGAAGCGCAGATGACACTGGATCTTTATCAGGAATACATAGAAGAGCGCGAAAAAGTGAAAAAAGAGTAGGGTATTTTCTGCGAAAAGCAGAGTTATTACCTAAATGGTACACAAGTTAAGTGGAAGAATGTGTCCCTGGGATGCTATTTGCAAAGAGGCAGGTAGCATCCCGGGGATTTTGTGTATACGATGAGCCAAGTACAGATTTGTGCTTGCACAAGAATCTGTACTTGGCGAATGTACATCACCTGGCTGTTAAGCGAGATAGTGTACAAAGTATACGAATCGAGTAGGAGTCAGCCTACTCGATTGTCTTATTTTATGATGGAAAATTAAATTAGATGTTGGGGTCAAGAGGTCAAAAATCCTTTTACAAGCAAGCTTGCATCAGCTTTCTGACCTTTTGACTCTGGTATCTTAAATTATGGAGGAACGGAAGAAAATTATGGAAATAAGAAGATTACTGGATTTTTTAAAGACAGCGGAACAACTGAAATGTAACACCAGACATTCGTATACTTCAAGTGGCAGGTTGGAGAGTGTGGCAGAGCACAGTTGGCGGCTGGCGTTGATGGCAATGCTGGTTGGGGATGAATTTCCGGAGATGGATATGGATAAGGTGATAAAAATGTGTCTGATCCATGATATGGGTGAGGCGATCACCGGAGATATTCCGGCATTTGAAAAGACGGATAAAGACCGAAAGGTTGAGAATAAAAAGGTGGAGCAGCTGACGGATATACTTCTGGAACCGGTCCGTGCAGAATGGAAGGCATTATTTGAAGAGATGGAAACGATGGAGACACAGGAGGCGAGGCTTTATAAATCACTGGATAAGCTTGAGGCGCTGATCCAGCATAATGAGGCGGATATCTCGACATGGATTCCGTTGGAGTATGATCTTCAGATGACGTATGGGAATGAAGAATGTAAGTTTACGGAATATATCCAAAGGCTTCGGGATGAAGTGAGGAAAGATTCCAAGCGGAAGATTGAAGAAAGCAAACAGAAAGACTAATAAAAAATTTTCATAATAGTTGCATTGGAAATGTAATACTGCATATTCATGCTGAGCCGGGGCGAATGTCCAGGCTTATTTTCTATATATGATAAGTAAAAATTCACTTATAAATCGGGGTAACAGGATTCGAACCTGCGACCTCACGGCCCCCAGCCGTGCGCTCTGACCAAGCTGAGCCATACCCCGAAGTGTTATTTTATTATAGTATAAATTGTGTTAAATCTCAATCATTCTTTTGATGTGAGAAAGTGCTGTTGACAGGTTTCTGGAAAGAGTTCAAAATAACGATATGCAAATATAAATGAGTAGGATGAGGAACGATTATGGAAAATTTAATTTTCAGTCTGAATGCGACGATTCCGATATTTTTAATGATGTTACTTGGAATGTTATTCAGAAAACTGGGGTGGATGGATGAAGTCTTTGCAGCAAAGATGAACAAGTTTGTATTTTTGGTTCCGCTTCCGGTGTTACTGTTTGAACAGCTGGCGACTGTGGATTTTTCGGAAGTATGGGATATTAAGTTTATTCTTTTTTGTTTTGTGGTGACGGCGATCAGTATTACGATATCAACTTTGATTTCACTGCTGTGGAAAGACCGGAGCGTTAAAGGCGAATTTATACAGGCGACTTACCGGAGCAGTGCGGCGCTTCTTGGAATTGCTTTTATCCAGAATATTTACGGAACTGCGGGAATGGCACCGCTTATGATCATCGGCAGTGTGCCACTTTATAATATTATGGCGGTTGTGGTGCTTTCAGTGTTTAAACCGGGGAATAATTCTTTTGATAAGGCGCTGGTAAAGAAAACGCTGAAGGGGATTGCAACGAATCCGATCATTATTGGAATTGTGGCGGGATTTGTCTGGTCTGCACTTAAGTTTCCGATGCCATCGATTTTACATAAGACGGTATCAAGTATCGGTGCGACAGCGACGCCGATGGGACTGATGTCGATGGGTGCAACCTTTGAGATGAAAAAGGCAACATCGAAGATGAAGCCTACACTTGTTGCTGTGTTTATGAAGCTGGTTGGATTCTGTGCGATATTTTTGCCGATGGCGGCACTTCTTGGATTTAGAAATGAAGAGCTGATTGCGATTTTGGTAATGCTTGGATCTGCTACGACGGTCAGCTGTTTTGTTATGGCAAGGAATATGGGACATGAGGGGACGCTTAGTTCCGGGGTGATTATGATGACGACGTTGTTGAGTGCGTTTACGCTTACGATGTGGCTGGATGTGCTGAGATCGTTTGGGTTGGTGTAAGAAGAATAAAAATAGAAGCAGCCAGTTAAAATGGGAATTGTGGTAGCACACCATTGACTAGTTGCTTCTATTTTTTAAAGATTAAATAAGTCGCTGTGACTGCCGGTTCAAGTAAGAGTGAGGACAAGGACATCATCATCGTAGCGATAGATGAGCAGCCAATCTGGGGAGATGGGTGCCGGGGGCGGGGAAGGCGCTGGCGCTGTTCCCCTTGGAGATTGGTGTGTTTTAGATAAGAAAGTTTGTTGGTCGAATGATTTAGGGGAGGAGCAGTGCACCACAGCTCGTGAACCTGGCGGTTCATTCGCTGTGCGAGCTATCGCTCTATCAAAATAAAAAAATAGCCAAATTTTCATGCGAGCATGAAATTTGGCTATTCCTTTATTTTGGCACTGCTCTATCTGAGGACAAAGTACTGTTCATACCACAGTAAGAATGAATATACTGTATAAATCTTTCTATGATAATTTCCGACTTTATTCTTATGATCTTCCAGCCATTTCAGCAGTAATTCCTGATTGAAGAATTCGGATACGAAGTCTCTCTGGAACATTTCTTTTACTTTATTATAGTATTTATCTTCTCGGAGCCATACTCTGAATGGTACGAGGAATCCGAGTTTTTTACGTTTTGCCCAGTCCATTGGGATGTGGGAGAGGGCGGAGGTACGGAAGGCTTTTTTTGTTTCCATGCCGTCTACGCAGTATTTGCTGTCGATGCTGCGGGCGAGTTCCCAGACTTTTTTGTCGAGGTATGGTACACGCAGTTCAAGGGAGTGTGCCATTGTCATCTTATCTGCTTTGAGCAGGATGTCGTGTGGCAGCCACAGGTGCATATCGAGGAAGAGCTTTTTATGAAGGTCGTCCTGATCTTTTACCTGGTCGAAGTACGGTTTGGTTACGTCCTGGTAGCGCATCTTGCTCTTATATGCAGGAGCGAGTACTTCATCTGCTTCTTCGTTGTCCATGATGAATGCCTGGCCGATGTAGGAATCTTCTACGGAAGTTGCATTTCTCTTGAGGAAGTTAAGTCCTCTCTTGTCTGGCTGGTGTTTTGCCCAGTCTCCGAGTTTTTTACGGATAGATGCCGGTACGATCTTGCGGTACATATCACCGGATTTGCTTGGGATATATGTCTCGTATCCACCGAACATCTCATCTGCACCTTCTCCACTTAAAACTACTTTTACATCTTTGGCTGCGAGCTGTGACAGATAGTACAGCGGTACAGCGGAAAGGTTGGCATGTGGTTCATCGGAATGATACTGAACCTCCGGCAGAGCATCGAAAAATTCGTCAGAAGAGATTTCTTTCTTTGCATTGCTCATATGAAGGATATCGCACAGATCCTTGGAGAAGGTTGTCTCATCGAATCCGCCGACTTCAAATCCTACGGAATAGGTCTTCATCGGTTTTACAGTAGATGCGATGTAGCTTGAATCAACACCACCTGAAAGGAAAGATCCTACTTCTACATCAGCAATCTGATGGTAATCAACAGAATCCTGAATTGTCTCACCGATGAGTTTTACTGTCTCGTCAAAGCTGCGGTCTTTCTTTGCATAAGTCGGATCGAAGTATTTTGTTTTCTTAAGTTCTTTTCCATCATAAGTGAAGTATGTTCCCGGTTCCAGTTTGAATACACCTTTGAACATGGTTTCAAGAAGTGGAGTGTACTGGAAAATCAGGTACATCTTGAGGGCATCTTTGTTGACCTCTTTATGGAAATGTGGGTGAGCCAGGAAGGACTTGATTTCAGAACCAAATAAAAGGCTTCCATTCATCTGTGCATAGTAGAATGGTTTGATTCCGAAGTAGTCTCTTGCTCCGAATAAGTTGTGAGTTTCTTTATCGTAAATTACAAATGCGAACATTCCGCGGAGCATAGAAGCAATTTTTTCGCCATAGGTTTTGTATCCCTGAAGAATAACTTCTGTATCGGAGTTTGTCTGGAACTGACATCCGTGTTTCTCAATCAGTTCTTTACGGATTTCCTGATAGTTGTAAATTTCTCCGTTGAAAATAATGACATGTTTGCCATCTGCACTGTGAATCGGCTGAGATCCGCCTTCAAGGTCGATGATACTCAGACGGCGGAAGCCAAGGGCTACATAGTCATCAACAAAGCTTCCCTTGCTGTCAGGTCCGCGGTGGGCAATGCGTTCACCCATCTGGTCGATGACTTCTTCTCTATTAAAATCGCCGGCGCCATAATAGCCTGCAAATCCACACATAAATTGCACATCCTTTCTGAATTGATACATATTAAAAATATTATAGTAACTTAATTTTGCCTGTAGATTTATTCATTATACCATAGTCTATATAAGATTAACAAGGGATAAAAAACCGGAAAGGAATATCCAATAAAATCAGTAGGATATTCCTTGCATATTTTTTACAGGTGTTATATAGTGAAAAATGCGGATAAATATGTAAAAGCCGGCAAAGAAAAGGGGAATCCGGGAAATGGAAAAGGTAAAAACTTTCCTGGCAGATATATCTGATCTGCTTAATGAGAAAAATTATCAAAAAATTTATGAAAAAGTTCCGGCGTTCCGACAGGAAAAAGCAGACCGGCTGAAGCACAGGGAGGATCAGGCTCAAAGCGTGGGTGCATGGTATCTTTGGATGAAGATACAGGAGAGACACAAGATACCGCAAGATGCAGGGCAGTCCTTTAATTTATCACATTCTGGGAAATATGTTCTGTGCAGCGCAGGCGTATCCGGAGAGAGGGTAGGCTGCGACATCGAATGCATGCGGAAATATCATGAAAGGCTGGCAGAAAAATATTTTTGTTCTTCTGAATATGAGAGAATCCGGAATGCAGATGAAGCAGAGCGGACGGAAATGTTTTACCGCTACTGGGTTTTAAAAGAAAGCTTTTTAAAAGCGACGCGCAAAGGTCTTGTGATGGGATTGAATACCAGCGAGATCCAGATTCCGAAGCAGGGAGATCCGTTTTTTTTAAGGCAGCCGGAAGAGATCCGGGAAGCTTATTATTTAAAAGAATATCAGACAGATGGAGCAAGGATTGCGGTGTGCTCAACGAATCCAAATTTTGACGAAAATATTTTGGATATGACAGATATTTACAAAAGAGAAATGATTGTGGAACTTAAAGATTGAAAATAAGCCAATGAAACAAGAAGTGGATTGGTTAAGAGTTTACAGGTATTTTATGAGAGAAGAAGGAGAAGAAGATGCTTACACAATTTTCGAGAACAGAACTGCTTCTTGGCAAAGAGGCGATGGATAAACTGAAGAATTCAAGAGTTGCCGTATTTGGAATCGGCGGAGTCGGCGGTTATGTATGTGAGGCACTGGTACGAAGCGGAATCGGGGCATTTGACCTGATCGATGATGACAAGGTATGTCTTACCAACTTAAACCGTCAGATCATTGCAACTAGAAAGACGGTAGGGAAATACAAAGTAGATGTTATGAAGGAGAGAATGCTGGAAATCAATCCGGACGTGAATGTGCGGATCCACAAATGCTTCTTCCTTCCGGAAAATGCAGATGAATTTCCGTTTGATGAGTATGATTATGTAGTTGATGCAGTTGATACGGTGACTGCAAAGATTGAGCTTGTCATGAAATCGCAGGCAATGAATGTGCCGATCATCAGCAGTATGGGAGCCGGAAACAAGCTGGATGCAAGTGCATTTAAAGTGGCTGATATCTATAAGACACAGATGTGTCCGCTTGCAAAAGTTATGCGCCGGGAGTTAAAGAAGCGTCATGTTAAGAAGTTGAAAGTTGTTTATTCAGAAGAGAAACCGACCAGACCAATCGAGGACATGGCAATCAGCTGCAGAAACCATTGTATCTGTCCGCCAGGAGCAGAGCATAAATGTACGGAGAGAAGAGATATTCCGGGAAGTGTGGCATTTGTGCCATCTGTAGTCGGACTGATTATCGCAGGGGAAGTAGTGAAGGACCTTTGTGCAAAATAAAAATAAAATCGCGGGCGCCCCTGCGGGGCGCATATCAAAACCAGGCATTTGCTGTCAGAACTTGCAGCAAATGCCTGGCTTTTTTGTTTCATTTTTTTTCACAGATTTTCCGGAAAATCTTATACGATCTGTATCGGAGATCAGGAAACAGAGGTAACTCTGGAGAGTAATTATACAGAGCTTTAAACTTAAAAAATTCTAAACTTGTCGGAAAAGACTGTTTTCTCATGAAGAAATATGTTAAAGTAAGGCTGAAATATGCGTAAAAAGGAACAAACATTAACGAGATGTCGTTTAAGGAAGGAAGAACCATAGACATATGATGAGAGAAGACAGGAAAAGAGCGGAGCAGCGCCAGAAAAAAATAGCGAGGCGCAAGCGGGAAGTACAAAGGATGAAAAGAAAGCTATATAAAGCAGGCATTCTTGCAGCAGCAGGAATTATCGTGTTGGCTGTGATCCTGATGCTTTGTGGAAGTGGAAATGCAAAGAAATCTGCAAAAAAGACATCCTCTGCCAAGACAAAGACAGAGACAGAAACAAAGACACCAGAAGAGATAGAAGCTGAGAAAGTCCAGGAGGTGCTGGATTCTGACCAGTATAAAGACCAGCTGGGCGAATTATATAAGAAAAACCCGGAGACGAAGGAAATCATTCTGAACAGAGAAAAGTATTCCGATGATCTGCTGACATGGCTGTTTGATCATCAGGAAGCACTGCAGTGGGTGATTGATTATCCGGAACAGTCAGCACGATCAGAGGAAGAACTCAGTGCGCAGGGACTTCAGGCGGTAGATTTGAAAGATTACAGAATCCAGAACCATATTCCGGTATATTTCCAGTGGAGCGAAGTATGGGGATATGCATCTTATGGTTCCGAGAATATCGGAATGGGTGGATGCGGACCGACCAGCCTTTCCATGGTGGCGACAGGACTTACAGGCAATACTTCATTTACACCGAAGTATGTGGCAGATATGAGTGTCAATATGGGATATTATGTAGATGAAGTCGGAACAGACTGGACGCTTATGACTGCAGGAGCTTCAGAACTTGGAATAAACTCTGCACAGCTTACAAACTGGTCAGAAGACACTCTCAAATCCGAGCTTTCGGCAGGACATCCGATCATCTGCAGTATGGGACCGGGTGATTTTACAAACCAGGGACATTTTATCGTCCTTTCCGGGCTGACAGAGGAGGGCAAAGTACTGATCAATGATCCGAACAGTAAGATCAACAGCCGCAAGAAATGGGATCTGAATACAATTATAAATCAGATGAATGCAGCGTGGTCATTCTGGGTATAAAAATTTGGAAAAAGTGCAGGAGAATTGGATAAATTCCCTTGCGCTTTTCTTTTATTTATGATATAAATAGATATTGTCGAGAGACAAAATGGGTGGATTCCCGAGTGGCCAAAGGGGACAGACTGTAAATCTGCTGCAATTTGCTTCGGTGGTTCGAATCCACCTCCGCCCATTGATGCGAGGTTGAAAAGACAGTGCAGAGCGCGTATGCTTTTCGCAAAAACCGTATGAGCATCTCTTGCCGCAGTGGCGGAACTGGCAGACGCCCGGGACTTAAAATCCCGTGGGTAGTGATACCCGTACCGGTTCGATTCCGGTCTGCGGCAGTGTTTGAAAAGCAGGAGAAACGTTGAATTTACAGCATTTCTCCTGCTTTTTGTTTAACCGGGATTCTGTTAAATACGCAATTTGCCGGCGTAGAGGCAGAAAAGTAGATACAGAAAGGAATGGAGGCATAAAAATGGGAGCATATCAACTGAAAAATGAAGAACTTACACTGACTGTTATTTCAGCAGGTGCAGAAATGAAATCGCTAAAAGACAATAAGACAGAGCAGGAATATCTGTGGCAGGCAGATCCAAAGTTCTGGGGAAGAACATCACCGGTTCTTTTCCCAATCGTAGGAAATTATGTGCAGAAGCAGTCGGTATACGAAGGAAAAACATATACGCTGTCACAGCATGGTTTTGCAAGAGACATGGAATTTGATCTGGAGAGCCAGACAGAAGAAGAGATTTGGTTTGTACTGAAAGATACAGAAAGTACTTTGGAAAAATATCCATTTCATTTTATTCTGAAAGTAGGATACAGACTCTCCGGACGTCAGGTGGAAGTAATGTGGAAAGTAGAAAATCCAAATGATAAGAAGATGTATTTTTCGATCGGAGGGCATCCGGCATTTAACTGCCCTTTGAAAGAAGGAGAAAAGCAGGAGGATTGTCAGTTGGTATTTGATACAGAAGGACCGCTCACGAGCAGCATCCTGAATGAAGAAGGTGCACTTTGTCCACGGACAAAAATCTTAAATCTTTTCGGAAAATGTCTGAAGCTTGAGGAACATTTATTTGATGAGGATGCACTTATTATTGAAAATCATCAGGCACAGAGGATCGGTCTTGCGGATGCAGATGGAAAGGTTTATCTGGAAGTAGAATTTGATGCACCGCTTTTTGGAATCTGGTCTCCGGCAAAAAAACATGCACCTTTCGTATGCATTGAGCCATGGTATGGAAGAAGTGACAGAGAAGATTTTGACCATATTCTGGAAAACAGGGAGTGGGGGAATGAACTGGAACCGGGCGATATTTTTGAAAAGGATTATAAGATTCTGGTAAAATAGCGCAGAGGGTTGCGTTTCATGGCTCAGACTGATACAATGAAAAAAATACATGGAATATTAAAGGAAGAGGAGAACGTAAGATGAACTTTTTGGAAGAACGTATTGTCAAAGATGGAATCGTGAAAGAGGGAAATGTTCTTAAGGTGGACAGTTTTCTGAATCATCAGATGGATATTGAATTATTTGACCAGATCGGAGCGGAATTCAAGAAGAGATTTGCAGATAAGAATATCAACAAGATCCTGACAATCGAAGCTTCTGGTATTGGGATTGCCTGTATTGTAGCCAAGCATTTTCATGTGCCGGTTGTATTTGCAAAAAAGACACAGAGCATCAATCTGGAAGGGGAGATGTATGTAGCAGAAGTCGAATCATTTACCCACAAATGCAAGAACCAGGTAATTGTAGCAAAGAAATTTCTTTCAGAGGAAGATCATGTGCTCATTATTGATGATTTCCTTGCGAATGGATGTGCGCTGCAGGGGCTGATTCAGCTGGTTACAGAGGCAGGTGCAACTGTAGAGGGAATTGGAATTGTGATCGAAAAAGGATTCCAGTCCGGCGGAAGAATCATCCGCAACCTTGGATATCCGCTGGAATCACTTGCGATTGTAGAAGCTATGGACAGTGAGACGGGTGAGATCACTTTCAGAGAGCAGTAAAAAGTGCAAAAAGACGCATATGCCTGAACAAAAATTTTGTCGGGAATATGCGTCTTTTGCGTATATGATGAACTAAGTGCAGATTTGTATTTTCACAGGGATCTGCACTTTTTGATATACAAAAAGAGAGTGATATTTGTTTTAGCTGGCCCACGAGCGGCTATAGAAAAACATGGAAAGTGAAGAGTCAAAGATAACAATATATCCAATCACGCTGAGCAGGTTTAGTCGTTTTGCTCCATCCATTCATTTAAAAGCCTGCAATAGCGGTCGGTATCTTCAACGAAGCATGCATGACGGCAGTCATCAAAAAGTTCCCAGCGTGAATTCGGGATACTGTCATACATGGTCTTTGCAACCAGTGGAGTGCACAGATCGTTGGTTCCGTTGATGATAAGTGCCGGTTCTTTGATATTTTTCAGTTTGTCACGGTACTCATAGTTGCTGAGATTTCCGATTGGCGTGTATTCATTTGGTCCCCACGCGGTGATATAAGAGTCTGTTCCAATTTTTTTTGGACGGCGCAGGCATTCAGGATCGGTGTCTTTTGGTACGCCGGCGGCATGAAGAAGCATAAAGCGTTCATTGGCTGCGAGATATGCCGGATCGTCAAAATTGCCGGTTGCTTCAGCTTTGGCAATGGCGTCCTGATCTTCCTGGGACATGAATTTGATCATCCGGTGTTGTTCATGGGCCCACAATTTGGAAGATGGGTGGGTGCTGGAAAGAATAACGGATTTGATCCCTTCTGGTTTGTGATCGCATAAGTATTCGATTGAGAGCATTCCGCCCCAGGACTGTCCGAGAAGATGAAGTTCATTAAGTCCGAGATATTTTCTGAGTTCGATCAGTTCATTCATCCATGTTTTAGAACACCAGAGTTCTGAATGTCCTTCTACATAAGAATTACCGCAGCCGAGCTGGTCGTAGGAAATAATTGCACGACCTTCATCAGCAAGCCGGTCAAGTACTTCAAAGTAGTTATGTGTAGAACCAGGTCCTCCGTGAAGCAGAATGAGTGGTTTTTTATTGCCGGAGCATTCGCCTGCAATACGGTAGTAGGTTTTGTATCCAAGATAAGGCATGTAGCCTTCTGTAATTTTCATATTTAATCCCTCCTATCAGTATACTGAGTCTCTTCATTATAACATTAGAATGAAGTAAGGGAAAGAAAAAGTGGAAAAATATAAAAATAAAAAAAACAAAAAAATTGTTGACAAACAGTTGAATGATGAATATAATAATAAGAGTCACGCGGGTGTAGTTCAATGGTAGAACACCAGCCTTCCAAGCTGGATACGTGGGTT
>ERZ894191.151-NODE-151-length-61191-cov-12.898178_pt1 | contig 61191 bp, 65 predicted proteins | sample MGYA00380282_ERZ894191 | MGnify/ENA primary metagenome ERZ894191 (study PRJEB32331, sample SAMN06328485) | human gut metagenome | biome: human gut microbiome; feature: stool | host: Homo sapiens | collected 2013-02-21 ...
GTATGGTTTTTGACTTGTCTTTTGTGAAATAGTGCCCCCCTGTTAGATAACGGGGACACAGTCAAGGCTCGCAGGCTCGCCAGCAGACAAAGCATTTCTTCCCCTTGACACAGAGTGTCATGGCGGTAAGCCTGAGAGGCTTTCGCCACCGTGTCAGAAATACTTTGTCAGCAAGTTCTGTTTTGCCTTTTCTAACAAGTTCCATTTCAACCGATATTCATATCTACGGGTTTAATCAGATAGATATTTCTTTTTGAATGTTTTTGTATTTCATTCTATTGTGCTTATTTAATTACAAGAACATAGTAATTCTTATATGCTTATTTGTCAACATCTTTTTTTATCTTTACAAATCATATTAAGCATGATAGACTTATAATAGTGAAGATATAACGAGATATGGAGGGTTATACAATGAAAATAAGCCATTTAGGAAATAATATACAGACCATAAGAAAATTTAGAGGAATGAAACAACAGGAACTTGCGGATAAAATCGGTATCAATATGCAGAGCCTTTCCAAGATTGAAAGAGGGTTGAATTATCCTGCTTATGAAACGCTGGAAAAGATAATGGAAGTGTTGGACGTAACGCCCAATGAATTGTTATCGGGAGAATGGAAATATGTTAATCAGTCTGAAAAAGAAGTCTGTCAGTTTTTGAGAGCAGAGGAACGATTAAATGCAGAATTAAAGCATGGACATTATGATAACTTCTTTGACAGCGAGGAAGAATGGCTGGAATACGAGTTAGAAAAGTTACGGGAATACATTACCGACTACATCAACGGAACAAACATTGAAGCGTCCGACCTTTATCCAATCAAAGAATTTATCCAGCATTTGAAATTCCAAAAACTGTTAGACCGCTATGATGATTTATACAGCATGGATATGTTCGGGGAAAACGTAGAGGGACATAAGTATAAGACGCCTTATCAAGTTGTGAAACGGATAAACCCGAATTCAAAAGAAGATATGGAACTGTTACGGGAAGTATTAAGGAATGACCGTTTTGATGATGAGGACGAATAATCTTTTCCTCTTGTGAGAAGATACAGCAAACAAAAAGCCCAGATCAAGAGTGCAAAGCACCACCAATGGTGGCAAGCTCTTGACAGGGCTTTTTCTTTTCTGTTGTGGGTAATCAAGAGGAAGAAAGGGATAGTATATCGCTAATTCCTCTTGATTAAAATATTGGGAACACAATTTTTTATAATTTCAGCAAGTTGCTTTTCACTAATTTTGCAGTCTGTGTCTACCCAATGTTTTAACGTCATAGTAAAACCAGCTTGAAAATTGATAAAGTAATACAAAATATCTTCCTTGTCAAAAATACCAACCTCTTTACATCGTGGTTCAATAATATCCCACAATTTCTCATATCCCTGCTTTAGAGGAAATGATTTTCTAGTTTGCAAATTGACTTTGTAAAAATATTTATGTTTTTTAATATGTTCTAAAAATAGTAGGAAAGAATGTTCTGAAAAAACATAACTTTCTTCATTGCCGTTTTGGTAACTCAATAATAACTCTTCTCGAAGTGTCTGTTCCATCTTATCTAACATATCGTAAATATCAATAAAATGGGCATAAAAAGTGGAGCGATTAACTTGTGCCTTTTCGCAGATTTTTTTTACGGTTATTTTTTCAAACTCCATGTGTTTCATAAATTCCAACATAACCGACTGCATACGAATTTCTGTATCTTTAAATCTTTGATTGTTTTTTGTATTCATACTATGTACCTCTTTTATTATTCCAACACAATTCGTGTTATTGATGATTGATTATAATATCATACCAAACCATAATGTAATTAACAAGAGAAAAACTTCTCTTGAAAGATGAAATGGAGGTAATCAAATGAAAAAAGAAAATTTTGTGTCAATGATTTTAGGAACAATCGGAGGAATTTTTTTTGCAATCGGTATGTGTATGTGCATGATTAAAGAATGGAACGCATTTAATCAAGGGATTGTTGTAGGTGCTGTTGGTTTGGTAGTTCTTCTTCTCATGTTAATTGTACGTCGAAAAATGCAGGGAAAGCCAGCAATTAAGTTTAACGGAAAAACACTAGCAATATTTATTTTAGCTGTTGTTGGAGCATTAGTATTAGGTGTTGGAATGTGCATGACAATGGTTTGGCAAGGACTTTTGATACAAGGAATTATTGTCGGAGTAATAGGAATTGTATTGTTGCTGTCTTTGATACCGCTTTGCAAAGGTATTAAGTAAAGGGAGATATGCAAAATGAAATCAGCTATTTATTTAGGGAAAAAGAAAATTGAGATAAAAGAAACACCATTACCATGTTTATCTGATAATGATGTTTTAGTTAAAAATATATATTCCAGTATTTGTGGAACAGATGTTGCAGTATATCAGTATGGCGAGCATACTGGACACCGTATTTCTGTTGGCGAAGAATTTGGACACGAAACAATATCAAAAATTGTAGCTGTCGGAAAAGACAATACCGAGTTTACGATTGGGGAACGAGTGTATCCCTATCCACTCTTCGCCACAGGAGATACAAAAAGGGCTGGTACTATCGGAGGTTTTTCAGAATATATTAAAATACCCAATGCAAAAAGAAATTATTCTTTGTATTCTGTTCCAGAAGAAATTCCCGACAGAGTAGCATGTTTAATTGAACCATTTACCGTAGGTTGCAGGGCAGCACGCAGAGGACAGCCTAAAAAACATGAGAAATTTGTTGTATTTGGTTGTGGAACAATCGGTCTTGCTAGTGCCATTGCCTTAAAATATTTTGGTATCGAAAAAGTAATGATTTGTGATATTTCTGATTTTCGATTGTCTATCGCACAAGAATTGGGGTTTGAAACCTGCAATACTAGGTCTATTCCTTTTCAAGATAAAGCTTGTTCTTATTTTGGAACTGCTCATTCTTTGAAAGGAAAGGTTGCTGATATTGACGGGTTCATAGATGCCAGCGGTGCAGAAGAAATTCTTGATTTATTTATGGAACAGGGAAAAATTGACAGCCGTTTTATTATGGTAGCAGTAAATAATAAAGTACATGATATTGATTTACTGCATTTAACCTATTCACAAAAAAGCGTAATCGGTTCTGGTGGTTATATGCCTGAAGATGTGTTTGATGTTCTGAATATTATGAAAAGTGGTAAGTGGGATATAGAAAAACTGATTACACATGAATTTCCTTTAGAAGAAATAGAGAAAGCAATACAGACTGCCAGCAACACAGAGATTGCACTTAATGTAATCATCAAAATTTGATTAAACTATGAAAAAGTATTTTATGAATCGCTTAAAACAAGCTTTTTATCCTCACATTGTATTACTGATTTTAGAGAACATTTTTTCAGTAGGATTTCTTATCCTTATATTTTTAAATCAATTAGAGCATGAAATATTCGCATATTGTATTTATGTTTTGTCAGCATACACTTTAGTGTGCGATATAATTCAAATATGGAATAAAATCAGAATGATAAAAAAGTCTTTATATCGCATTAGTTTAATACATAGGTATAAAACTGATTTAGCCTTTAAAACAGAAAGCACGCTTTATCTGTCTGTAAGTATCAATTTAATATATTCTTGTTTCAAAGCATTTGCAGGACTATATTATCACTCTCTTTGGTTTGGAACAGTTGCGTTATATTATATCGTACTTACAATAGCTCGTTTTCAACTTCTTAGCCACATTCAAAGAAAAAAGAGAAATTATAAATCAGAAATACAAAAGTATTGCCTTTGCGGATATTTATTACTATTTCTGACAGTTGTTATTGCAGGAATGAATGTGTATATGATAAATGAAGAAAAAACATCTATTTATCCATTATATTTTATTTATGTTGTCGCAGGATACACATTTTATATTTTTATCACTGCAATTATAAATATTGTACGTTATAGGAAAGAAGATAATTTACTTGATCATGCTAGTAAAATGATTACATTAGCAACTGCATTTGTTTTGGTTTTCTCTTTACAAACTGCTATGTTTGCTGAGTTCAGTAACAATTATGTACAACAAAGAACAATGAATATTTTAACGGGTACAATTACTTTTGTTATCGTAATGAGTATAGCAATGTATATGATTATACACGGAAAAATTCTTTACAATACAAATCAATAATGATGATATTTTGGCTCATACAAGCAATACGTTTTGTGTGAGCTTTTTTCTTACCATTTTTCTGTATTTCTACAAGGATATAAACGGTATTCCGCTTATATATTTTGGTTTTGACAGAAAGGGGGTGAGATTATGAGGACATCTTCTTTCGAGCATATCGTCAGATTACAGTTTAATTCCTTAATGATGATTGTCATTAAGAACAAATTAAAAAACCGACACAGACAGCTTACAAGACGTTCTAAACGTGAAGTATTGCTTTTTGAAATGGCAGAAACGAAACAAGTTGAACATGGAACGAATGATACCTATTTTTATGATTGTGTCTCATTTAAAGTCTTGCACTTTACAATTTATGTATCTGATGAAACACTCGGTACAGCGTTACATAGACTGTCAGAAAAACAGCGTAGTGCGATTTTATTGCGTTATTTTCAAGGCATGAACGACAGAGAAATTTCAGAACTGTACCATGTATCACGTTCTGCTATTTTTAGCAGAAGAAGTAGAGGGCTAAAGAAGTTAAAAATGCTTTTAAGCGAAAGGAAGTAAAAAGAATGAGCAAAGATTATGACTATCCCTCTTTTGAATTGATTTGCAGAGCGTCAAGCGGAGATGAAGTGGCAATCAAAGAGATTTTGAAGTTTTATGACGCTTATATTTCTAAATTATGCTTGCGTCCGTTTTACCACTCTGAAAGTGGTAAAATCATTATGCAGGTTGATGAAGAACTAAAAGGAGAAATTTATACAGATATGATGAAAGCAATCTTGAAATTTGAAATACGAGTGAAGTAATCAACTGTATAAAAGAAAATCGGGAGATACACAGTTATTTGTGCTATCTCCCATAGTGGTTTTACTGTCATATCAAGGCTCATTCAATCGTGGTAAATTCGTGGTAAAATGAGTGCTTTTCTATACCTCAAAATGCTTGAATGTATAGTATTTATGCGGATAATCGAAAATCAGATATAAAATTTATATTGAATTTTTAAATTGCTTTGAATTAGCTTTAAGTTTTGTTTTGAATCTTTAAGAAAGGTGTTTTCTTCGTAAAAAATGAAAATTCGCAAGTTTGATTTGAAGAAATCCGGCACCAAATAAAAAAGACGATTTATGACTTTAGATGAACTCTCGAAAATATTTTGATCGATTGTATAAGCGGAGAAAAGTTCTTCAACGGATAGAGTGCGGCTGCCTTTTCGCCAATGTAAATAATATTCATATACTTCATCCTTTGTCATAATAGGTCACCACTTTCAATTCTTTCTAATCAAAAACCTGTTCTTCATGTGACATAAAGAACAGGTTTTTGAGGTTTGTGTTGGGCTTCGATTACTTCTGAAGCATGCTCGGAACTTCGGGCTCATAGCCACAGCCATTGGAAGCTGCGCCGGCACCGAGCGATGCAAACAGTTCAACAATCTTTGCCAAAACTGTCCATGCGTTCATACACTTTCCCTCCTTGTGCTATTCTTTTCAAATAAGGTGATTACCATCATAATGGCAACTGCCGATAACGACAGTGCCCAGGTAGCTAAGTAACGAGTGGGCATACCGGTGATGTACAAAATTAAAAACAGCAAAAAATCAATCGAAACGATAATTCGAGCTGTTTTTTTATTTTGCGCATAGAGCCGCTCCGATAATGGATGTTTAGTGCTTCGAATAGGAGAGAGAAGGAAAATGGAGATACAAGATAAAATAGCAAAAGGAATAAGCAGAGGCTTGTACCACAGAATAACTTCGCTCAGAAGGTATACAAATACGAAAATAGCATTTGTCAGTACGAAGCATCTTGAATAGGTGGGAGCGTGGTATCCACCGGAAAAAAGGCGCAGGAAGAAAAAGATATATAAAAACAGCAAAGAAGAATATACATTCTTAAATATAATAGAAAATAAAATAATGGAAAGTATAGACGATAGAGTTGATAAACTTAGCTCGAAACCGTATACAAAAACCGGACGCTTTTCTTCAGAAAGCGGGCAATGACGGTATAAAGTGTGGGTTAAGCGTTCAGCGCAGCTATGTAACATTTATTCACCTTCTTACAAGGTGTAGTATACTATGGTTTTGCGCGAATTGTAAGATTTTATGTCTTAAACTGTTGAAACGCACAAAAGAACTTCTGAAATGAAGGTGTGGTCGTCATAAGAGTTTTTTAGCCAGCCGTTATATTTATTTACAGTGTCCTGAATATTTTTGATTCCGAGACCATGAAGGTTTCCGTCTTCTTTCCTTGTTTTTAGCGCTCCGCTTTCTGAAAAGGGATTTTCGGCAGAGGCGTTCTCCACACGGAAAATGAGGAATCCTTTCTTTTGTGTAAGCATGATTTTTACATAGCGTGCAGAAATATCAGCAATCTGACGGTTGGCCTCCAGTGCGTTTTCAATTTGATTTCCGAGTATGGCGCACAAATCTACGGGAGCAACGGGAATATGTGTAGTGAAGTTAACTTCGTATTGAAAATAGATTTGCTGTTTTTTAGCTTCTGCGGCAGAGCAATTCAAAATGGCATCAATTACATCGTTTCCACAGCGGCACAAATGAACTTCTTTATACGAAATCGATAACAAATCTCCGACATATTTCTGTATTTCACCGTTCTGAGCAGCTTCAGCCAATCCGAGAATTGCTTTGAGATGATGATGAAAATCGTGCAATCTTTTAGCGTTTTCTTTCATATCCTCATGCAGCATTTGATAGTTCTGCTCCATTAACTGATTTGTGCGTAGTAAAAGCTGTTTTTGCACATTTTCGTGCTCTCTTGCGGAGGTGTTCAGCAGTAATAGGAAAAGCGTGGCAAAGAATAATATTAAAATTAAAAAGGATAAGATAGACGCTCGGTAAAGCTGGATATAGTCTTCTGATAAAATTGCCCTAAAAAGAATTTGAGTTATAAGATATACGAGAGAACCAGAGAAAAGTAAAGTGATAAGCCAGCGAGATTTTAGCTCTGATAATTTAGAAAGGTATTTCCGCGCAGCCATGTATAAAGCAATGTCGGTTATTTTATCCAGAATAAGATATAAACAACGTAGAGGTCCTGGCGTCATAAATACGTTAAACGCTATGGAGAATTGATCTCCACCATAAAGCCAACAGAATATAACCATAAGAATATACCCCGTCGTTAGAATAACAAACATGGTCGTAATGCTTATGGAGATACGCAGCAGAAAATTTCCGCGTGAAAGAATGCGTGAAATTACTGTTAAATATAAAATAGACAACACAGGCGTAATAAAAGAAAAAGCAGAAATCCGATTGCATACGGCCACAAGAATTGCGTTGAGCAGGGAGAAAGATAAAAGCAGATAAGCCTGTTTTTTCTCTTCAAATTTCCGACCGCCGGATTCGGTGACAACAACTAACATTACAAAACATTCTATATACGAAATAAGCCAATCTACAATTTGATATGTCATTTTACTAGTCCATCTCCCCACAAAGACAAAATAGCTTCTTTTACTTTCGGCATCATGGGCCGGCTGACCGGCAGCGCCTCTCCGTTTAACATGATAATAGAGGCACCGCACAATTCTTTAGCATAATCCAAATTTACAAAATAACTTCGATCTACGAAAATGAATCGCGGGTCATTGAGGATGTCAAATAGTTCTTTTATACCTCGATTATCTTTGATCACACCTTGATTTGACGTAATGATTTGCACACTGCGGGCAGTTTTTCGAACATAGATAATATTCTGGTAAAGTACTCTGCTGAAATTTTTATAGTGCTGAACAAGTAGGGAATGCTGATCTTGTTGCTCTAATGTGTGAAGAGCTTTCTGTAAAGCCTCAGGCAGAGTTTCGTCTACATTTAATTTTGAAATAAATCGAAGTGCGTCTACCTTATAGCCTTCCGGTGCATATTGTAAATGAGAGGTTAAAAAGATTAATGCGGCATTGGGTTGATACTTTCGAAGATCAGCCGCAACTTTGAATCCGTCTATCTGGGGCATTTCAACATCTAAAATGAAAATATCAAAGCGGTCTCCGCTGGCAACGGAAGCGGTGAGTGCTGTTGGATTTACGAAAGATGCAATGGCTGCATTTTTTTCTTCAAAACGTAACAACTCTTGTATTTTTCCTGTGAGTTCTTTGAGAAACACAGCGTCGTCGTCACATAAAGCTATTTTCAACATGAGTATAAACCTCCTCTGTTATTGTGGGCTTTGAAAATGAGTAATTACATCGTCTGTTTATATCATACCATCTGATTGAGTTTTCCACAATTACCAATACGTACAGATCATTTAAGCTGCGTGCATTTTTAGGGTTTAAATTACTATTATAAATGTAAATACCGGGAAGAGCACGATCTATTTTTTCGTAAACATCTGTAACAATATCTGCAATGCGGCCAGAATGATACTTTGAAGGCGTCCAACGAGGAATAGTAATACGAATATTCTGCGGTGTCGGTTGAAGAATTTGATTTGGCGAGGGAGAGGCTTGCAAAATTATTTTAAGTTCAGATATACTGAATTCGTTTAGATTACAGAGAATAGATAATATAAGATAAAAATCAAATTTCATACTGCATAACAGCTGGAATAATCGGAACATTTGAGCTCGGCTTTCTGGGGCCTTCTGTGTTTTACAAAGAGCAACCAATTTCCGGGTTACAGATTCTACAGATTCGTTCATAGAGAATTGATATTGCATAGAATAACCTCCAATTATCTTTTTCTCATTATATCGGAACCCGTCAAATAAGTAAACATCTTTTGCGTTTTACGCAATGGTGCAAAATAAGGTTTCTTGCTAAAATTTTGTAGAGGTGGTTCTATGGGCAATTCTATTGGTGGTAGAATCAAAGAATTAAGACTTTTACAAGGCATGACGCAAGAGAAGCTTGCCGAACTTTGTGATACTTCCGTTTCATCGATTGCCAGATGGGAATCCGGGTCTCTGCATCCGAATATGAAACATCAGGAAAGGCTTGCAGAAATTTTCGGTATGAGAATCGATGACTTCTATATTAATTTAGATACGCCTGTGACGCAAGACTATATTTTGTCGCAGGTATTAAAGGAAACTCAAAAACTGGATTTAGAAGAACAGAAGTATGTGCTGCAGGTTATTCGGGGCTTAAACAAATTAAAACACCCCAAATCAGTATAGAATAACATAATTTGAAATTCTGCATTTTTGCTTGAATCGCAGAACTTTATGTACTGTTTTGAGAAATGTGCTAATTAAAGGTGTTATAAAGTTTAATTTTGAGAAGAGTAAAACAACGCTATGGCGATTTTTATGAATCATCATAGCGTTGTTTTTTTGTTTTTATTTTTCTCTAAAAGCATTAAAAACGCCTGGTCTACAAAAAATTTGATTTGAATTTGTTAATTATAGATTAAATCAACAAAATAATCAATTCGCGCAAAAATACGTACAAAATTAAAGAAGAATGATAATATGAAGCTAAAAGCCGCCCCTCTTGCAGAGATACTTCTGATACCCATCGGGATCTTTGCCGTAATGATAAAATGAATGATCGTTGTTGCATTTTGGACACTGAATGTGATATGATTTCATCATGAGAACCCTCTTTCTTTTTGGGAGATATGTGTTTTGTGGTGAAACCATTATACCAGAAGGTCTGAGTGGTTCTCAATTTTCATTTTAGTTTACAATACGATCGGTGCGGACGGGAGGTATAATCATGTTTCGTTTAGCACTTTGCGGAAAAAACTGCGAACTATTGGAAAAAATAAAATCTCATATTCAAAGCTTTGTAGAAACATATAAAAATGAAACCAAGTGTATTTCGATTGAACAGTATAAGCAATTAGCATCGCTTCGTGATGATATGGTAGATGGAATTCACTTCGATATTCTTATGGTCGAAATTGATGCTCATCCACATGAAGATTTTCGTTTACTTTCGGAAATACGAAAAACCGCTACGGACACTATCGTCATTCTCTTTTCAAAGTTTCTCGACTACGATTTTACTCGGCTGGGGTATCAGGTAGGTGCATTTCGGTATCTATCCACACACAATTTGTTTTCGGATCTGCCGGAAGCACTTTGCACTGCACTGGAAATTTCCTCTAAAAAGCAAAAAGGATACTACACGTTTTCTCATTATTCGGAAATTATCCGAATTCCATTAGATGATGTCTTATACGTAAAGCGAGTTAATCGTATAACCATGATCAAAGCAAAGAACGGCAATTTTCATCTTCAATTACCGTTAAAAGAGATTTATAAAGAAATAAATGACAGTAGATTTTTATTTATAGACAGAAGCTGCTTTGTAAATATAGATCATGTGACTTGCTTTGCTGATGCAGAAGTTAGGTTGGATAATCAAGAGAGCCTACCGATCAGTCACTCAAACTTTACTGCCATTAGAAGCGTATTACTATATAAAACACCTAATGAAATACAACAACCCGTAAGATAACTTCTTATTTCATATTCCATATAAAACCGCCCGCTATGTATCTAATTTTGATACATGAGCAGGCGGTTTTTATTTTTACGGCATCGGAAGAACCATACGCACGCATTTTTTCACTGGGTACAAGCTGACATTTAGGTACATAACGATTTGCTCTTTTCCGGCTTGTTCCTCAAGGTAAGTCACGCCATCTGCACGGCCGGATGTTGGGTAGACCATATAAAGAGAAGCTTCCGTTCCGGGCATCACAGAGATGCCATCTGCTTTTGAGTTAAGATCCGGGTTTGCGATTTTCATATAGATTTCACTCTTATTGAAGTAAGCGGACTGCGCTTCATTCAAAAGGTTAAAATCGCGGATAAAAACGCCGCCGTCCGTATTGTTTTCATTTTTGAAATCAACGGTCAGCAGAACCACGTCATGCTGCGTGTTTTCTGCAAGATAATCGACAGGCTTGCCGAATCGCTGCATAAAATCTTCATAACGCACTACTTCCGCTTCGCGAACACGAACAGAATACCCATTGGTATTTTCTTCTTTTGAGTAGAAAAAATCACCGTTTAGGGGAATCCATTCGCCGATGCCGTATTCCTGCGTTTCAAATGAATAGGCTGTTGCATTAACGTACCAGATGCGCCATGCACAAAGCACCAGTGCAACGGACAAAAGAATGGCCGAAAGCGTTTTACTCACTCTTATCTTGCGTTTCATACGGCGTTACACGTCCTTCCCGTACAAGGTAAATTTCATCGGACAGCTCACGTAGAACAGAAAAATCATGGCAAGCCAGAATAACCAATGCGCCCCGCTGTTTTTGCTCAAGAAGCAGATCTCTCACCATTTCTATGCCGTCTGTATCCAGTGCGTTTGTCGGCTCATCAATCAGAAGCAGCGCAGGATATTCCAAAATTGCTCCGGCAATGCCCAATCTTTGCTTCATACCGAGTGAAAACTGCTTGTATTTTCGCGGATCATCCGCGCCGAGTCCGACCTGCTCCAACACTTCGCGGATGCGCTCTGCGCCGACTTTTCGGTGAATATTCGCAATCAGCTTCAAATTCTGTGCCGCCGTATAATGGTCGATAAACGCCGGATTTTCAATCAGCATGCCAATGTCCGGTGGAAAAGAAATATCTTTTCCGAGTATCTTGCCGTCAATCGCGATCGTGCCTTCCGTCGGGCGGATCAGTCCGGCGATTAACCGCATAAGCATAGTTTTACCGGAGCCGTTCACACCGCGCAGACCGTAGATCGTACCGCTTGTAAGGGTGAGCGAGACGTCTTCAATGACGGTAATATTCTTGATCGTTTTTGTAACATGATTTATTGCGATTTCCATATAGGCTTACTCCTTTTCATGACTACGATAGGTCTGAGCCGAGAATGTCTCGATATTGGAACACAAAATACCCTATACCGATACTAAGCACAGCGAGCCATATTCCCAATAATATACCGAACGGCATGGTCAGACCGGTTGACACGAGCAGCGCATTTCTTGCGCCCATGGCATAGTTTCCGAAAAACGCCGGGCTTTGAATATAGGCGCCTGCGAATAAATAGCCGGCAAGTACGAAGTAGCTTTGCACCGGTTTCAAAATGAGAGATAAGATCAACTGTACCAATGCGAGTACGATCATGGTGAAGCCGGTCATTAAAAATACCGACCAAATATTCCAAGTGGTGCTGCTCGTTAGGTCGTCTGCTTTCATGTAGAGCTCTCTCGAAACATACCAATTTGCCTGCATACTCGGCTTTGCTCCAAAGCATAATCCGGCAGCCGTGCTGGCCGCAAAAACGATCAGGTAGTTAACAGCGGTATTGATGACCGTCCAAACACATTTTGAAAGCCACCAGTTTCCTCTGCTGCCGGAGAGCACCATTAGCTGTTTGCCTATGCCGTTTAATTCTGCAAGCGGATAATATAGAGAAGTAAATTGCATCCATAAGACGAATACGAACCACATCGTCGGCATTACGAAATCGTTTTCTGCGCCGGAGATCAAATTTACTTTACCGCAGCCGCCAATCAATGCCAAGAAATAGTCTGCCGTTGTAACAGGAGATTCCAAATATTGCGGATCGGTGAGCTCAAAAATGCGCAGCGTCCAGAAATGATAGATCGAAAGGAAGAAAAACATAATAAATGTAACGATTAAGCGCTTTTTAGCGTGTCCTATGCCGTAGCGCAAATCGTGATCCAAAAATTTAATAAACATCTGCGTTTTTCCCCCTTTCCAAAACAATAACGAGCGGCAGAAGAATGAGTGAAACCGTCATAATCGTATAGACCACGATAGATTGATTGGACGATGAACTGGTCATCCAAATGTAGTTTAGAACAGAGGTTTCGGTAAATGAGCGGTATACGGATGCTTTTTGCAAAGATGCGATGATATACAGCAGTACAAGATATGGTGCAAAAAGAACCACAAATTTATTTTTTTCAAAGAATGAAAGTGCAAGCGGAATCGTTGCCCATGCACCGGCAAATATACCGATCATCAGCATATTCAGGAAAGCTGTGCATAACGGGTGAGCGTAGTAGAGGTTTCCGAGCAGCTTAGTTGCGCTTACTTGATAATATAAGGCAAAGTTTATATCCGGGCGATAAGCCGGCACAAGGCATGACGCAAGCAAAAAGCTAAAAAGCATCGGCAGCAAAACCGTTAAAGCCCCTGAAAGGAACGTGGAGACATATTTTTCTAAAAAGTAAGAAGCTTTTCCAAGCTGCGATGCCATAATGCGGTCGTATCCGTTCTTTTCTTCCGCAAGATAAGACCAGCTGTACGGGATAACGACAAAAACCGGCATCGTATAAAAGAAAACCATCGGCAGCGTTTCATTGGCTCGACCGCCGATCCACGAATTATAAAGAGTGTAGATTTGCAGGAAAGGGTATTCGGCAAAAGTGCCGTCTGCCTGCAAGTCTACAGTTGTAAGAGTAAGCTGTAAATTATCTTTATATGATTTATAAGCCAAAATATCATCTGCTGTTACGATTAAAAGTAAAATCAGCAGCACAAATAGAAATGATTTGCTGTGAAATAAATTGTAGAGCTCATTTTGCAGAAAGTGCCTAAGACTTTTCATGTGGGCTATCCTTTCATTTTGCTAAATCACGCAGCATAACGCCGTAAAAGATTTCTCTGCCGGGGGTGATGGCTAAGAACGGATCTTTTTGCGATAAATATACGCGGTCGATCAAAAACTCTATTGTGAAATTTTGTGTTTCGCCCGGCTGTAATTCAAAGCTCCAGTAATCGTCTCCGGGACCGTGTGGATCAAAATAGGTCTCGTATGCAGAATAATAATTTCCGACGGTTGTATACCCCTCCGGGTTGTTCTGATTCTCGGGAAGGAGATCTTCATACGCGCTAAGTACAAACATATTGGCGTTGAATTTATATTTTACGCCGTTTTTGTTTTCTGCATCAACATTCTTAAGGGATAATTCTACATGCAGTATGCACGGGTCTTCAAATTCGGACGCATAAAACTCCCAGAGCGATTTATTATCATATTTGATGTTGCTTTCGGAGTATTCTTTAATTTCAGCATCGGATACACAAAGCTCCAAGTCACCATCCCAACCGAGCCCCGGTGCATCTTCTGTTTTTGCTTCGCCTTGATTATAGTACCGACTGTGCAGCGTATAGGGTTCACCTATTTCCGCAAAAGTCCGTATAAGGGCATCGGCTTCCGGTGAGCTTATTTCCGATGAAGTTGTTTCGGATTTACTTTCTTGCGATTCATTTTCCGCCTGTGAATCACTTGGCATCGCTGATTGAGAATTTGAGCTTTCGGGTTCAATGTTTGACATAGATGATGAATTTGCCGTTTCTGCTTCACTTGATCGATCCATGGTAAAATAAATAACCGATGCACCGACCAGCAGAATAAGAATTGCAACAGTGAAAATTATAGCTTTTTTGTTCATGATATTAACTCCTGAATTGAGTTGATTTACAAGATTATATAAAAATCTACATTCAAATAGATTCAGAATTCTAAGTTTATGTAACGTATAAATAGCATGTTGCTGTGTACTTTTCAGCACACAGCAACATCTGACTATTTAGTTGAGATAGGTGTAATTGGAAGCATTGGTTGTATCTGGGCTCCAAGCAATCTTGCAGTCACCCCACGAATAGGTTGTGTCAGAATAATGACCCCGGATACGTACGTATTTTCCTATTTGAGAAACCGAAGTACCGTTTGCTCGAATTACATAAGCGGTATAGTTGTTAATCCAATACTCCGAAGCCGAAGCGGAGAGATTCGCGCTCTGTGAGCTTGTGCCATATAATGTTTTGGCATAATATCCGTTATAAGGCAGTGTGTACTCCTGAGTTTTGAGATAAACCGGAGTCGCGTTCGTCTTTTTTCGGGTGGGCGTGTAGTCATACCGGGAATTGCTTTTCCAAGAATACGTGTAATAAGTGTCCTCGGTATTAGCCGCACTGGCGGAAATCGTAAATACGGATACCACCGTTACAACAGCCATCAACAACGCTAACAGTCTTTTTGGTTTCATTGAGTTTGTCACCCTTTCGCTAAAAAATATTTTTGTCTGTGGTGGCCACCACTGCTTGCAAAATCAAGTTTCAAGCTGTATAGAGCTGAAACCCAAATTTTCTGTCTATACAATAGCACATAGTCGGCATTTGTGCCGAAATACTGTCTGAATTGAGCAAAAATTATGTCTGAATGTTTCATTACACGATATACCTGCTTATATTGCAAAGAATTACTGCTAAGTTATGTACCAGCCGCCCAAATCAGGCGGCTGTTTTCCTACGGGTTCAAGATCCCATATCCGAGGATTTCATAATACCCGACGGGATATTGGTTCTGGCGGCAGGCGTCGCCGGAGTTGCCCTCGATGGTGTAGACGATGCCGTTTTCGCATTTTTCCACAATGCCGACGTGTTCGGCTTCGCCGTCCTGCGGGCCGGATGCGCTGTTCGGGTCATTCCAGTCAAAGAAAACGATCATACCTGGAGCGGGCTCAATCGTGTTATCCGCCCATTGCCCGTGGCTGCGGAACCATTCAACGCCGCCGACGCACCCGGCAAATTTCGGGGCGGTTCCCGTATCAAGATAACCGCACTCGTTAAAGCACCACGAAACAAAGCAGGCGCACCATTCCACACGGGAGTTAAATCCGTACCACGACCAATAGGGCTCACCGCCCACATTGCCGACCTGTGACAGCGCCACCTTGACGATGGCATCATCCCCGGAATAAATACCATAGAGAACAGCAGACCACAACCTGCGGTTTTCCTCGGCAAGCAGTTCCGAAAGCTGCTGCCGCTGGTCGGCGGTGAAGTTGAAATGATTTGCCATTTCCTCGGCGGTCTTGTGGCTGACCGTGATATAGAGATAGGTGCGCGTGACCGTCGTAGTGGTTTCCACGATGTTCCCATGACCGTCGTCGGTTTCGGTGATGACTTCCTCAGTCTTGCTCTCGGTGCGGGAAGAGATTTCGTTCATCCGCCGGAAAATATCCTTGAGAATGGCTTTCTTGCCATTGTCCACCGTGGCGACCTCCTGCGGATCATCGGGGTCGGTGGTGGTTTTCACGGCATACACCGCCAGCACCTCATCCACCTGCGCCCGTGGTGCCTGCGTCATTCTGCGCCGGGTATAGGTGGAAAGTGCATCCAGGTACCGTCGGGAGCCTTCCGCATACAGCACGTCAAGGGCCAGGGACGATTTGCCGGAACCGGACACCCCTGCAATGCCTACGATCTTATTCAGCGGAATATCCACATCAATATGTTTTAGGTTGTGTATATGGGCGTTCCGAACTTGAATGACCATGGGATTTTCCTGCTTGTTCATCCTATTCTCCTTTACCTTTTTGCCAGATAGAATGTTACATGGGCTTCCTCATCAGAAAGCGGAATATTGACTCGATTCGGATCGTCTCGAAGCCGAACATAATCCGTGGTAAAACAGGGCAGCGACGAGGCGTTCACCAATTCTTCAAACACCATAGCATCCGGCTGCACCAGAAATTTGGAGGCAGGCATCTTCTCCCGGCAGAGGGTGTCCCAGAAGCCCAGCTCTGTCCGCAGCAGGAAGTTGAAGCCGTTGATATCCGCAAAGGTCAGTGCTTCGTATTTTGCAAGCTCATGGTCCGGCGGCACGCAGACGAACAGATTTTCCTGCATGAATGATTTAGCACCCTCGATGGGAAATGGCAGAATGGCCATATCGCAGGTGCCATCCTGCCACGCCGTAAGCACCTCTCTATTCTGGCAGATCGCAGAGGAGACCTTCATTTCCGGCTGTTTCGTGTTCACGTCCTTTTGCAATTCCCACAGAGGTGCAGGCGCACAGGACTTGATGATAATCGTGTGCTGCCGTGCGTCAAATTCCTGCACCTGACGGACGGTGGTCTCTGCCTCCTGTAAGAGCGTTCGGGCAGCTGCCACGGCCATTTTTCCGGTTTCGTTCAGTTCGATTTTGTTCTTTCCTCGAAGGAAGAGCGGCACGCCGAAAGCCTTTTCCAAATGCTGCATGGATCGGGTGATGGACGGCGTGGAAATATGAAATTCTTCCGCTACACGGCTCAGTGTGCCCAGGTCGGCAAAGGCCACAAGCTGGCTTAACTCATTCAGATCAAGCATAGTCTTACCTCTCTAAACGCTTTTCATATTATGAAAAGCAGATTGCGATATCAATAGTGTACAACATCCGAAAAATGTTGTAAAGTAGGAATCAGAAAAAATCCTGCTTTTCAGGAAATTGGAGGTATCATTATGGAATACATTACTTTGAACAACGGCATCAAGATGCCGAAGCTGGGCTACGGCGTGTATCAGACTCCGCCGGAGGACACCCGGCGCTGCGTACTGGATGCCATTGATGTAGGCTACCGCAGCATCGACACGGCGCAGGCCTACGGCAACGAGGAGGGCGTAGGTGCGGCGATTGCCGAGAGTGGTCTGCCCCGGGAGGAGTTCTTCCTGACCACCAAGGTATGGATCACCAACGCAGGCTATGAGAAGGCCAAAGCGTCCATTGAGGCATCCATGGAAAAGCTGCGTACCGATTATCTCGACCTGCTGCTCATCCACCAGCCCTTTGGCGACTATTATGGCACCTACCGGGCGATGGAGGAATTTTATAAGGCCGGAAAAATCCGTGCCATCGGCGTGTCCAACTTCGGCCCCGATCGGTATCTGGACATTCAGCATTTCTCCGAGGTCAAGCCTGCCGTCAACCAGATCGAAACCCATGTGTTCCAGCAGCAGAAGTTGGCAAAAGAGTATCTGAAAAAGTATGATTGCCAGATCGAGTCATGGGGTCCCTTCGCCGAGGGTCGCAAGGATATGTTCACCAACCCCGTCCTGACGGAGATCGGCAAGAAGTACGGCAAGACCGCCGCACAGACCGCCCTTCGTTTCCTGATGCAAAGTGACGTGGTCATCATCCCCAAGTCCACCCACAAGGAGCGGATGCAGCAGAACTTCGACCTCTTTGACTTCACCCTGACGGCTGAAGATATGGCTGCCATCGAAGCACTGGACGGCGGCGAGAGCCTGTTCTTCTCCCACTACGATCCCAAGACCGTTGAGTGGTTCATGTCCATCCTGTGATTCTTATGTTTATATCATTGTCCTATGTAAAGCGAATGATAGCCTGTAAGTGTGCTGCAGTTTCAAACTTTTTGCTATCCCTTTAGGGATACAACTGGTAACGGCTCTTCTAAGGCTGCGCAAATCATTACTCCAATAGTGGATATGATTCTAAAGTTCGGAAATTTGAGAAATACCCCTCAAGCCATTGCCCAGCAAAGAACTTGAAGTATGATGGCATACGAACTCGACTCTGTAGGCTACTGATCTGAATATCACCGGGCATACAAAAAGCATCCCAGACGCACTGTTTGGGATGCTTTTGCTGTAAAATACTTTTCTTGCTCTCTGTATTCTGAATTTTGAGTTTAATGCAGAAAATCACCTTGACAAATCTCGTCTCAGTCGCTGCTTTTCTCCAAAGAGTCGGTGATATTGTCAATATCAGTTGACAGATAAAACTCAAAGAGTAGCCGCATCATGCAGCCATTGCCTGAGCAGCATAGAATCTACTACGCTTCACCATGGGTGGTAAGCCGCCATTAGCGGAGCAAATACGGCGATTGTTCCAATAGCTCATAAAGTATCTCCAAACTAGCGATTTCAGCTGCTCCACGGTCAACTGTTCCGGATCGTAGCGGTTATATAATAGTTCTGTTTTCATCCTTGCCCACATGCTTTCGCAGCGGGCATTGTCATGGCAGCGCCCGCCTGCACTATTCATACTTTGGCAGATACCATACCGAGTGATTGCTCTACGGTATAGATCGCTTGTATACTGAGCACCGCGGTCAGAATGAATATTGAAAATCAGCTCGCCCACATACGACCACACCTGCGTTACCGCCGCAGCGTCGGGATCGACGACGGGCGGGCTGGATGCAAACAGGGAGAAAATGATGCAGGCCAGTACGATGATCGCACCTTCCAAGCAAACGGCGACATAACTCTTGATAAAGCTCTTGCCGATATTCTGCGACGGTTCGCCCGCAAAGGCCGAGAGCGGAACCGGCGCAATGGCCGTGTAGAGATAAAGTTTGAAAAATCTGCCGTACACGGTCATGATCATGATAAACGATAAGACCGTGATGAACAGCCCGCCGATCAAGGTCACTGCCCACAATGGGATGCTTTCAAAAAAGCCGCAGTCCTCCACGGCGGTCACGATTTCGGCGGGCAGCACGGTTTCCTGTGCTGCACCGAAGCCTGCGGCGTTCATGATGGTAGAGATCAGCCCCTGCACGATGTTGAACAGGGCGATCATCAGTTCCAAGCCGTATGTGACGGCGGCTTTGGCGAGGGCAAAACGGATAAACGCTTTCAGAGCGTGCTCCGGCCGCTTCAGTTCCGCAAAAGAGCCGCAGGTTTTCATTACACCCATCACAAAGAATAAAACGAGCAGCGCAAGCCCGATGGCCTGCACCGCACCGTGGATGCCGACGATCACATTCCAGATCGTGCCGCCCTTGAACTGCTCCGGCGACTGCGTAATGAGCTGCCAGATCTCCGCCAGCTTTTCGTTCCATGTTTTGAGTGCGTTCTCCAAATTCTGTACGATCCAGTTATCCGACATTCGGCTCACCTCCCGTCAGCGCAACATCACAGACGACCTCGTTGCCCCAAACATCCCATCCGTCCGCTTTCTGACGGGCGAACAGTTCAATGCGGGGCAGATCGCCCATCAGCTCAACAATGCGCCGTCTTGCTTCTTCTGGCTTTTTGCTGTGTTCCTCAATGTGGGAGAGAATGACTTGATGCACCCCGGCCGAGCGGCGTTTCGGGTGGCCTTTGGTGGCAAGCATACAAAACTCTGCATTGGCTCTCGTCCAGTGTCCCATACCCCAAAACAGGCTGTCGGACTTGCGGTTCTGCTTGATCCACACGAAAGCCACCGTCTTATACGAAAAGCCCCATGCACGCATGACCGAAAAGCAGTCATCCAGCAGCGGAATCGTTGTCCATAGAAACAATACGCAGTCATCTGCGGCAAGCGTACCGACCGGCAGCGCCCGTATATCTTCCAGTTCCATTGTCGGGTAGTGGGATTCGGCGGAGCGCCCGAGTCCCTTTTTAGAATAGACTTTGTACCGCCAAGGCGGGTCTGCATAAATAATGCTGTATTTCTTCACAGCTTCCTCCTTTCCGGCAAATAGGGGCAGGCCGAAGTGACCTGCCCCATGCACCGTATCATTTATCTGCTGTCCCGGTCGGGCGTACTGCGGATCACGCCGTACACATCGTCTACAAAGTAGCGCCCGGCAAAGGGATTGAATATGGCGTGGCACTTTACGCCGTTGTATTCGGCAAGGTAGTCGTTGTTCCCGATGCATTTGAGGATCGTTGCCTCACCGAGCACATGGATTTCACCCTGCTTCAGAGAGTGGATATAACACTCGCACTTTTCCATCTGATGCCTCCTTTCAGCCCGTGATCAGGTTCAGGATCTCTTTGGCAAAGGTGATGACGATGCCGCCCGCAAGGGTGAGAAAGCCGTTGCTGCGCTGGCTGGGGTCGTGGGACTGGAACGAAAGTCCCACCTGCACGATGCCCCAGCCGAGCAGGATCAGGCCGACTGCACGGATCAGACCAAAAATAAAATCGCTCAGGTTGTTCACAACGGCGATCGGGTCATTGGCGGCAAAGGCCGTTACGGAGCAGCCGAGCACAAGCGCAACCGACAGCACGGCGGCGCAGTAGAAACGAAAGCCCTTTCTGACCTTGCCGGGCACAGGCAGCTTGTTTGCGGTCTTTTTGGTGTTTTTCATGGGTTTATCCTCCTTGAGAATCGAATTAAAAAAGAGCCTCTATGTCCTCGTTGGAAAGAAGCTCATATTCGGGTATGGGTTCGTGTGGTTCGGACAGCGTTTCGGCGGCAGCGCCTGCAAACGAGAGCGTCGCAACGGCGTTTTCCGTCCCGCCGTGTTCATAGGGCGCTGCGCCGCCGTCCTCGGTCAGCGCAATGTTCGGGTGTTTCAAGATGTCGTATTTCTCGTCCATCACCGGCCGCTCGCCACGGATAAACAAAAGGGCGTAACGGTTGTCCAGCATACGCACCTCGTCCGGCGTCAGAAGCTCTCTGCCGCTGATCTGATAATTCGTGCTGTAATTGCCGTTTCGCCCGGATGATTTGCCGTAGGTGTTGGTGTCGATGGTGGATTTGCCGAGATAGGATTCCGAGATCAGCTTGTGAGTCGAAGTTTCGTTGCCGCCGAGATAAAGAAACTCGTCGCAGTTGCCGAGTATCGACTCCCACTCTTTTTCAAACAGCGCTTTAAGCGCCGCTACATTTTGCAAAATAATTGACACATACACATTGCGGGAGCGCATGACTGCAAGGATCTTGGAAAAGTCCTCCGGCAAACTGACATTGCTGAACTCATCCATCAAGAAGTGAACGGGAACGGGCAGACTGCCGCCGTATTTGTGGTCGGCCAGATAGAATAGCTGCTGAAAAAGCTGGGTGTACAGGATGCTGACCAAAAAGTTAAAGCTGGTGTCATTGTCGGGGATCAGGGCAAAGAGTGCCACTTTCTTTTCTCCGAGGGACGGCAGATCCAGCTCATCCGTAGCGGTCAGCGCCGCCAGCGAGGACAGATTGAATTTCTCTAACCTTGCCGCCAGCGTGATCTGAATGGATTTCAGCGTTTTGGCACTGCCGGAGTGGTAGTCCTTATAATACTTCACGGCGATGTGGTCAGGCTTCCGCATCTCCAGCCGCTCAAACAGTTCGTCCAGCGGCGAGGTGTATTCATCGCAGTCCTCCCGCACATCCGCCGCACGCAGCATCTCCATGACCATCGGGAAGTTCTGCTCGTCGGGTGGCGCTTCGTATTTCAGATAGAAGATCAGCGCCAGCAGGAGCATAGACGCAGCGGTATCCCAAAAGGGATCGTTGGGCTGGCTGCCTTTCGGCGTGGTGCTTTTGAACAGGTTGGTCACAAGCCGCTGCACATCGTTGTCGTCCCGCAGGTAGACAAACGGATTGTAGCAGTGGCTTTTCTCCATATTCAGAAGATCCAGCACCCGCACCTCATAGCCCTTTTGTCGCAGCAGATGCCCCGTACTGCGCAGCAGCTCGCCTTTCGGGTCGAGCACGGTAAAGCTCGTGTTGGCCTGACACAGATTCGGTTTGGCGTAAAATCTCGTTTTGCCTGCGCCGCTGCCGCCGACAACGACCGTGTTGAGGTTGCGGCGGTGCTTTCGCCCGTCCAGTCCCATACGGACATTCTGCGTGAAGATCTTGTTGTCCTCCGGCACAGTCGCCCGATATTTTCGGTTGACGGTTCGGGCCGAGCCCCACTTGGCCGAACCGTGTTCCTCTCCCCGGCGGTAATTGCGGCGGGACGATAGAATGACACCCACCGCAAGCCCGTAAGCGCAGAGCAGAATGAGGACAGTTTTCAGACTGTCCCCGCAAAGCTCGATATGAAACGGGTCGTTCATCACCGCGGGAAACCGGGCGACGATCTCCGGCAGACCGCCGTGGGCGGCGGGGGCGATCAGCAGCCCCAGCCACACCACGGGGAGAATACCGAACAGACAGAGGATAAGGGAAGTGTTTTTATCGTTCTTCATCTCTGTCCCTTTCATATTTATATGGGGTCCCCGCAAAGTCGTTAGACTTTGTGGGGAGAGGAGGAGCGACGGAGTGGTCGAGCTTTCGCTCGCTTGCGGGCGAAACGAGTGAACGCAATCCGCGACGACGAGGGGCATCGATCACCTTCAAAAGAACTTCGTCAACAATATCGGTGGGGCGTTCTTCCTCCAACAGATCGTTCCGCATGTCATTGAGGGCATTGACCACAACGCCGTGTTCATAGCGGTCAAGAGTCAATACCCGTTTTTCCTGTTTTCCCATCGTCATCGCTCCTGTTCGCTCAGGCGGGGTGCTTTGCTCTGTTCCAACGACCGCATCATCCTTGCGGAAATATCATAGGCGGTGTCCCGGATGTCGGTCAGCTCGGCACGGATCGTTTGCGGGTCATCGGTACGCAGGAAGTCGGCAGGTGCTTCAAAGGCATAACCGTTCACATCCACGCCGAACTCTTTGCCGAGAATATAGGAAACGCAATGCGCCTTGAACCCGGCATTTTCCTCGGTGTATCCCTCGCCGGTCCGGGCAAGCTCCGCCTGCGCCAGCGCATTGGACAGGCCGCAGAACAGGTCGTTTGCCGAAAGCCCGCGGCGGACAAAGACCGCGTTCTGTTCACGGTCATACACGGCATCCATGCCGTTCGGCAGCTCGTCCACAGACTGCACCGGCGCAGGGCGCTTGTAGATCAGGGCGTTCAGCAGTGCCCGTGCATCATGGGAAGCCGCCTGCGGCGCTCTCGTCCGGGCGGTGGTCTGCGAGATGTCATAGACCCGCTTGATGTTGTAGGACACGCCGATGCTGCCGTCATCACGGGTGTATTCGCCGTTGGATTCGACGATCTTAATTGGATGGCCGAACTCCTGCCGCTTGATATACACGCCCTGATCCCGCCAGAAGTCTTTGTCGCCCAGTCTGCGGGCATCCGGCTTCGTGGCAAGGATCAGCAGGGCGTTGGTGGCAGAGTAGTTGCGGAAAGCCGCCTGCACATCCAGATAGTCACGGAACTTGCCGCCGTCTGCGCAGACGGCCTCGGCGGTGGCATCGGCCAAGGCGTAAACCTCGTCACGCTCCGCCTTTTTCTTTGCCGCCCACGCCTCTTTGTCAAATTCGTCGGTGTGCGGGGCAGATTCAAAAATATCGTCAAAATTGCTCATGGGTCATCGCTCCTTTGCTTTCTTCGGTTTCTTTCGGGACGGCTGCTTGTGGGTAGTGGTCGGATGCTTTTTCGGCTCTTTCGACGGGGTGGGTTCGGAAACGCCCGGCTCTGCCGCCTCTTTCTGCCTGCTCTCCCGAATTTCCCGCAGTTCCTCACGGACAGAGGGGCGTTCTTCGGGAGATTTAGCAGCACCCTCGGCGGTTCTGCTTTGCTTCTCGGAGGTAGGCGCGGACGGACGGGATTTCTCCGTCTTTGCCGCTGCAGGGTTTGGGGATGCGTGTTCCTCCTTTTGAACGGGTGCGCCCAGCAGATCGTCCAGCAGGCGGTCGTCCGCCGCCTTGTCGGGCTTCTCCTGTTCAGGCGCAGACGGGGCGGTTTTGTCTGCCTTGGTCTGCTCGATGTCCCGCTTGATGGAAACGGTATCGACCGTCGCCAGCTTGAAGCGCTCCACGATGCGGTTGATCTTGGACGCATCCTCGGCACGCACCATAATGTCTACCATACCGTCAGCGGAACGCTCTTTACCACGCAGGGCACAGTAGACAACGCCATACCGCTTGGCCTCGGTTGCAAACTGTTTCAGATGCTCCTCGCTGACGGTGAACACTTTCAGCTCCTTGCCGCTTTTGAGCATGGCGGAGAGCCGCTGGTGGCCTTTGGTCTTGTTCTTATCTCGGTTTTTCCAGACAGCGTAGAACATGGCGGCGATATTCTTTGCCGCCGAGCCGGTCAGCTTCAGGGCAACTTCCGTACCCTCCAAACTGATCCGCACGACCTGCTCCGCTGCGTCACCGGAATTGTACATACTTCATCATCTCCTTCGTGCTTAGAAAATTCGCTTGCGAATTTTGTGTGACCGCCGATCATCTGACGGTTTTCTGCTGCTCAGTGCGGTCACATTTCGCCTTTCTTTCGGGTTGTTCGTCCTCACGGACGGCTTTGATTTTCTCTTGAATCATGCCGGAACGCTCGGCAATGCTGTTACATAAAACCACCTCCTTTCGCAGTGAGGTAAGCTCTTTGGAAAGTGCGGCGATCTGCGCTTTGACCTCCGCCGCCTTTTCGGGATCGGATTTCACCGCCGCCGTCCGCTGTGCTTTATAAAGCTGTTTTCGGTCGGATGTCAGGGCTTCGATTTTTCCGTTTACCTCGTCACGGTAGCAAAAAAGCTGCTCGGCGGTATCGATCCGATGCCCTATAAGCAGCCTTGTTTCGGCGGTGATGGCGTCCAGTTTCAACAGATCCTCCCGCAAGAGAAAGTGCAGCCGTTTTCTGTTTTGCTGCGGACGGTTCTTCGGGAAGATGCCCAGCAGATAGCAGTAGTGAACATACAGCGCCCGAAAGCCGGTCAGTTTTCGGGCGGTTTTCAAGCTGCCGATCAGCCTGACCCGCAGGATCTCCGGCTTTTGCTCCGATGTTCTTCGTTCGGGGCGGCCTTGGGATAAAATGCGCTTGCGGATGTTATCCAGAGAGTAGTCCTCACCGAAATTGCGCATCAGGCGCACGAACCGTTCCTTTCCCGGTGGCCTGACTGAAATATCCTTGCCGACTTTTACCGTATAGCCCTTTTTCCGCAAGGCATCAAAAAACTGCCGCTCGGTCATGGCCTGCCGTACCGCCTCGTCAATGTCTGCACGGATCAGCCCACGCCAAGTGGGGCGCTGCTCCTGTTCGGCACGCCATTCGCCGTATTGCTTGCCACGGCCTTGCTGCGGGTGTTCGATGACCGACAGTCCGTATTCCCGGCAAAGCTCGTCGGAAACCGTCTGCATCTCGTGGTAGTCCTTTCGGGTGCGGTGGTATTTGATGCCGTCCGCAAAGGACACAGTGTTGACGACAAAGTGATTGTGCAGATGATTTTCTTTGTCAAGGTGAGTGGCGACGATCACCTGATAGCGGTCGCCCCATAACCGGGTCGCCAGTTTCACACCGATCTCATGCGCCAGTTCCGGCGTGGCCTCACCGGGAGCAAAGGACTGATAGCCGTGGTAGGCCACTGTGCCGTCCACCTTGCCGAACCGCTTTTTTACCGCCAGCATTTCGTCACGGGCGGTGGCGGGAGAGCAGTTGATGCCCGACACAAAGCGGTGGAGGGGTGCGCCGTCCTCGCTATCCGTTTCCTGCGTTTTTTCTGAATTGACGGCGTAGCGGATCACATCGGAAAGCTGCTGCCCGTCCTGTTCGGTCAGTTCTCGGTCGGCGTAAAATTTCGGGTTCGCCGTCTTTTCGGGGTTCTCCGCATAGATCACCACCTTGCCGAGCCAGCCTTTTACCCGCCATATTGATGTCGTCGCCATAAGCGCATCACTTCATCGGGCGGGGCAAAATGACCGCTGCGGTGATCGTCTTGACGGCATCATCCAGCTTGCGGCAGTTCTCGTCGTACCGCTGCACATCCAGTGCGTTCAGGGTATGGGCTTTTGCGGCGATCTGATTGAGGTTGTTGCCGATCCCGTGCAGCTCCCGCATCATGGCGTAATAGTCGGGCGGCGGTGCGTCCTGTGGTTCAAGGCCGTTTGCCAAGTGCCGAAGATACGCTTCACGGGAAAGTCCGCTCTTTTTGACCTTCTTCTGAAACGCCTCGGCTTCCTTTTTGTCCAGCCAGAATTGAATGTGAACATTGCGTTTTCTCATAGACTCTCCTTTTCTAATTCGTTTTGAATTTCCACGATCCGTTTGCCGACTGCATACACAACGGGGATCGTTACGCCGTTGCCCGCCTGCTTGTAAAGCTGGGCGTCGGAATTGACGGCGGCGGCCCGGTCAAACATATCATCCGAAAAGCCTTGCAGCCGCCAGCACTCACGAGGTGTCAGCTTGCGGATGCGGCCGCAGCCGAGCGGAAGTGCGGAGCCGTTTTCAGGTTTGCTCTGATTTGCCTCTTTTGCTCGCTTGACGGGCAGAGCAAACTCGCAGGAATCGCAGGCGCAGAGATAAACGCCGTGCTTGTCCTGCGTATTCAGGCAGAAAGCCGGTTCGCCGCACGCCTTGAAGCGCCGTCCGTTTTGCCGCTTGTTTTCCCGGTCGGGGGTGAGGACGGCACGGCAGCCATAAAAAATACCGGAGCTTTCGCCCCGGTTGCTGACCCCGATCTTGTCATAGCCTGCGATCAGACATTTGGTGTGATTCTGCTCCAAGATTTTCGGCGTACCCCGTTTTAGTTGAATGAGCGCTGTTTCCTCGGTGCGGTCCGGGCACTCGCCGCTCATGCAAAGAACGCCGCTTTTGTCACCGCTGTGGTTGGTGATGCCGCTGTCATACCATTCATCCTCCTTTACATCGTGGATCGCGCGGTAGCTGCGGTCTGCGAATTTGTCGATCTCGCAGTGGCCTTTGCAGACCATACCGCAAAGCTCAAAGCCCTTGCGGAAACCGCCGACACCGCTGAAAAAGTCCAAAAAGGTCATGGGTTCGTTCACCGGCTTTCCTCCTTCCGGGTATAAAAATATCGCCCTCCGCATGGGCGGGGACGAAAAGGGTTTCAGGGATTTCCCTGACAAGTGCCGTTGTGGTATCACAACGGCAATGCTTGCTGGTACAGTGCATGGCGTTCGTCCCATAGGCCGAACATTTTGCCACCGCCCGAAATAACATCACCGTTCCTGCTCCGGCTGCGGACGGTACGGGATGCCGAACAGCGTGCCGTTCACCCGCGCAAGGTGTTCGGGAAAGCGGAACATCTTGCCGTAGCGGTCGATCTGTTCGTCGGAAAGACTGTCCAGATTTTCACCCCGGCAGTCGCAGATAAAGGCCGGGCCGAAGATAAAATCTATCATCACACCATCCTCGTTTTTTACGCTGCGGTTCGGTCGCATTCCGTTGATCTTGCCTTCTTCGTTACAAACGATGCAGACCTGTTCCTTAAAGGGGTAGAACGGTTCGATCAGACCGCCCACCGTTTTCTGCATCCCGGCAAGGGACGCATCGATCTCGGCAGCACGGGCGAGCTTGCCCGGCTCCAGCAGTACCACCTTGATTTTCTCGTTCATAATCAGAAGCTCCTTTCGTCGTTGAAAAATTAAATCGTTTATCGTTCTTTGTTCCTTTCTCCGCGCTTGGTAATGGGCAACCCCAGCCGCATACAAAGGCAGTCGTTGTAATCCTTGCCCTGCAGGGGCGGCTGGATGTCCACCGTGACCGCATATTTTCTCGGCAGCAGGGTCTTGATGGTTCCTGCGGCGATCCGTCCCGTGGCGTCGTTGTCGAGCCGGAGCACCACACGGCGGATATGGGAATGCTCGGCAAGATACCGCACCAATGCGGCGGGCAGACTGCTTTCCTCGATTTTCGCCCTTGGCTTGTAGACCCCGGCGAGGGAGAGCAGGTTTTCGCTGCGCCAGTCCTTGCCGTCCAGCTTTTGCAGCGTCCCATAGGACAGCAGATCCACCGCTGACTCAAACAGGTGGAGCGCGTCGCTTGCGGCCGCCGCAGGAATTCCAAAGGAATAGTGCTTGTCGCTGCCGTTGGCGTCCCCGATGAAGTCCGAGCCGATCCCACGCTGATTAGCATAGCGGGGCTTTCCGTCTGCATCCATGCCGACGAACACCACATTGTGATAGGGGGAGCTCTCGTAAAGGCGGCCGGTCTTAATGCAGAAATCGATCAGCTCGTAGTCGATTCCTCTGCGGTGCAGGTATTCGACGGCATGGGTGGCGCTGCGGTTGACCTGCGGCAGAAGCAACACCTTTTCTTTTGGCGTTTTCGGGGGCGGTGTAAAGGCGGGCGGCGCCGCTGACAGATTTCCCATGATGGTTTCGACCGCCTGCGTAAAGGGCATTTCTTTGACCTTAATGAGATAATCCAGCGCAGAATATCCGCCTATCCCACGGGAAAACCAGCACCATTTGCCGTTGGAGATCTTCAAGCTGTCGTGCTCACGGGTGCAATAGGTGTCACCCCCGAAATGCACCAGCTCCTGCGGCTCATAAGTCCGCAGATAAGTCAGTAGATCCATCTTACGGGCCTGCGCAACGACCTCCGGCGGGATATATGGCATATATTTCACCTCCGTTCTGACATAAAAATAGCCGAGGGGCTTTCAACATGAAAACCTCTCGGCTATGTATTTTTAGAAACCTTATAATTTCGACTCATATCTTTTTATACAAGGCTTTAATTTCTTGCGAAATGCTATACTCCGTTCGAAAGCTTGCTTTTGAAAAATAAGGGTATCAAATTGCGCCCCACATTTACGCCGCAATTTTTTTACGTATTTATAAAAAGTACTCGCAAAATAATTGCATTTCCGTCGCACCTTGTGGTATAATAATAGCGCAAGATAAAATGCGTTATGGAGGACAATAGTATGCTTTCTAAAATTACGCTTGATAATTTCAAGTCATTCAAAAATAAGACCACGATCGACCTTGCCAAAACCAACTATACGATTCTTCCGCAGAATGTTGCAGATAACGGTGTTCTAAAAGGGTGCATTTTTGTTGGTGCCAACGCTTCCGGTAAGTCTACGATCATCCTCGGGGTAAAGCTGCTCCTTGATTTTCTCTTTTCTGAACGGGATCTTAATTCCGGTATTTTTCTCTGCATGTTCGGAGATAGCCCCTGCTATTCTCTCTCCTACGAATTCCTGATTGAAGGGAAAACGATAAAATATTTCTTTGAGGTAGATGTAGAGAAAGATATGATTTCTGAAAAGCTCTGGCTTGATGACACGCTCATGCTCGAAAGAATGGGGCTTTCCGCTAAATCGTACATTGCCGAACCAAACGGTGTAAACTACGACAAAACGGATGTCGGAAAGAATACGCTATTTCTGAGAACGCTGTACTTCAATACAAAGTTCGCATCCAACTCTATTCTGAGTGCATGGATGGACTATCTGAAACGTTCTATCTATATCAACATATTTGACAGACAAATCGTTTCTTATGGGCCGACGGAGCTTTCGGTTGCCCATTATTTGGAAAAAGATGGCTGTGAAACGATCAACCGTTTCTTCGACGAGTACAATTTTGAACAGAACATTGAATACGACCACGTTAGCAAAGGTGGCAATGTGCGCCTGGTTGCCGGAGAGGATGAAAATCAGAAGTATATCTTCTTCAAGCGCAAAGGTATCGATGTCCCGATTCCCTTTTTGGAAGAATCTCTCGGCAATCAGAATCTTCTCCGTATCCTTCCTGCATTCCTAACTGTGGTCAAAAGCGGAGGGATGCTTCTGATCGACGAGTTTTCAAGTGGATTCCACAATGAACTTGAGAACCTCTTGGTCAGATATTTCATGGAAAAATCCGGTCATGCACAAATGCTGTTTGTTTCCCATTCGACGAACCTGCTCAGTAATTCTATTCTCCGTCCGGATCAGGAGTATTCGGTGGAGTTCCAAAACAAAAACGGGAGTTCTGTCAGACGGTTTTCATCTGAGCAGCCACGTTCTGCACAGAACATCGAGAAAATGTACGTCAGCGGCGTTTTTGGCGGGCTTCCTGAATACAAAGAGGTAAACGATGAGGCTGAATAAAGATAAGCATATCGGAAGAGTTCTCTTCATTGTAGAAGGCAGCCGGACAGAGTTTTCGATTTTGAGGCAGATCTTCTGCAATCTTCTTGGATATAGCTACGTTGAAAAGCGTAGAAACAGGCCAACTTATTTTGAAAGCAGCAATGACCGCTTTTCAAAGGTCGGCGTTATCAACACGCAGGAAAGTAATATTCATGACATCAGTGAAAACGAAGCCTATCTTGATGAGGTATTTGATACGTTGCGTGATCAGTACCAGTTCCCAGTCGATCAGTCGGCAATATACTATCTGTTTGACCGTGATCCCAAATCCAATACTGATTCCGCATTGATTGAAAAGTACATTCTCTCGCTTACCAACCCCTACGACAATGACGATTATAAAGCGGGACAACTGCTTTTGAGTTATCCGAGCATAGAAAGCTATATCATCTCCAATTTCAGAGATACAGCAAACGTTCCTCAGTTTTTGCTTGGAAAGGACGTCAAAGCATATATTGGTGGGAATCCAGACATTCAGATTAACAAGATTTCGGAAGGAACACTGATAAAGGCGGCAGATGAATTTTTACGATACCTTTCAAGCGAGCAGATTGCTTTCGACGTAGACGAGTTTTCAGAAGCCAGTCATGCAGTATTCACAAAACAGGAGACCGAGTATTTGTCTGGCCGAGGCTTTCGACTGTTCTCCATGCTCACACTTGCGTTTTTACAATTGGGGATCATCGAACTGGAAGAATCCATAACCTAACTCTTTACAAAACGCCGTGTTTCATTCACGGCGTTTTGCTTTGGAAAAATTTCTTATATTTCGGCATGCTTGTCGTTTAACTTGCTCTAATGCATTCCGCTTTCCTCATATTGAATCAAAAAAAACATCTTACGGGCCTGCGCAACGGCCTCCGGCGGGATATATGGCATATGTTTCACCTCCGTTCTGACATAAAAATAGCCGAGGGGCTTTCAGAATGAAAACCTCTCGGCTATGTATGTGCTATTCAATTTATCGAAGCGGAACCTACCTGCCCCTGCGTTTTTTATTATGCCTGTTCCAAAATTGCCCGGTATCCATTTACTTTATCGCCAGTGATTCTAATCGAATAGGCATCACCGAATTTTGCTGTAAAAGTAATTGGCTTCATCGGCATCGTATATTCTTCAGGATAAATGTTTTCATAGTTTGGGTCGCAGTATTCTGTGATAACCGTGAAATTCAATAAAAGCTCAACCGTATCAGAAGCGGTTTCGTAGTGTTGCTTATCAATCGACCAATATATCAAATCGTCTTTTTTAAGCATGGTTTTATCCGCATTGGAGATGCCTCCACTCTCTTTCTCCCTGTCGATGTCGCTATCAATAATAAGAAGTCCCACATCTTCCTTCAAATCAAGTTGTATCTGAAGGGCGATTTCGTTCTCGTTGATTTCTGACGGTTGGTCTGTCCTGTGAAACGCAAAGATCACGGCAATGGCCAGCACAGCGACAACGGCAAGGACTGTGATTACGATTTTTTTCATTACCGCTTCCTCCATGTCAACATGGCTCCAACCACACAAACAAGCAGCACAATGGGGGCAAGCCTTGCAAAGACAAACTCAAAACCATGTAGGATCGTTCCCGCAACCGCCAATTCAGGATCACTGTAATCCCAGCCCAAATAAGAACTCTTCATTGCTGCAAGAACGACATATACGATAACGATTAGCGCGCACAGAGAAAGGAGTCCCCACCGAATGACCTTTGTCCGTGCCATGGTTCTTTTGGCAAGCTGGAGGTTGATTATCTCAAGCTTTTCGGAAATAGTCTTGAGATCGTCAGGCTCCTGCTCCTGTATGGTTTCACCGAGCAACGCATTTACGGATGTGTCTAATTCCTCTGCCAGAAAAATCAGTAAATCAGAATCCGGAACCGACAAACCGTTTTCCCATTTTGATACCGTCTGTCTTACTACATTTAGCTTTACGGCAAGTTCTTCTTGAGAAAGGCCTTTCGCTTTTCTTGCCCTTTTGATGTTTTCATTCAACATATCCACGCCTCCTTAGGACTTGATGCGCTTATTTTAATCGCAAAAGGGTCGTTGCCGCAAGCAACGCATATTAACATCTATGGCCTTTCCGCAGAAAAACATTGTTATTCTCCTTACGCCTTAATATACCGTGTTGTCCGTCCGGCACCGATCCGCTTTACGGACCCGGTCTTGACCATTGCGCCGAGAACGGCTTCGACGGTCGTGGGGCTGACATCGGGGAGAATTTTGCAAATCTCTGCTTTGGAAAGCGGCGTCAGGCTGTTCAGTACGGTTGCCTCCACACGGGCCTTCTTCGTGATCTTCTTGCCGTGTACCACCGCAAACCGCTTGTCCAGTTCCTTATAGCACATATAAAGTGTGGACAGGAAATTCTCGATAAAGGGGAAATAGGAGTTTTCATTCGTTTCCCAACCGGCCGAGGACTGCCGTAGGGCTTCGTAATAATATGTCTTGTAGTTGTTGATCTGCTCCTCAAAGGACACATATTTTCCGGCGTCAAAGCCATTTTTGTATAGCAGCAGCAGCGAGAGCAGGCGGGACATTCTGCCGTTGCCGTCCCGGAACGGGTGGATGCAGAGAAAGTCCAGAATCACACAGGGGATCAAAAGGAGCTGATTGATATTTGCATCGCTTCGGGCATCCAGATAAGCAAGCTCCAACTGCTCCATTGATTTCGGCGTTTCGCTCGCAGGGGTAGGACGGAAGCGGACACGACGGTTTCCGTCAGCGTCGATCTCCAGAATCACATTGTCGTCCGTCTTGTACTGCCCGCCGTACTCATAGCCCACAAAGCGCATCATCATTTCGTGCAGCCGCAGAATGTCGCTCTGCCGGAAGTCAATATGTTCATAGCCCAAGTGGATCTCATTCAGCGCATCTCTATACCCGGCGATCTCCGCCTCGTTGTGGTTCAGCGGGGCGCTGTTCTGATTGACAATGGCGGCGATACGCTCGTCACTGGTCACAATGCCCTCGATGGCGTTGGAGCTTTTGATGGACTGCACCTTTGCAACAGCTTCCAGCTCCGTGAAGATCTGCGTGTATTCGTCCTTGCGCACACCCGCCATTGTTTTGAGTGCCGCAATATTGAAAGTGAGGTTCACAAGGTTTGCAGGCAGCAAACCGTTATTCAAAAAGGAGTAATCGAATTTTCTCATACAGCACCAGCCTTTCTGCACATAATTATAGCATATTATGTGCAGAAAAACAAGCTACTATACGAGTTATATGCATATATTTTCTTGAAATATGTGCATATAATGGAATTGTATATGCAGAAAACGGCACATATTCTATCGTTCCGGCTGCTCCGTTTGCCGTTTGACTTCGGTACGCTCCATCACAACAGGCGAGCTGATCCGATATTCTTCGGGGATGCTCTCGATGTTGCCGTCGTAGATGTCCACAAAGCGGCCGCCGTTTGACCGCACATAGCCGTTATCCCCGAACACGCCGCCTTCTTCATACCGAATATCGCGCCCAAAACTTTCATAGTCGATATAATTTGCCAGTGCGCCAAGGTTGCTCGTGTCGTAGCAGCCGCTTTCCTCGATCCAGTAATAGCCGAGATCGTAGTCATTCCGCACGCCGGGCAGGTAATCAAAGCAGTCCAGATTCTCGGTCAGGTTGATCAGCTCCTGCACGCTGCCGGTATTCTCGCCTAAGTCCAAAACCGCCTGCCAGAAATCGTCGCTCTCCCGCAGTTCCATGATCTGCCCGGCGAGATAGTTCAGCTCGCTCAGGCTCTCATATTCTCCGAGTACCTTGCCGATGGTCGCATCCGGGCAGTCGTAATCGGTGATGAACCATTCTTCATAGCGGCGGCCGATGCCGATGCGCTTGAAAACCGCCTGCATTTCTTCATTTGTTACGGGAAACTTCACCCATTCGCCTACCAAAAAGCCCTCGTTGTATTTGCCGAGGTTGGTGATAAAGGCTTCAAAGGCGCAGTCCCTTGTATCTGCTACGTGCATCATTGCGTTCGTCCCTCGCTTTCTGCCATCAGGAATTGTCCGAACTCGGTAAAGGCGTACCAGTTCGTGCGATCAAAGCGGCTCTCGTTGAATTGCCCTTTTGTGAGTACCCGCCCCTTGACCAGTTGTTTCAGGGCGTAGCGGATCTCGTCGTAAGACAGAAACGGGAAAAAGCCGGTCATCATCTGCACCGAACAGCGCACCCAAACCTTGCCTTCATGGAGCTGCGGCGATTCGGCGCTTTTCTGCTCGATACAGTCCCAAAGAAAGCAGGCCAGCACCGCCGCATTGACTCCGTATTTTTTTGCTATGTCCGCATCAAAGAAATGAACCATATTTTTTCCTCCGTTCGTTCTGAAAAACAAAAAGCGGCTTTTCAGCCGCCTTTCGGAAAGTTTCTATATAGACCACCTATAGCTGTGATCTTTCTTTTTCAGGTAGTACAGGGAGTAACAGGGGGTGAGGTGTGGGGAGGGGGAGAAAATTTGCGCAGCCGTTTCACTTCCGCAAAAGGGCAGACTTTCCCTAAAGCGTCCCGTTATCTTTCCTGATCGCGTCGGCGCTGCAAATGCCGATTGTAAAATTCAAGTGCTCGAATCACAAAATCGGTTTCCTGCCCTCGCGGAATCGATTTCGGAATGAGCCTCGTTATTCGCTCGTCGCGAAAAGCAGGCTTTTCGCGCTGGTTCGGTTTTTCCTCCTGCATAATGGAAAGGATGACTTCCTCCGTCAGCTTTCCGTCCCGACTGAACTCTTTCATTTTGATGGCCTGCGCCAGTGACGGCGTGCAGTCCTCGCATTCCATCGTGTCGTATAGGCTCTGCTGCTGTTCTTTGGAGAGGTAGGAAAGCTCCACGGCGGGACGGAAAGCGATCTTGCCGCTGTCCAACATGTCAAGCACCGATGGGATTAGCTCGGTCAAGCGGATATAGCGATAAATCTGTGGCTGACTGTCGCCACTCTTTTGACTGACCTGCTGTGCAGAGGTTAGTCCTTTCAACTTCTTATCCAGTGGAGAAGAAGTTAAGTCTGTTCTCTCACCTTGCCGTTTTATGGCTTCCAACTTCATCTTGTAGGCAAATGCCTTTTCGGACGATAAGATCGTTTCTCGCTGCAAATTGCTGTCCACCATGATGATCGTTGCTTCATCATCGGTGAGGTTTCGGACGATGCAGGGCATTTCGGTGATCCCCGCCAGTGTTGCTGCACACTTTCGCCTGTGACCGGCGATCATCTCATAGCTGCCGTCCGCTTTGGGGCGGACAAGGGCAGGCACCAGCACGCCGTACTGCTTTACGCTGTCTACCATCTCCGCCATAGCTTCGTCCTGCTTAACTTTGAACGGATGGTTGGGAAAGTCGGAGATGTCGGCGGGGTTCAGCGTGACGACCTTTTCAAGCTGCGCTTCCGCACGACTCTCGTCGGTGGAAAACAGGTCATCGAGCGGCGTCATCCCTAAATCTCTCGGTTTTGCGCTCAAGCTCCGACACCTCCTTCGTCAGCGAGCGGTATGCGGCGGCGACCTTGCCGTTCTTGTCATGGGCAAAAATGCTCTTGCCCACGCCACCCTTTTGGTTCGTCACCGCGATCACTTTGCAATTCGCCATATGGGTTTCCTCCTTCACATGAATTTAGCCGCCTGCGGCGCAGCAGACGGCTATGTAATCGGGCAAATATCCAATTTTCAGCTTAAAATCAACTGCGGTAAATCGAGTGATTTTCGACTTTTCTTGAAGCAGCCGGTTGAAAAGTGCAAATCTGCTTGTCCGCAAACAGCAGAAACATATTTAACGACAATTCTTATACAGTTAACGCTTATACAGAAGCAACTGCATACAGATTTACAATTCGTTTTGGCTTTATTTCTTCGATAAAATCAGGACTTTTTGAATGCTCTGCATTATCGGAATCGCAACGTTTTTTTGCAGACTTAAATTCGGTAAGACTATGTGTTTTAAGTCCAAAACTCAACTGCTTGTCCTCTGGGCGAGGACACCGGAGCATTTCTGTCACGTATGTAGGCACCGAAGAACTCGCTCATCTCGAGATGGTGGGGACAATCGTGTACCAGCTGACGCGGAATTTGACGCAGGAGGAGATTCAAAAGCAAGGCTTTGATGCGTATTTCATCGACCACACGACGGGCGTTTACCCGGCAGCGGCCTCCGGCGCGCCGTTCAGTGCGGCGAGCATCGCCGTAACGGGCGACACGCTGGCAGACATCAACGAAGACCTCGCCGCCGAGCAGAAGGCCCGCGTAACGTATGACAACATTCTGCGCTTTGCGGATGATCCCGATGTGCGCGACCCCATCAAGTTCCTGCGCGAGCGCGAGATTGTGCATTACCAGCGCTTCGGCGAGGGTTTGCGCATCGCGACCGATCGGCTTGATTCCAAAAACTTCTACGCGTTTAACCCCTCGTTCGACTAAACAAAAACGGGCGGCACTTTTTCGGTGCTTGCCCGTTTTTCCTATGGCTTACGGCGAATTTGTGACTTTTTAGACGATTTTGACGCAGGATTAGGAGGCAAAATACCCTGAATTTGCCTGCGAATGCGACAAATTCACGGGGGTTCGGGCGCAAATTTTTCCTTACTATTACAAAGATTTAACGAAACGGCGAACTTTGCGGTAAAACACTGGCGATTTTCTGCACAGTGTGGTATACTAATTCTATTTAATGCGGAAAAGTGCGGCTTTCCGCAACGGAAAAATTTGGCAGCGTGTGTTTGGTGTGCGGGCAAAGGCCGCACACTATGCGCAAAAATGGAACTGCGCTGCACAGAAAGGGGCGAAGCCTCTGTGAAAAAAAGAATACTGCTCGGGCTGATCTCCGTTTTCAAAGCGCTGTATAACGCCGTGTACGCCGTCATGAAGCTGCGCCCCATGCAGAAAAAAGTCGTCATGATCAGCCGCCAGTCGAACAGCCAGCGGCCGGATTTTGAACAGCTCGGCGCAGAGATTGAAGCGCGTGACCCAGGGGTGCGCCTTGTGTATCTTTGCCGCGAAATGGGCGATACGCCGTTAGAGCTCCTGCGCTATTGTTTCCATTTGCTGCACTGCGCCGCGGAGCTTTCCACCGCGCATGTGTGCATCATAGACGGCTACTGCATCCCGGTCAGCGTGCTGCATCACCGTAAAGAGCTGCGCATGGTGCAGGTCTGGCACGCGCTTGGCGCCATTAAGAAGTTTGGCAGGCAGGCGCTTTCCGTGCCCGGCGGGCGCGATAAAGAGCTTGCGGAGCGCATGGGGATGCATAAGCACTACGATGCCGTGCTCTGTGCGAGTCACCGTACAGCAAAAGCCTATGAGGAGGCGTTCGGCGTTTCTGCCGATAAAATGCGCGTGACCGGCGTGCCGCGTGTAGACGCCATTTTGAAAATGAATCGCGCGCGTTGCCGTCGCCGCTTTTTCGCGGCCTACCCGGAGCTGCGCGGGCAGAAGATCGTCCTATACGCTCCCACGTTCCGCGACGGCGAGCAAATGCCCGAGATTGAGCCGCTCATCACGGCGGCGGAAAAAATGGGTATGCTGCTCATCGTGCGGCTGCACCCACTCGACCGCGAGCGCTTGGAGCGCCGCCGTGTGCTGCCGAAGTTCCGCGAGTGCCCGGAGTTCGGCACCTTCACGCTAATGGCAGTAGCAGACGCCGTCATCACGGACTATTCCGCTATTTCCATTGAGGCGAGCCTCATCAAAAAGCCGGTGTATTTCTACGTTTACGATTTAGAGCGCTACAAGGAAACGCGCGGCCTCAACTTTGACCCGCTTGCAGAGATGCCGCACTGCGCATTCACAAAAGCCGAGCCTCTGGTCGACTGTATTCTCCACACGCCCTACGATTACGAAAAGCTCACCGCCTTCAGAAAAGAATTCGTGGAGACGGATGACACGAACAACACGCAGCGCTGTGTGGATCTTATAATGACTTTCCTTACAGAAGGGATAAATGATAGATAAAATGAAGTCAGAACGTAATTTTGATTCGATAAAAGTCAGCGTTATCGTTCCTGTATACAACGTTGAAGCGTATTTGGAGCGTTGCCTTGATTCCTTAGTGAAGCAAACGCTGGAAGAAATGGAGATCATTGTTGTCAACGACGGCACAAAGGATAATTCGCAGGCGATCATAGACCGTTATGCCGCAGCATATCCGCAGAAGGTGATAAGCCTCATCAAAGAAAACGGCGGATTATCCGATGCGCGCAACTACGGTATTCCGTATGCGCACGGTGAATACATCGGCTTTGTGGACAGCGATGACTATTTAAACGTGACCATGTACCAAAAGCTGTACGACCGCGCCGCTGAAACGGATTCGGACATTGTGGTTTGCGGCTATTATGGCATAGACGAAAATACCGAAACGCGGCGCTTTTTCCAGCGCGGCAGCACGCTGGAGTTCGGTGTGAGCCTGCACGAAAACCCGAAGCTTCTGTACACAAATGCACCGTATGCCTGGAATAAAATTTACCGCCGCGCCTTATTTGAGCGCACGGGGATACGCTTCCCGAAAGGGAAAATTTATGAGGACATTGCGACCATCTACCCGCTGATGCTGCATGCCAACCGAATCTCCAAAGTAAACGAGCCGCTATACTACTATATTCTAAAGCGCGAAGGCGCAATCACGGCGACATTTTCCGAGAACATCCTGCAGATGTATGATTCGCTCGCAATCATGAACGAGTACTATATTCGGGAGGGCGCATTCGAGGAGTTTAAAGAGGTGCTCGGCTTCATCAATTTGAAGCACACGATTCTGCGCTTCCGCGATTTTACGGCGTATAAAGATAAAGATCTGCAGTTTAAAGTCGTCCATAAGGGCTTTCAGCATCTGGATCACTATTTTGATGACTGGCGCAAAAACAAGGCGTTTTTTGACTTTTTCTTCTCCAAAAAACGTCTGATGGGCGCTTTGGCCAAGCATGAGTTCACGTGGTATCTTTACAGCATGATGCCGAATTCCGTGCTGCGCCTTTTGGGCAAAGCGGCAAAAACGATGCGCAAGGCTTTGACGGTTTTCTCAAAGCGCAGTTATTTGAATAAATACTACTACGTGCGCACGTGTAAAAAGAAGCCGCTTTGCGACAAGCAGGTGCTTTTTGAATCCTTCCACGGTACGAACCTAAATGATTCGCCGTTTGCGATGATGCGCGAGCTGGCAAAGGATCCGGCGTTTACCATCTATTACACGTCGAAAAAAGAGCTGATGGGCGAGCACCGAAAGATATTAGATGCGTATGGGCTGAACCGTGTGCAGCTTATCCCGCTCGGCTCGAGAAAATACCAGAAGATTTTGGCAACGAGCCGATACCTTGTAAATAACGTGAGCTTCCCGACGTATTTTATCCGTCGCGAAGGACAGGTCTATTTGAATACATGGCACGGAACGCCGCTGAAGACCCTCGGCAAAAAAATGGCGATGGGCATTCAGGATATGAGCAACATGCAGCGCAATTTCCTGCACAGCAGTTATCTTCTGCACCCGAACCGCTATACAATGGATCACATGATGGAAGATTACAACCTGAACCACCTCTATACGGGAAAGGTGATCCTGAGCGGGTACCCGCGCAACGCGATATTCTGGGATAAAGACGCGGCAGCGGCGGTGCGGAAGCAATACGGAATGGACGGCAAGGAAACCTTTGCCTACATGCCGACTTGGCGCGGCGCGATGAGCTCCGGCGCAAACAAAGGCGGGTACGAAGCGGAAGTCCGCGACCTGCTGACAAAGTTCGACAGCGCGCTGACGGATAAGCAGATCATGTACGTGAACCTGCATCCGCTTGTAAAAGACAAAGTGCCGATCGAAGGCTATAAGCACATTGTAAAATTCCCGGATGACGTGGACAGTTACAGCTTTTTGAATGCTGTGGATGTGCTGATCACAGACTATTCCAGCGTTTTCTTCGATTTTTCCATCACGCGTAAGCCGATCGTGCTGTTTATGTACGATTATGATGCGTACATGGCAGAGCGTGGTATGTATATGGATGTGCGCGACCTCCCGTTCCGCAAAATTTATACCATGAACGAAATGCTCGCATACCTGCACGAAAACGATAAACAGGCAGACGTGAACAGTGCGGCGTATGACGCGTATTATAAGATGTTTACAAGTTACGATGCGCCGGATAATATCCGGAACCTGAACGATATGCTGTTCTACGGAAAAGCGCCGAAGTTTGAAGTGATCGATTATGCCGAAAACAAAAAGCAGCCGCGAAATGTTTATCTTGTCGGAAAGAACGACCATAAGGGTTGGGCAAAAGAACTGGAACAGCAGCTCTGTTCCATGGAAGCGCCCGTAGCGGTTTTCCTGCGCAGGGATTTCAACGAGCTCACCCTCAAGGAGCTGACCGATAAATATAACGATTGGCTGGATTACACCGTGATTGATACGCAGATGTTCCTTTCTTTGCCGGAAAACATCAAGCTGTTTTTCAGCAGAGAGCGTAATAAGTATAATTGCGATGCTATTTTCGCGCGGGAAGTATTCCGTATTTTGCCGCATCTGAATATTCAAAGTGTAACGGCAGGCGATGACTCTTACAGAAACCGGAGCATTGCGCAAGCTGTAAAAAACGAAAGGAAAGGCTAAAACATGAAACGAGTATTGACCTACGGAACGTTTGACCTGCTGCATTACGGCCACATCAACCTTTTAAAGCGCGCAAAGGCACTGGGCGATTATCTTATCGTGGCGCTTTCCACGGATGAGTTCAACGCCGGCAAGGGCAAAAAAGCGTTTCACGATTATGAAACGCGCAAAATGATGCTCGAAGCCATTCGCTACGTTGACCTCGTCATTCCGGAGGAAAGCTGGGATCAAAAGATCAGCGACGTGAAGGACTACCATGTGGACGTAGTCGTTATGGGTAGTGACTGGGAAAACAGCGATCGCTTTGACTACCTTAAGGATTACTGCGAGCTTGTCTTCCTGCCGCGCACGCCGGGCATCTCCACCACGAAGATCAAGCATGACCTCGGCCTTGTAAACGAAAACGAAAATGCCGAAGCGCTCATGAACCACTGATTATACGCTTTCGCGAAAAGTTATTTATAAAAATAGCAGATATAAAACACGCTCCCGCTGCAGATACTTTAAAGAAGTAAGCAGGGGAGCGTGAATTTTTTTGAGAAAAGTTAGATCAAAAGGTTTTTATCGCCGTTACCGTTCGCTCTGTGTTACGCCGTCAAATCGACATACTCGCCTTTGACGAAGCCCAAAAGCTGATCCGGGTTTACGATGAGCTGCACGCCGCGTATACCGCCGCTGACGGCGATTGCATCAAACAGCATGGCGGTCTCGTCGATATACGTCGGGAACTCCTTCTTCATGCCCACGGGCGAGCAGCCGCCGCGGATATAGCCGGTCGTCGGCAGCAAGTCTTTCACGTGCAGAAGCTCTACGGATTTATTTTTGCTGGCTCTGGCAGCTTTTTTGAGGTCTAATTCCTCCGCTACGGGGATGCAAAACACGACAAACCCGGTCTTATCGCCGCGCGCAACGAGCGTTTTGAACACCGTCTCATACGGCATGCCCACGGCGTCTGCCGCGTGTATGCCCGCGAGATCGGTCTCCTCAAATTCATATGTGCGCACCTCATAGGGAATCTTCGCGCTGTCCAGCATGCGCATGGCGTTCGTCTTTTTTACGCCGGAGCTCATGCTTCACCGAGCTCCTTCAAGATCATGTCGGCCGCCTGCTTTGCGCACTTGCGGTAGCCTTCCTCGGTCAGGTGCAGCATATCCGGGCACTTATAATAGTGCTCGCCTTCCTTGCACAGCGCGTAAAGGTCGTTCACCGGGATGTTTTCCTCTGCCATCAGCTTTTTGGCGGCGTTGTTATACAGCTCCACCCACTCGTTATTGTAGTTGATGCTGTCCGCCTGCGTGCCGGTGTTGTCTGCCGCCATGCCGGGCTCCAAAATCGGCGTGGTGGTCGCGAAGATGATCTTCGCGCCGTTTTCTCTGCACAGCTTGATGATGCGCTTTAAGAAGTGCACATATTCCTCAACGGGGTGCATGGCCTCCGTCATCGGAGCCTCAATGTTCATATCCCAGTAGCCGTTGTTCCAGTGTACCACGTCAAAATGACCGTGATGCTTGAACATCTGGTTCGCCTGCCACAGCGTGTACGCAGCGAAGCGGCCGTTGTCCTCGGCGTCGTAAACGACCTCACACTTGCCGTCTAACTCTTCTTTTACATAATCGTCATAGCCCATGCGAATGGAATCGCCGAGCAAAAGCACTTTTTTCATTCTGAAAACCTCTTTTCGGGTAGATTTGCCAATAGAATTATACTGCCAAAACCGTGAAAATTCAAGATGCTTTCGGCAGTATACAAAAGGGCGTTGCGTTTCTCTGAAAAGCGTGGTATACACTGCTTGTTTTTCTAAAAAGATTGAAAAAAGGAGCTGGGAAAAATGGGCAGATACGATGAAATTTTAGCGCGTTTTATGGCATTTGCCGAGCGTGATCCGCGCATTTTGATGGGTGTGCAGGTCGGTTCCGGCGTGCGGAAAGGCCGCCCGGCAGACGCCTACACGACGCAGTGGGTGAAGAAAGCATTTGAAAATTAAACCCGCCAAACACAGCAAAACGGCACCGATGAAATTTGTCACCGGTGCCGTTCGTTTTTAGGTTAGGGGAAAAGCTGACTTACTTCTTTTCCTGAATGTACTTGTCGATTGCAGCTGCGGCGGTCTTGCCTGCGCCCATGGCGAGGATAACCGTTGCGGCGCCCGTTACGGCGTCGCCGCCCGCGTACACACCCTCGATGGAGGTGAGGCCGTGCTCGTCCGCGATGATCTGGCCGCGCTTCTGGGTCTCAAGACCCGGCGTGGTGGCTTTCAGCAGCGGGTTCGGGGAAGTACCGAGGGACATGATAACGCAATCCATCGGAATATCGAATTCGCTGCCCTCAACGACGATCGGGCTGCGTCTGCCGGAAGCGTCCGGCTCGCCAAGCTCCATTTTTACGCAGCGAATACCGGCGACCCAGCCGTAGTTCGGGTCACGCGGGTCGGTGATGTCCGTCGGCAAAATCTCTACCGGGTTCGTCAGCGTATGGAAGATGATGCCCTCTTCCTCTGCATGCTCCACTTCCTCCTTACGTGCCGGCAGTTCTGCCATGCCGCGGCGGTAGATGATGTACACGTTCTCCGCGCCGAGACGCTTTGCGGTTCTCGCGGCGTCCATGGCCACGTTACCGCCGCCGACAACCGCCACGTTTTTCGCGTGCTGGATCGGCGTAGTGGAATCATCGCGGTAAGCCTTCATCAGGTTGCTGCGGGTGAGGAATTCGTTTGCGGAGTACACACCCTTCAGGTTCTCGCCCGGGATGTTCATAAAGCGGGGAAGACCTGCACCCGTGCCGACAAACACGGCCTCGTAGCCGTACTCGTCCTTCAGCTCTTCAATCGTCAGGATACGACCGATAACCATATTGGTCTCCACCTTGACGCCGAGCGCCTTGAGGTTATCGACTTCCTTCTGCACGATGGACTTCGGCAGACGGAACTCCGGGATGCCGTACACGAGCACGCCGCCTGCAAGGTGCAGCGCTTCGTAAATCGTCACGTCGTAGCCCAGCTTTGCGAGGTCGCCCGCGCAGGTAAGACCCGCAGGGCCGGAACCGATGATGGCAACCTTGTGGCCGTTCTTCGGCGCGGTGATGGTGGCAACGGTAGCGTGTGCGTTGTGCCAGTCGGCAACAAAACGCTCCAGACGGCCGATACCGACCGGTTCGCCCTTAATGCCGCGCACGCACTTGCCTTCGCACTGCGTCTCCTGCGGGCAGACACGGCCGCAGACAGCCGGCAGGGAAGAGGACTGCGCAATAACCTGATACGCGCCCTCAAAGTCGTGCTCGGCGACCTTCTTGATGAACTCCGGAATATGAATATTGACCGGGCAGCCGGAAACGCACGGCATGTTCTTACAATTCAGGCAGCGCTGTGCTTCATCCAGCGCCATTTCTTCGGTATAGCCCAGTGTGACCTCTTTAAAGTTCTTGTTGCGAACGTTCGGGTCCTGCGAGGGCATGGGGTTCTTTGTCATTCTCATGTTAGGCATGATCACTCAACCTCCTTCTTGAACAGGTTGCAGGCTTCCTCATAAGCGTGGCGCTCGAAAGAAGTGTAGCTGCGGGAGCGGCTCATCGCCTCGTCAAAATCGACCTCGTGGCCGTCAAAGTCCGGGCCGTCTACGCAGGCAAATTTCGTTTTGCCGCCAACGGTCAGGCGGCAGCCGCCGCACATGCCCGTGCCGTCTACCATGATCGGATTCATGGAAACAACGGTCTTCTGGTTGTATTCTTTTGTGGTGAGGCAGACGAACTTCATCATGATCAGCGGGCCGATGGCGATGACCTCGTCAAACCGTTCGCCGTTTTCAAGCAGCGTCTTCAGCGGGGAGGTGACATTGCCCTTTTCGCCGTAGGAGCCGTCGTCCGTCATCAGCGTGAAGTGGTCGGAGCAAGCCTTGAATTCGTCTTCCAGAATCACGAGATCCTGATTGCGGAAGCCGATGATAGAGGTGACTTCCGCGCCCATGGCGTGCAGTTCTTCGGCAATGGGCAGTGCGATGGCGCAGCCTACGCCGCCGCCGATAACGCAGACCTTCTTAAGACCGTCTACATGCGTTGGTACGCCAAGCGGGCCTACGAAGTCGTGCAGACATTCACCTTCGTTTAAGTGGTTGAGCTTTTCGGTCGTTGCGCCGACAATCTGAAAAATGATTGTAACGGTGCCCTTTTCGCGGTCATAGCCGGCAACGGTCAGCGGGATACGCTCGCCGTTTTCGTCTACGCGCAGAATGATAAACTGGCCGGGCTTTGCTTTTTTCGCAATGAGCGGCGCCTCGATCTCCATCCGCGTCACCGTGGGGTTCAGCGGCTGTTTTTTAACGATCTTATACATACTTCAAAACCTTTCCCTTCAGGCATGTGCGCAGTTTGTGCGGTTTTGCCTAAGTTTTGTCTGTGTCGGATGCCGGTTTTGCAATTTTTGCCTTTAAAACCTGCAAACGATACTATTATAACAGAGAAATATCAAAATTACAACGGGAAAAGACAGGAAATCCCTGCCGTGCGGCGATTTCCGAAGAAATACCGGGCGGCAGGGATAGAATGTCCTTTTACCGGACAGATGCCCGGGATGCGTTATAGATTGTCTTTATAGACTTAGAAGTCAACTTCCGTGTCGTAGTAGCAGCACTTAAGCAGCTTTTCCATCTCTTCCTGGCTGGGCTGACGCGGGTTGGAACCGGTGCAGGCATCGGCGATAGCGTTCTTTGCAATCTCCGGCAGTCTCTCAAGGAAGACGTTCTCCGGCACAAAGCCGTTCTCGGTCGGGAAGCTGTCCGGGCCGTAGTGCTTGATGCAGTGCGGAATGTTCAGCTCGTCGTTCATGTTGCGCAGGTATTTGATGAGCAGCTGTACCTTCTCGTCATCGTTGTTGCCGCCGAGGTGCATGTAGTCGGCGATGACACCGTAACGCTTCTTTGCGGTCTCGTCCTTTGCGTTGAACGCGATGACCTTCGGCAGGTACATAGCGTTTGCAGCGCCGTGGATGATGTGTGCGCCGTAATCGGCAAACGCAGCGCCGGTCTTGTGTGCCATGGAGTGTACGATGCCGAGCAGAGCGTTGGAGAACGCCATACCGGCCAGACACTGCGCGTTGTGCATGTTGTCGCGGGCGGTCATATCGCCGTTATAGGACGGGATAAGGTCCTTCATGATCATCTCAATTGCGTGAATGGCGAGCGGGTCGGTGAAATCGCAGTTTGCGGTGGAAACATACGCTTCAATCGCATGGGTCATAGCATCCATACCGGTGTGCGCAACGAGCTTCTTCGGCATCGTCTCGGCAAGGTCCGGGTCAACGATGGCGACATCCGGGGTAATCTCGAAGTCAGCGATCGGGTACTTGATGCCCTTCTGATAATCGGTGATGATGGAGAACGCGGTTACTTCCGTTGCGGTGCCGGAAGTAGAGGAAATGGCGCAGAAGTGTGCCTTCTGGCGCAGCTTCGGCAGGCCGAAGACCTTGCACATATCCTCGAACGTAACGTCCGGGTATTCATATTTGATCCACATAGCTTTTGCGGCATCGATCGGAGAGCCGCCGCCCATCGCGATGATCCAATCCGGCTGGAACTCGATCATCTTCTGCGCACCCTTCATAACGGTCTCAACAGACGGGTCAGACTCAATACCTTCAATCAGCTCGACCTCCATGCCGGCTTCCTTCAGATAGCCGACTGCACGGTCCAAAAAGCCGAAACGCTTCATGGAGCCGCCGCCTACACAAACAACAGCCTTCTTGCCTTCAAAATGCTTCAGTTCTTCCAAAGCACCCTTGCCATGATACAAATCGCGGGGAAGTGTAAATCTTGCCATAAGTCTATCGTCCTTTCTATGTGAAGCAATTTATCGCAAAGCTCGGTGGTTTGCACCACCTAACTTCTTTTTACGACTGTATTGTATATCAAAATTTTTGATTTGTTAAGTGCTAAATTTGCATATTGATATTTCTATATCGATATACATGTACCAAAAATGAACGGAGTGTTAGGAAACTATTTTGTTGTGTTTCACAGAGAGTTTGATAATAAAATGTCACGCAGAAGAAATACACATTCTGCGCGACATTTTTAATTTGCTTATGAAATTTGTTTCACAGTGCGTATACTATATATAAACACGGTATTGTCCTCGCGCGGATTCGGCACGAGCTCCGCTGTGAAGATTGCCTGTGGTTCCGACTCGTTCTCGTCGCGGATGAGCGCTGCCGTCACGGTGTACACATCTCCGCTTTTCACACAGTCTTGCATGTCCACGGAAAAGCCGCCGCCGCTTATAGGCCGCGCATAGGTGTCGCTGTCCGCATCGTACGAAATCTCACCCGAAAGCGAGTCGGGAATATCCGGCAGGTCTTCATTTGCGGCGCTTTCGAATAGTCCGCTCACAATTTCTTCCATCACCCCGCGAGAGAGCACCAGCGCGCTGCCGGTCGTCTCTGCGCTGTAAAACGTCATGCCGCAGTTGTCCACCGCAAAGGCCGCGGTCTGCCAAAAGTAAACGGGATCATTTGCGTCGAACGCCATGCCGTTCATCTGCGCCAGAATGTGTGCTTCCAAAAGCGGCGCCATCGCTTCAAGCTCCGCGGTAATCTCTGCGTTTTCGCTTACCTCGTTGCTTTCCGGTGCGGGAGATGCGGTGGATTTTACCGTCGGCTCGGCGGTAGGCGATGCCGTTGCGGTCGCTTCGGGGGAAGGCGTCGGCGTTTCCGCTATATGCTCTGAAGCCGCCGCGCTGCTCACACTTTGTGCGTGTTCCGCTGTGCCGCAGGCGGCCGCAGAGAGCGCAAGCGCCGCAGAAAGCACGGAAGCTAAAATCGTTTTTCTAAGCTGCATGTGGTTTTTCACTCCTTTCAGCCATTTTTTTAGTATAAGACACTTTTAGCACAAAACTGTGAACGCCGTTTGAATTTCGTGCATTGTGCAAAAATTTTTCATTTCCGTGAACATTTCGGAAATACGCTTTACAAATCGGGGTCTGTCATGTAAAATAAGTATAAGTATAAATCTGTGCATTTGCAAATTGAAAAAATTTGCGGGTGTGCGTCACAGGATATGGAATATTAAAGAATCGAGGATGAACGTATGAATTTAAAGTACAAAAGAGTTCTTTTAAAGCTCAGCGGCGAATCGCTTTCCGGCAAGATCGGTCACGGCATCGATTTTGACACCGTTGTCAAGATCTGCGAGCCCATCAAGAAGATCGTGGATATGGGCTGCGAGGTCGCCATCGTTGTGGGCGGCGGCAACTTCTGGCGCGGCAGAAGCAGCGGCAGCATGGACCGTACCCGTGCAGACCACATGGGCATGCTGGCTACGGTCATCAATGCGCTCGGCGTGGCGGACGGCCTCGAGCAGGTCGGCCTTGACGTGCGCGTACAGACAGCCATCGCCATGCAGGAGGTTGCAGAGCCGTACATCCGCAACCGTGCGGTGCGTCACCTTGAAAAAGGCCGCGTTGTCGTGTTTGGCTGCGGCACGGGTAACCCGTACTTCTCCACCGATACCGGCGCAGCGCTGCGCGGTGCAGAAATCGACGCCGAAGTCATCTTAAAGGCGACCATGGTTGACGGCGTTTACGACAGTGACCCGAAGAAGAACCCGAACGCAAAGAAGTACGATCATCTCACGTATATGGAAATCCTCAATCAGAACCTGCAGGTCATGGATATGACGGCCGCTTCCTTCTGTAACGACCGCGGCATCCCGTTCCTTGTGTTCAGCATTGAGGACCCGGAGAACATCGTCCGCGCCGTCTGCGGCGAAAATGTCGGCACGGTCATCACGAAGGACTAAAGCTTTTTAGGGGAGAAGCCTTGTGCGCCCTGATAAAGAGCACACAAAACGTATAATGAAATAACAGATAGGAGAATATACTTATGAAGGAAGTATTGGCAAAAGCAGAAAGCAAAATGGGCAAAACCATCGCGAGACTCGAAAGCGACTACGCCGCCATCCGCGCAGGCCGCGCAAACCCGGCTGTGCTCGATAAGGTCATGGTCGATTACTACGGCGCACCCACGCCGGTCAACCAGCTTGCAGCCGTTTCCGTTGCGGAGGCACGCGTGCTGACCATTCAGCCGTGGGACGGTTCCGTCTGCCGCGCCATTGAGCGCGCCATCCAGACCTCGGACATCGGCATCAACCCGCAGTCCGACGGCAAGACCATCCGCCTCATTTTCCCGCCGCTCACCGAAGAGAAGCGTAAGGATATCGTGAAGGACGTCAGCCACATGGCAGAAGAAGCAAAAATCGCCCTGCGTTCCATCCGCCGCGACGCTATGGAAAAGCTGAAGGCGATGAAGAAAGACGGCGAACTGACCGAGGACGACCTGAAGCAGGCGGAAAAGAAAACGCAGGAGCTGACGGATAAGTACGTAAAGCAGGCAGACGAACGCTCTGCCGCAAAGCAGAAGGAAGTTCTCACCCTGTAAGCAAAAGGAAGGCTCCGAAATGGCATTTGGAAGTAAAGAAAACAAAACGCCCGTGCAGGTGCCGGCGCATATCGGCATCATCATGGACGGCAACGGTCGTTGGGCTAAAAAGCGTGGTCTGCCGCGTACGGCGGGCCACACGGCGGGCGCGCAGAATTTCCGCACCATCACGCGGTATGCATCGTCTATCGGTGTAAAATATCTCACGCTCTACGCGTTTTCCACGGAAAACTGGAGCCGCCCCGCAGAGGAAGTCTCTGCGCTGATGAAGCTTTTCCACCAGTACCTCGAGGAAGCGCTGCGCGACTTCATGGATGAGAATATCCGGGTGCGCTTTATCGGCGATATTTCCGCTTTTGCGCCCGACTTACAGACGCTCATTCATCGCGTGGAGGAAGCGAGCAGCGTGAAGACCGGCATGGTGCTGAACCTCGCTATGAACTACGGCGGCCGCGCAGAGATTACCCGCGCGGCACGCATTTTGGCAGAGCGCGTCAAAAACGGCGAGCTTTCGCCCGAGGACATCACGGAGGAAACGCTTTCCGGCGCTATGTACACCGCCGGCCAGCCGGACCCGGATCTCATCATCCGTCCAAGCGGCGAAGAGCGCATCTCAAACTTCCTTTTGTGGCAGAGCGCCTATACCGAATTTGAATATTTTGATATTCTCTGGCCGGATTTCAAGCCGAAGCACTTGGACGAAGCCATTGAAAGGTTCAACAGCAGACAACGCCGTTTCGGCGGTGTATGATTTTTTGCAGTGCGGGCGGCACATGCCGCCCTGTACCGCGTTTCTATTACATTCCGAACGGTGAAAGGAAACCATAGGTATATGAAGGACAGAGTTTTATCCGGTGTCACGCTGGTCGCATTTTTCATGGCAATCGTCGTGTTCAACCGCTCTTTTCCGCTGGCACTCAATATTGCCATTGCGTTTATCTCCGCGCTCGCTGTTTTTGAAGTCATCAAGGCGCTGGGACTTTCCGACCGCTGGTATATCACGGTTCCCGGCATGACAGCTGCCGTGTTGGTGCAGTTCTGTGAATTTCAGCAGGCAAATATCTTTATTTATTCCGCGTTCACGGCGTGCATTTTCTGCGCGCTGCTGCGCCACCACCGCGAGATCACTTTTAAAGAAATGGCCGTTGTGTACAGCATGGTCGTTTTGATCCCACTCGCTTTGCAGACTATCGTTCTGGTGCGCACGTTGAGCGACCAGCACGGCATGTTCTACGCGCTCGTGTGCGTATTCTCCGCATGGATTCCGGACGCAGGCGCGTTTTTCGCCGGCAAGCTCTTCGGTAAGCACAAGCTGTGCCCGGAGATCAGCCCCAAAAAGACTGTGGAGGGTCTCATCGGCGGCGTGTTGTCCAGCGTCATCATTTTGCAGCTCGTGGGTCTCATTTTCACCTACGGTATTTACGGCGGCGAACGTCAGGCAAACTGGCTCTCGCTCTTTATCATCGGCTTTTTCGGCGCGTTTGTGTCCGTGCTCGGCGACCTCAGCTTTTCGCTCATTAAAAGAAGCTGTCACATCAAAGATTTCGGCAGCGTCATTCCGGGCCACGGCGGCATTTTGGATCGTTTCGACAGCGTGATTTTCACCGCACCGTTTGTCTACATGGTAACGATGCTGCTGCCGATCGTGTCGTAAGAAAGGATGGGTCTGCATGAAAAAGTTAGCTTTGCTCGGCTCTACCGGGTCCATCGGCACACAGGCGCTCGACGTTGTGCGCTGTATACAAAAGGAAGGGGAGCACGCCGTTAAAGTGGAGGCGCTTGCTGCCCATTCCAATATTCGGCTTCTGGAAGAGCAGATCCGGGAATTTAAACCGCAAGCAGTTGCGGTTTTTGATTTGGAAGCTGCTTCTAAGCTTCGCGCCGCCGTCCGCGACCTCAATGTGAAGGTGTACAGCGGCATGGAGGGTCTTTGTGCCCTGACGGAGCTGGAAAGCATTGATATCGTCTTAAACTCCGTCGTGGGCATGGTGGGCCTCAAGCCGACCTTAACGGCACTCGAAGCCAAAAAGCAGATGGCGCTTGCGAATAAGGAAACGCTCGTCGCAGGCGGTTCACTCGTCATGAAGACCGCCAAGGAAAACGGCATCGAAATTCTGCCCGTAGACAGCGAGCATTCTGCCATTTTCCAGTGTTTGCAGGGTATGTACAAAAAGTGCGACTTAAATAAAATCATCTTAACGGCGTCCGGCGGTCCGTTCTTCGGCAAAAAAGCCGGGGAGCTTCAGCATATTCGCCCCGCAGACGCCTTAAAACACCCGAACTGGGACATGGGCGCGAAGGTTACCATAGACAGCTCCACGCTCATGAATAAGGGGCTTGAATTCATCGAAGCCAAGTGGCTTTTCGATATGGAGCCGGACGACATCGACGTCGTTGTGCACCGCGAAAGCATCGTGCACTCGCTCATTGAGTATAAGGACCACTCCGTCATCGCGCAGCTCGGCGTGCCGGATATGCGCATCCCGATTCAGTATGCGCTTACCTACCCGCGCCGCTTCCCGTCGCCCGTAAAGCAGTTGAATTTGGCTGATTGGCAGAAGCTGACGTTCTATGCGCCGGACGAAGAAACCTTCACGTGCTTTGGCGCGTGTAAGCGTGCCATTCGCCGCGGCGGTACATTGCCCGCGGCGGTCAACGGTGCAAACGAAGCCGCTGTTGCGCTGTTTTTAAAAGAAAAAATCGGCTGGCAGGACATCGGCGAGCTCGTGTGCCATGTAGCCGATACATTTGAAACCGCGCCCGTTACAAGCGTGGAGGACGTTTTGGAAGCCGACCGCAAAGCGCGCACCTATGTGCTGGAGCGCTGCGGGGAGAGCGCAAGATGAGCACGGTGGTGCAGGGCATCCTGCTCGCCGTTATCGGCGTATTGCTCTTCGGGCTCATCATTTTCATCCACGAGTTCGGCCACTTTTTCACAGCGAAGCTGAGCCACGTGTGCGTCAACGAATTCTCCATCGGCATGGGGCCAAAGCTTTTCTCGTTCACCCGCGGTGAAACGCAGTATTCCCTGCGGCTTTTGCCCATCGGCGGCTACTGCGCCATGGAGGGTGAGGACGAAAAAAGCGACGACCCCCGCGCGTTTGGCAACCGCCCCGTTTGGCAGCGCATGATCGTGGTTGCGGCGGGCGGCATTATGAATATCCTGCTCGCCGTTTTGCTGATGATGGTCATCTGCGGGCAGGAAGACCGCTACGCCACCATGCGGATTGCCGGCTTTGCGGAAAATTCCGCGTTTGAAGCCGCCGGCGTGGAAGTGGGCGACGTCATCACCTCCATCGACGGCTATACCGTCCGCACCGGGCAGGATCTTTCCTTTGCTTTAAGTATGGCGGCGCTTGATTCCACAGACGGCACCGCGGCGCTTGACCTCACCGTAAAGCGCGGCGAAGAGACCGTCACCTTTAACGATTTGACCATCAACACAACATCTGCGGACGGCAAGCAGTACCGCGCCGTACTGGATTTCTACGTGTTGGGCGAAGAAAAAACGCCGTGGACGCTCATCAAAAACGCGTTTGCGGATACGTATTCTACCGTGCGTATGATCTTCAACAGCCTCATCGGCATGGTGACGGGCCGCTTCGGCTTTAAAGAGCTCGCAGGTCCGGTCGGTACGGCGCAGGCAGTCACGCAGGCCGCAAGCGCGGGGCTCAAGCAGAGCTTCGGCGCGGCGGTCAACAACATCGTGTACATCATGCTTGTGATCTCCGTGAACCTCGGCATCGTGAATTTACTGCCGCTGCCGGCGCTCGACGGCGGACGGCTCGTGTTCCTCATCATCGAAGCGATCTTCCGCAGGCCGGTTCCGGCAAAGTACGAACGCTGGGTGCACGCAGGCGGCTTTGCACTGCTCATCTGCCTGATGCTCGCCGTCACGTTCCAGGACATCATGCGCATCGCAACAGGCGGATAAGGGAAAGGACGATACAATGAAACGTATTTCAAAACAGGTCATGGCGGGCAATGTGAAAATCGGCGGCGGCGCGCCCGTCACCGTGCAGTCCATGCTGAACGTGCCCTCCACCGATATAGAAGGCAGCGTGCGGCAGGCGGTCGCACTGGAAAAAGCCGGCTGCCAGATTCTCCGCGCCGCCATCCCCGATATGGATGCCGTGCGGCTGATCCCCGCTATCAAAGAGAAAATTTCCATTCCGCTCGTGGCGGATATTCATTTCGATTATAAGCTTGCGCTTGAGGCTGCAGCGGCGGGCGTGGATAAAATCCGCATCAATCCCGGCAACATCGGCGGCGATGACCGCGTAAAAGCCGTCGCGACCGTGTGCCGCGAAAAGAAAATTCCGATCCGCATCGGCGTCAATTCCGGTTCGGTCGAAAAGAGTATCCTCGCAAAGTACGGCGCGCCCACGGCGGAAGCGCTGTGCGAAAGCGCACTTTACCACGCGTCTTTGCTCGAAAAGTTCGATTTCACGGACATCGTCATCTCCCTGAAATCCTCCTCGGTCGATACGAATATCAAGGCGTATGAAAGGATTGCGGAGCGCTGCGATTACCCGCTGCATCTCGGCGTGACGGAAACCGGCACGCTGCGCATGGGGATCGTCAAGTCCGCCATCGGCATCGGCAGCCTTTTGCAGCGCGGCATCGGCGATACGCTGCGCGTTTCCCTGACGGCTGACCCCGCAGAGGAGATTCGCACCGGCCGCGATATTTTAAGCGCGCTCGGTCTGCGCGGCGGCGTAAAGCTTGTTTCCTGCCCCACTTGCGGCAGAACGCGTATCGATCTCATCGGCCTTGCCAATAAGGTCGAAAAGGCGCTCGAATACGTCGATAAGGACATCACCGTTGCCGTCATGGGCTGTGTTGTCAACGGCCCCGGCGAAGCGCGCGAGGCCGACCTCGGTGTCACCGGCGGCAAGGGCGAGGGTCTCATTTTCAAAAAAGGTCAGATCATCCGCAAGGTACCGGAAGCTGAGCTTCTGGACGCCCTGATGGAAGAGATCGACAAGCTTTAATTTGCAATAAAACAGGCTGTGCCGGGCGGCGCGGCCTTTTTGCATCATCTCACACCATAAAAACACAGACCATTCTACATAGGAGAGATGCACTTGAAAACATTAGGCGATCTGCTGAAAAGCGCCGGCTATACGCCGAAAGACGGCGTCGCTGCCGGTCAGATCGAAAAAATAGAGATACACAGGGAAAACCGTTTGGTGCGCCTGAAAACGAAGTTTGAAGCCTTCGTGCCGTACAGCGACCTGCGCGAGGTAAATGGTATGCTGCACGAGCGCATTCTGCCCGATATGCGCGTGGAGCTTGCCCCCGCATTCCCCGCTCAGGCGTGGCAGAAAAGCTGCGTTACCTCCGTTTTGGAGCGCGTGCGCGAGCTGGACGCAAGCTTAAACGGCACATTTAAAGACGCAGACTGCACCATAAACGAAAATACCCTTACAATAGAGCTGCTGCACGGCGGACTCAATCTGCTCGAAAAGCGCCATACCGACCGCGCCATCAGCGAAACGGTTCAGGAGTGGTTCAGCGTGCCCGTTACGGTGACGTTCACGGGCAAAACAGAACTGCAAAACGGTGACGAATCCGTCATCGAGCGATTGCACGTCGAGGAAGAAAAGCGTGTGCGCGCCGCCGCCATCGAAGAAATGGACCGCTACGAAGCTGCCATGAAAGAGAAAGCCGCGAAGCGCCGCGTCAGCGTGCGCGAGGGCAAATCGCTCATGCCGCAGATCATTCTGGAGACCGCGCGCCCCATTCTCGGCAACCTGCCGAAAAAGGAGCCGGTACCGATTTCCGAAGCGACCATCGAAGCCGGACGTATCACCGTTTGGGGCGAGGTGTTCGACATCGAATCCCGCGAAACGCGTGACGGCTCCCGCAAAATTTATTCCATCGACATTACCGATTACACAAATTCCATCACGCTGAAGCTTATCCAGCCGGCGAACGACTGCTCAAAGATCGATGCCATCAAAAAGGGTACGGCGCTGCTTGTGACGGGATCCGTGGAGTACGACAAATACGACCGCGAAAACGTTATGCGCCCGAACGCCATTGCCCGCGCAGAAATGGTGGAGGTCGTCGATACCGCCAAAGAAAAGCGCGTAGAGCTGCACCTGCATACCAATATGTCCGCTATGGACGGCATGACCCCTGCGGGAGAGCTTATCGACCGCGCCTATAAATGGGGGCAAAAGGCCCTCGCCATCACCGACCACGGCGTCGCGCAGGCGTTCCCGGATGCCATGAACGCGTGGCTCAAGATCAAGAAGGGCGGCGGCGAATTCAAGGTCATCTACGGCGTGGAAAGCTACTTTGTAAACGACCTTGTGCCCGCCGTCACCGGCGAGACCGATAAGCCGCTCAATACGGACTACATCTGCTTTGACCTCGAGACCACCGGCCTTTCTTCGAGCAAAGAACGCATCACGGAGATCGGCGCGGTACGCGTGCATAACGGCGAAATCACCGAATCTTTCAATACATTCGTCGACCCCGAAAAGCCCATTCCCGCAAAGATTACGGAGCTCACCGGTATCACGGATGAAATGGTCGCGGGCGCACCGAAAGAGGAAGAAGCCGTGCGCAAATTCTTCGAGTTTTGCGGCGAAGACGTGATTCTTGTCGCGCACAACGCAAATTTTGATACCTCGTTCCTGCGCGCCGTGTGCAGCCGCCACGACATGACGTTCCCGTATGTGTATATCGATACGGTCGCCATGTGTCGCTCTATGCTGACGGACATCAAAAACTGCAAGCTCGATACGGTTGCGAAGTATTTAAAGCTAAAGCCCTTTAACCACCATCGCGCGTGCGACGATGCCGCCGTGCTCGGCGAGATTTTTATCAACCTCATCCAGCGCCTCGTCGATGATTTCAAGCTGACAGATGTCAAACAGATCAACACCGCACTCGCGGGCGGCGACCCGAAAAAGCTGCCGACCTACCACCAGATCATTCTCGTTAAGAACTTGGTGGGGTTAAAGAATCTCTATAAGCTCATCTCGTTCGGCCACTTAAATTACTTCTATAAGCGTCCCCGCACGCCGAAAAGTGTTTTGAACCGATACCGCGAGGGCCTCATCATCGGCTCCGCGTGCGAAGCGGGCGAGCTGTTCCGCGCCATTACGCGCGGTGAGCCGTGGGAAAAATTGCTCGAGATTGCTTCCTACTACGATTACCTCGAAATTCAGCCGCTTGGCAATAACATGTTCATGGTGCGCAACGGCTCGTGCGATATCGAGCAGTTAAAAGAGTACAACCGCACTATCGTAAAGCTCGGCGAAAAGCTGAAAAAGCCCGTTGTCGCAACGGGAGACGTGCACTTCAAAGACCCGAAAGACGCCGCAGGCCGCGCCATTTTGATGGCGGGTCAGGGCTTCACGGATGCCGATGAGCAGGCGCCGCTCTACATGCGCACCACGGACGAAATGCTGAAAGAATTCGACTACCTCGGCAAAGAAAAAGCGTATGAGGTTGTCGTCACCAATACGAACAAGATTGCCGATATGATCGAGGAAATCCGCCCCATTCCGGAGGGCGTTTTCCCACCGTTCATCGACGGCGCAGAGGAGCAGCTGAACTCCATCACGTGGGCGCGCACCAAGGAAAAGTACGGTGACCCGCTGCCGGAGATCGTCGAAAAGCGATTAAAGCGCGAGCTCGGCTCCATCAACAAGCACGGCTTCTCCGTTTTGTACATGACGGCGCAAAAGCTCGTGGCAGACAGCGAAGCGCACGGCTATCTCGTCGGCTCGCGTGGCTCCGTCGGCTCGTCGTTCGTCGCGACCATGTCCGGCATCTCGGAGGTCAACCCCTTGGAGCCGCACTACATTTGCCCCAAGTGTAAATACAGCGAGTTTATCACGGACGGCAGCTACCTTTCCGGCTTTGATCTGCCGCCGAAAAAGTGCCCGCGCTGCGGCGAAGATCTCGACCGCGACGGCCACACCATCCCATTCGAGACGTTCCTCGGCTTTGACGGCGACAAAACGCCGGATATCGACCTCAACTTCTCCGGCGAATACCAAAGCGGTGCGCACCGCTATACGGAGACGCTGTTCGGCCGCGAAAACGTCTTCAAGGCCGGCACCATCGCAACCGTCGCGGATAAAACCGCGTTTGGCTACGTGAAAAAATATGCCGAAGAACGTTCCCGCGTGCTTTCCCGCGCGGAGGAAAAACGCCTTTCCATTTCCTGCACGGGCATCAAACGCACCACGGGCCAGCACCCGGGCGGCATGGTCGTCGTGCCAAAGGGCAAAGAGGTCTACGATTTCTGCCCGGTGCAGCACCCCGCAAACGACCAGAATTCCGATAACATCACCACGCACTTCGACTTCCATTCCATTCACGATACCATTTGTAAACTGGACGAGCTCGGCCACGATGTGCCGACCATCTATCGCTATCTCGAAGATTACACCGGTATCCCCGTCATGAAGGTCTCCATGAGCGACCCGGCGGTCATGTCGCTGTTTACGTCCACGGAAGCGCTCGGCGTCACACCGGAGGACATCGGCTCTTTAACAGGCACGTTCTCTCTGCCGGAGTGCGGCACGCCGTTCGTGCGCCAAATGCTCATCGATGCCCAACCGAAGACATTCTCCGACCTTCTGCAGGTCTCGGGTCTGTCCCACGGCACGGATGTTTGGATCGGCAACGCGCAGGATCTCATCAAAGACGGCACCTGCACCATCGCCACCGTCATCGGTACGCGAGACAGCATCATGACCTACCTGCTCTTAAAGGGCCTTGAGCCGAAAATGGCGTTTAAGATTATGGAAATCACCCGTAAGGGCAACGCGAAAAAGCTCTTCACGCAGGAGCACATCGCCGCCATGAAGGAGCACAACGTGCCGGATTGGTACATCGAGTCCTGCTATAAGATTAAGTACATGTTCCCGAAAGCGCACGCTGCCGCCTACATGATCGCGACGCTGCGCCTCGGCTGGTACAAGGTGCATTATCCTGTGGAATACTACGCGGCGTACTTCACCGTGCGCAGTGAAGATTTCGACGGCGCCACCGCCGTGCAGGGGCGTGCCGCCGTGCAGCGCCGTATGCGCGAGCTGGAGCAGAAGCAAAAGGAACACCAGTCCACTGTCAAGGAGGACGCGGCGTATTCCACATTCCAGATTATCAACGAAATGCTGTGCCGCGGCATCGAGCTTTTGCCGGTCGACCTGTATAAGTCCGACGCGAAAAAGTTCCTTGTCGAAGACGGCAAAATCCGTCTGCCGTTCTCGTCCCTGCCCGGTGTGGGCGAGGCGGCGGCGCACAGCTTGTACGAAGCGTGCACGGGCGGCGAGGCGTTCATCTCCATCGACGAAGTGCAGTCCCGCGCCAAGGTTTCCAGCGCTGTTATCGACGTTTTAAAAAGCGCCGGCGCACTGCAGGGTCTGCCGGACAGCAGCCAGACATCACTGTTTTAATGCCGTTAGGCGGACGCAAGAAGTTGCTTCCGCCTTTCTGCATATCTATGCGTATATACATGTATACACAAAGCACGGAAAGGCTTGACAAATGCGCATTTACATGATATTATTGTAGCACGTCATTACATTAAAGCGGAAGGGCGGTCGTTATGAAGAAGTTCAACAAAATCACGCCGGAGGGCACCAAGGATATTCTGTTTGAAGAGTGCCTTTCGCAGCGTACCGTGAGCGAGCGGCTCACGCATATATTCAAAATGCGCGGCTATAATGAGGTCATCACGCCCGGCATGGAATACTACGACGTGTTCGATGCCCCCAACGCCGCCATTCCCCAGTATGAGATGTATAAATCCACGGATAACAAAGGCAGGCTCATCGTCTTCCGTCCCGATTTAACACTGCCCATCGCGCGCCTTACCGCAACGCGGTTGCAGGCGATGGAAAAGCCCATTCGGCTTTACTATAACCAGCCGATCTATCGCAACCGCAAGGATCTTTCCGGCCGCAGCGACGAAACAACGCAGGCGGGCATCGAGCTTTTGGGTGCATCGGGGCTGAAAGCGGATATTGAGGTCATCGCCGCCGCTGTTGAGGCGCTTTCCGCGTGCACGGAAAACTTCCGCTTGGAGATCGGCAGCGCAAAGTTCTTCGGTGCGCTCGCCGATGAGCTGCCCGTCTCCGCAGATAAAAAAGAGGACATCCGCCAGACGATTGAGTCCAAAAACTACGCCGCCCTCGGCGATATGCTCGACGCACTCCCAAAATCCGTGTATACCGAAGCCATCAAAAAGCTGCCGCGCCTGTTCGGCGGGGCAGAGGTCTTCGCGGAAGCGGAGCGGTTCTGCAAAGGCCACCCCGTGCTTTCCGAAACGCTCGATTATATGCGCACGCTATATACCGCGCTGTCGTCGCTCGGCCTCGATGACCGCCTGATGGTCGATTTCGGCCTTGTGCAGCGCAATGATTACTACACCGGCGTTGTCTTCAGCGCTTATGTGGAAAACTACGGTGACGCCGTTCTGATGGGCGGCCGCTACGATACGCTTTTAAAGCAATTTGATGCCCCCATGCCCGCCATCGGCTTTGCCGCAAACGTCGATGCGCTGGCTTCTGTCTTGCTCGACGACGGCCGGATTGAAAGCGTGCCCACGCCGGACGTGCTCGTCCACGCGGAAAGCGGCGCGGAGATCAAAGCCCAGATGAAAATTCGCGAACTGACCGCAAACGGCAAAATCTGCGAAAGCTCCGTGTTCGATACGGCAGACGAGGCCGAACGCTACGCAAAGCGCCGCGGCATCCCGGAAGTCATCGCCCTTAGAGGGGAGGAAAATGCATGAAGCCGCTCAGAATTGCCCTCATAAAAGGGCGTCTCGAAAAAGACACCGTGAATCTTTTGGAGCAGATCGGCCTTGATTGCACGCAAGTGCGCGAAAAAGGCAGAAGACTGATTCTTCCCGTTGGAAACGGCGAGATCGAAGTCGTTTTAGCCAAAGCTGCCGATGTCATCACTTACGTCGAAAACGGCGTGTGCGACCTCGGTGTCGTCGGCAAAGATACCATCATGGAAAACGGCAGTCATTTTTACGAAATTTTAGATCTTGGCTTCGGCCGCTGCCGCTTTGCGCTCGCTTGCCGCAAGGGTACGGATTTCTTCGGCGGCTACAAAGCGAAGACCGTCGCGTCCAAATACCCGAACGTCGCGCGGCAGTTCTTTGAAAGCCGCGCCATGGACGTGCGCATCATCAAAATCGAGGGCTCCGTAGAGCTCGCCCCGCTGCTCGGCCTTGCAGACGGCATCGTCGATATCGTCGAGACCGGCACCACCTTAAAAGAAAACGGTCTGGAGGTCACGGAGACCATCGCCGGTATCTCGGCGCGTCTCATCGCAAACACCGCCAGCCTTAAAATGAGAAAGCAGGAGATTGAAGCGCTTGCCGCCCGCATGGAAGCGCAGATTGAAAAGAACAGGGAGGAGAAATCCGTATGATCCGTATTGCCAAAGGCGATAGAGCCTACTGTGAAGCGTTTATTCAAAGCCTTAAAGCCCGCGTCAGCGAAAACGACCGCAGCGTAGAGGATAAAGTGGCTGAAATTTTGAAGGACGTGCGCGATAACGGCGACGAAGCCGTGCGCCGCTATACGATGAAGTTCGACGGCTGGGCGCCGGAGAAAGCGGAGATCACAAAAGAGGAAATCGATGCGCTCACCGCAGACTGCGACCCGGCGTTCATCGCTTCGATGGAGCGCGCCGCAGAAAATATCCGCGCGTTCCACGCCAGACAAAAGCAGCAAAGCCGCATCGACCCCTCGCCCACGGGTGTTCTGATGGGTCAGCGCGTGCGCGGCCTGCACAGGGT
>ERZ894191.185-NODE-185-length-55554-cov-9.734608_pt1 | contig 55554 bp, 49 predicted proteins | sample MGYA00380282_ERZ894191 | MGnify/ENA primary metagenome ERZ894191 (study PRJEB32331, sample SAMN06328485) | human gut metagenome | biome: human gut microbiome; feature: stool | host: Homo sapiens | collected 2013-02-21 ...
ATTTTCTAGCCGGTGTTAAATGTGTTGTTTCAGCCGCAAGGCTGAACTGTAACCAAAAATTCAAGTTTCTTTTAAAATAGTCTTGACAATTTGCCTGTTTGTTGCTATAATATCACTTGTTGAGCGCGAGTGCTGGAATTGGCAGACAGGCACGTTTGAGGGGCGTGTGTTTATGACGTACGGGTTCAAGTCCCGTCTCGCGCACCACGCCAAAAGACCCATCGGAATTTCCGATGGGTCTTTTATTTTACGTTTAGCTCGGTTTTTATAGCAAAAAGATCTCCCGCAATCCTAACGGAAGACCTTTTTGTTTATTCTGGTGCAAGGGCGTGTTACAGCGCCGTACCCTTTTTCGGGCGGAAAAATCTTTCGGTGTCGGCTTTTTCGAGCTTCAACAGCGCGATTTTCTTATCAAGGCCGCCGGCGTAGCCGGTCAAGCTGCCGTTCGTGCCCACAACGCGGTGGCAGGGGACGATGATCGAGATTGGATTGTGCCCGACCGCACCGCCAACCGCCTGTGCGGACATTTTGTCTATCCCGGTGTTTTTTGCAAGCTGCTTTGCAATCTGGCCGTAGGTTATCGTCCGACCGTAGGGGATAGAGAGCAGGATGTTCCAAACCGCCTGCCGAAAATCCGAGCCGATGAGGTGTAGCGGCGGCGTGAAATCCGGTTCTTTTCCGGAAAAATATACATCGAGCCACTGTATAGTTTCGAGCAAAACGGGTGTGTCCTGTTCTGTGTGCTCCTTCGGCAGCTCTGCCGCAAAATACTTGCTGCCTTCAAACCACAGCCCTGTAAGCCCCGCGTCATCTGCCGCAAGTAAGATCATGCCAAGCGGCGACGTATAGTGTTTTGTGTACGTCATCGTGTTTTCCTCCCATGTTCCTGTTATATGCAGTATAGCATGTTTTGACCCTTTTCACCAGCATTTTGCGGTAAAATGCAAAAAAAGGACATGTTTTTGCGTTTTTGAGAAATAACAGTTGACAAACAGCATGGCTTGTGCTATAATACATATTGTTGAGCGCGAGTGCTGGAATTGGCAGACAGGCACGTTTGAGGGGCGTGTGTTTATGACGTACGGGTTCAAGTCCCGTCTCGCGCACCACGAAAGAAACCTCTTTTGTCTACCAAGACAAGAGAGGTTTTTTCATGCTTTTCGGGGCAAAATAGCCCTCAATATAGGAAAATACCGCTGAAACAGGGGTTGGAACGGTCATTGAGGCCGCGCCAGCCCCTGTTTTTTGCTTTTAGGCAGTGAAATTGGCGTGTTACTTTTTGCGTTTCTTTGCGCAGCAAAGAAGTTGGCAAAACAGCACCCGACGGGATTTGAATACGGAAAAGCACAGAGATGTCGCGGAAAAGTGACAGCAAAACCTTGTAAATCGACGGGATTTGTGCTATAATGATTAATAATAGTTTATACCTTTTTGAAGGAATACCCTTGGAGATGGCAAATGGCACAGGAAAATTGGCAGCCATAAAGCGGACATTCTGAAAAGCAACATCTCTCCCTTATGCTGGCTTGTCAAAAACTCTCTGCAGCATTTTGCATCATTCGACGGATTTCGGTATAATTAACAAACACAGGAAGGAGCTGATTCCCATGCCCGACCACGGCATTTTTGAAAAAGTGGAGATATACGGAGCTGTCCCGGGCTTCATCATCCGGCACACCAGGCCGGGAAGCCAAATTGTCAAAAGCCATTGGCATCCGGAATTGGAGATCAATACAGCTTTTGAAGGCTCCTCGCGTTTTTTTATCAACGGCCGGGTGGAAGATGTGACACCTCAGCACATTGTGCTGGTCAATAGCCGGGAGGTCCACTCCTCCATCCCCTATTTTGCCACAGACGGCTTTGCCATCACCGGCATCACGCTGCAAATCAGCTACTCCTTCTTAAAAAGCCTAATCCCCAATTTCGATACATGCTATTTCGTCCTCACAGAGGAGGCTAATACGAAAATTCAATCCCTGATCCTTGCGCTTAACGAGTGGTATGAGCAGGAGGGTACGCCCTTCCTGTCAGTGCTTATCCTCCGGCAGATCTGCGAGATTGTCTATGTCCTGCTCACCCAGTGCTGCCAGGAACGGGACCGGGCCAAAGACAGCACCTCTCAGGAGCCCTTTCGAAAGCTGGAGGGGATCCTGACTTACATTCATGACCATTACAGCGAGCCCCTGAACACCGCCCAGATGGCACAGCAGTTTTTCTTCTCGAAAGAGTATTTCTGCCGCTTTTTCAAAAAGTATACGGGAGCCACTTTCTCCCAATACCTAGCCAAATACCGGGTTCTTCAGGCAGAGCAGCTGCTCGCGCAGACATCCAAAAAAATCTCGGAAATCGCCCTGGAAACGGGCTTTGCCGATGAAGGCAGCTTTATCCAATGTTTCCGAAAATACTATGGCAGTACCCCTCGAAATTATCGAAAAGAAATTACCCAAAATCCATTTTTTCGGCAAGATTAGTCAATTTCTCCCTAAAGAGCAGTCAATTCCGCCATATTTTCTCAACTCTCCCCGTGGTATTCTAATAGTATAGCCGCAAGCGGAGTGCGCGCACCGCCTGCCGCATTTCTTCGACTTGGAGGATTGAAAAAATGACAGAAAAGAAACAAGATAAGCTCCCTGTGTCGCAAATGATCGGCTTTGCCCTCAACGGCTGCGGATCCAGCTGCATTGCCGGCATTATGGGCGGCTTCCTCACCATCTATTTGACGGACAACCTGCTGCTTTCCATGGGCTTCATCACCGCCATGATGACCGCTGCCCGGATCATCAACGCCGTTACAGAAGGCCTGAGCGGCTTCCTCATTGACATGACTCACACCAAGATAGGTAAGGCCCGCCCCTGGATCCTGGGCACCGCTTTTTTTGTGGCCCTGCCCGTGTTCCTGATCTTTAACACCCCTACCAGCTTCAGCCCCACCGGGCGGATGATCTGGGTGTTTGTAAACTACCTGCTCCATGTAGCTGTGTTTGGCGCCGTTATCAGTGTCGCCACCGCCACCCTGCTCATCAAAATAACTTCCAACTCTGTGGAACGAGCAAAGGTCACTAACTTGGGCGGCCTTTTGGGACAGATCTCCAACTTGATCGTTAGTGCCTACGGTGTGCCGGTGCTTATGTATTTTGGCGGCTATGAAAAAGGCTACTTCGGTCTGAGCCTGATTTTCTGCTCCATTGGCTTTATCCTGCCCTTCCTCACCGGCATTATCTGCCGGGAGACCCCGGAGGTGTGGGCCGAAGCCGCTCAGCAGCTCAGCGCGGCCCGGAAGCGCCCCTCTCTGCCCGTCAAAACCCAACTGAAGTATGTCTTTGGCTGCAAATACGCCCTCCCGCTGTTTGGTATGTTCCTCACTTACAACTTTGCCGGTATGATTTTCGGCTCTATGGCCATCTACTTCCTGCGTGATGTACTGGGCGATGCCGGCTACATGACCCAGATCAGCTATGCAAAGCTGGTGCCTGGTATCCTCTGCTGCCTGTTTGGCATTGTACCTATTGCCAATGCCAAGCTGGGCAAGCGAAAGGTGCTTGTACTGGGTTCCTTGTTCCAGGTGGTGGGCTACGCCTTGATGATCGTCCCCAACTTGGTCTTCGTTTTGATTGGCAATGCGGTGTACGGCATTGGCAGCGCTTTCTTTGGTGTGCTGCTGGGCACCGCTACCGCCGATGTGGCTGACTACATCAACTTAAAAAACAAAACCGACCTCTCCGGCCTTTCCACCAGCATCGCCCAATTCGGCATGCGGTTTGGAATGCTCCTGGGCAGCGTGGGCGTGGCGGCTGTGCTGGCCATTGGCGGCTACAGCGGCGAAGCGGCCAACGCAGGCCTGGCCCAGTCCTCCTTCACCCGTGTGATGGAGACTGTGGGCTACGCCGTAATCCCCCTGGTGTGCAGTATTTTGCTGGTGCTGTTCAGCAGCCGGATGGATGCCGACAAAGAAGTGGCCAACATGAGAAAGGAAGAGGTGCAATAACTTGGCAGACCTATTCGACCGTTTCTACTTACCGGAGGACGTGGGCATTTCCTCTATCGCCGTCGCGAACTTCCTGCAGGAGTGCGACAAGATCCACTACAAGCTGCGTACGCTCCACATCATCCGCCACGGGAAAGCCGTGGTGGAGGCCGCCCGCTATCCCTTCCGGGCCAGCGATAAGCGGCTGGTGTACTCGGTGAGCAAGACCTTCACCTCCACAGCCATTGGATTCGCCGTGCAGGAGGGTCTTGTGAATGTGAACGACCAGCTGCTGGACTATTTCCCGGAATGCAAAGACCTAGACATGGACCCCCGAGCAAGGGAGATCACCCTGCGGGACGTGCTGACCATGAGTACCGGCCATGAACGGGACACCGTAGGGGATATGTGCAACAGCGAGGGCACCCCTTGGCCGGAAATCTTCTTCACCCGGAAAATGGCTTACGCGCCGGGGGAACATTTTGTGTACAACTCCGGCGGCACCTATATGCTCTCGGAGGTCATCAGCCGGACAACGGGTAAGAGCCTGTTTCAGTGGTTGCAGGAGAAGCTCTTTGAACCCCTGGGAATCACCGACGTGTGCTGGGACGTCAACGGCAAAGTAAACACCGGTGCTTGGGGATTGCTTATCGCCCCCAGGGATCTGTGCAAGGTGGGCGTGCTCTACCTGAACAAGGGCCTGTGGAATGGCCAGCGGCTCCTTTCGGAGGAGTGGATTGATGAGGCCACCGCTCCCCACGTCCCCACCCTGGGACAGGGCTGCGCCGGCTGGGGCCAGCGGTACGGCTATCAGATCTGGGAAAACAGCTCCGGCAGCTACCGGGCGGACGGCGCTTTTGGTCAGTATATTATGGTGTTTCCACAAAAGGACATGGTCATCGTCACCACAGCGGAAGAAATCGACGGCACCCGGGTCTTCCCTCTGGTGGAACAATACCTGCTTGCGAACTTGACAGATCCCCAAAAGGGGCGGGATGCTTGGGCCTATGAGCATTTGCAAAAGGTACTCTGCCAATGGGAAGCCCCTGCTGTGTATGAGCCAAGCTCCTCCTATTTGCAGGCCTTGCTGCAGGACAAGACATACCTCTTAAAATCAGTGGACAGCCAGGAGCAGCACCGGCTCCGGCTGCAGCTGGCAAACAGCCGACTGGTCATTGCCGTGGACGGCATCCAGTCTCTGGAGAGCTCCTGCGTAACGGATCGGCACGGGGAGACGACCTTTGCCATTGAGATCCCCAGCAACAGCCCCCTGCGGGGGCCGGAACAGCGCTCCCGGGCCTGGTCCTACTCTGCCCACCACACCTGGGTGGACCAGGATACCCTGCTGCTCACAGTCTGCTGGCGGGAAACGGGCCATTACCAGACCTGGAAATTCCAATTCGATGGGGAGAAGCTCTTCCTGTGGGTCACCGATGGGGTGAAAGGGATGTTCCAGCTCTTTGGCGCCACCAGCGACCGGAACGTGTGCTTCCGGGACAGGGTGTTCGTCGGGGAAACGCAAAAGTAATCTTGCTTCGAGCAGGCAGCGTGAAAAGCGCTGCCTGCTTTTTTTGATAACTTCTCCACTGCGTTGTCCTGGCAGTGTCGGCGCTGCTTGTGGTAGTCTATTCCAGAGTGTCTGACGCACGCTTGACAAAAAGTGAAGAGCTGCTTCAAGCAACTGCAGGTAAGACTATCCAGGAGACCAGCGCGTGGATGAACAGGACCCTTACAATGCTGGAAACACAGCGGGATACCATCGAATACGGAGATATGGACATCTCGGAGATGGAGGTATACATCAAGCACACAGTGGGCCAGAACGAAGCCTACCCCCCGCCGGGCTGTACGTGGCCCTGACGGATGGCTCCCTAGAGGCAGCCAGGGCCGGTGAAGCCGGCAAGGGCTTTGCCGTGGTAGCGGAAGAGGTGCGTTCTCTTGCCAGCCGGTCTGCGGAGGCTGCCCGGGAAACAACGGTCCTGCTGGGTGAAACCGTTGGCTCTATAGATGAGGGAACCAGGGCCACGCAGGAGACTTCGGAGTCCATGTTAGCAGTGATTACCCATGCTGACGAGATGAGTGGGCTCATCGACAGTATTGCTGAAAACACCAGCCGCCAGGCGGAGGGCGCCGCAGAGATTGCCCATGGCATAGAGCAGATCTCAAGCGTGGTGGACAGCAACGCGGATAACGCCCAGTGCAGCGCCGCAGCCAGCGAAGAGCTGTCCGGCCAAAAACCTGGTGGCTACCTTTAAAATAAGGGGCGCGGAAAACCGGTTGTTGTATGTCCGTTAATGCTTTTTCCACATCCACTCCAAAACCACGTGCCGAGGATTCGAATCCTTCTGCCCCTGCCACGCCAAAAGACCTATCGGAATTTCCGATGGGTCTTTTACTTTACAAAAAATCGGAGACATTCCCGTTTTTATCGTTAAAAAAGGGAGCCTGAACGCGGTTTTCATGCGCGCAGGCTCCTTTTCCGTTAGAATTTAGATATTCAGTGTTTTTGCGATGACAGTGAGCAGCTCACGGGTGTGGTTGGCGCTGTGCTCCCAGTACATGACGCCGAGCATGCCCTTTTCCTTGACGTACTCGCACTTGCGGCGGATGGCTTCGGGGGACTCGAAGCTGATGAACGTTTCGCCGTTCCAGAGATATGCGGCTTCAGCGTCCTCGTCCCAGTATTCCGTGTAGTTATGCTCGCGGCGGAACTCCTCGGTGAGACCGTCATAGTTCGGGCCGTACATACCGGCGCTGGCTTCCTGCAGGAGGCCGTTGTTGACGTTTGCGGCGCCCGTGTAGTGGCGGCAGTAGAACGCTGCGCCGACGACGAGTTTATTGTACGGCACACCGGCGTTGTGGAACAGCTCGACGATGTAGCGCGTGTTCGTATTGCTCGTGTCGCCGCGGCTGGCGCTAAGGGAGGCGTGATGGCCGGCCTGATGCGTGAAGCCGTTGCGCATGTCGTAGGTCATGAGCTGCACATAATCGACGATCTCGGCGACCTTGTCCATTTCGGTGTTTTCCGGGAAATAATCACCTGCGCCGACAGCGGTGGAGACGATGCGGTTCATGCCGAGGGCGTCGCGCAGAGCTTGCAGGAGCTTTGTGTAGTTCTGTTTATCGCTCGAGTCGCAGTCAATCTCGGCTTGGTCGCTGCATGGGTATTCCCAGTCGATATCGATGCCATCAAGGTGATACTCCTCCACGGCTTTGCGGCAAGACTCCGCAAATGCGCGGCGGCCTTCTTCGGTACGGGACATGAGGGAGAAGCCGCCCGCGCCCCAGCCACCGACGGAAAGCACCACGCGCAGAGCGGGGTTCCAATCGCGGAACTGCGGGATGAGATCGAGATGTGTCATCTGGTGCAGATCCAAAAGGCCGTTTTCGCTGATGAGACCGAACGCAAGGTTCATGTGGGTGAGCTTCTGCACGTCTTCGCGTGTAACTTCCGGCAAACCGTCGTTGACGGCGTAGCCGATCGAATAATACTTCATGAAAATTCCTCCGAAAAATTGATAGGAAAACGATTTTCCTTTTTAATTATACCACTTTTCTTTCGTAGTAGATAGTAGTAAAATAAAGAAAGGTGAGGAAACTTTATGAAGTATGATTATAACGCATTGATGAAAGAAATCTACGAAGAAGTGCGTGCGCTGGGTATCCCGGTCTCGGGCAACATCGAGCCGGAGGTACAGATCAACACACGCGCAAAGAAGCGCTACGGTCGCTGTATGCGATTACATGGCGAAAAATACGAGTATCGAATCGAGGTCTCAGCGTATTTGGAGGACAAGGACGAGAATTGTGTGCGCAGCGTTTTGGCGCATGAGCTTTTGCACACGTGCCCGCGCTGCATGAATCACAAGCTCCTTTGGAAGACATACGCAGGTAAGATGAACAACGCGTATAGCTACTGCATTACGGCAACGACGAAGGAAGCACTTGTGGAGTACGAGGAGAAACCGGTGAAATATATGCTGCAATGTACAAAATGCAAAAGGCAGTTTCCGCGCATGAAACTCACGGCAGTGGTGCAGCACCCGGAGCGGTACCATTGCGGCTGCGGCGGCAAGATCATCCGACTGTTCTGATGACGATTAAAGTAAATATAAGAAGAAACCCGCATTCTGTACCGTTAAAGGCACAGAGTGCGGGTTTTGCAAATCAATGGGGGATAGCAAAAGGGAGACCTTCCGACGAAAATCTCCCTTGTACGCTGATATTAGATCTGCACGATCAGTCGCTGCTGAAGGGCAGGAGAGCGAGGTGACGAGCACGCTTGATAGCGACTGTCAGGCCACGCTGATGATGTGCACAAGTTCCCGTAACTCTTCTGGGGAGGATCTTGCCTCTTTCAGAAATAAAACGGCGAAGCTTGGCAACATCCTTGTAATCGATGTAATCCGCTTTGTCAACGCAGAAGCTGCATACTTTTCTGCGGCCCTTGCGACCACCGCGGCGATTATCTCTCTCCGGTCTGTCTGCCATTGCGAAAGCCTCCTTATCTTAGTCGTTGTTGGATCATCAGAACGGCAGGTCGTCGTCCCCGATGATCTCCTCGAAATCTCCGCTGTTACCACTTGAATAGGTGGGAGCGGGTTCGCTGTAAGCCGGGCGCTGCATTTCATTTCCGGCTGCGCTGTTACTTCCGTAATTATTGCCGTAAGACGGGGCGGAGGGGGCACCGTAATTTGCGCCGCTGTCACTGCGTTTGGAATCCGCAAAATTGACATCGTTCGCAACAATCTCGGTCGCCTTGCGCTTATTGCCGTCCTTATCTGTATATGTGCGCGTCTGAATGGAACCGTGAACCGCCATCATCTGGCCCTTGCGGAAGTATTTGCATACAAAATCCGCAGTGCTGCGCCAAGCGACAACATCAATGAAATCAGCCTGACGTTCTGTGCCGGACTTAACATAGGAGCGGTCTACCGCCAGCGTGAAGCTGGTAACGGCAACATCGCTCGGGGTGTGGCGAAGCTCAGGATCGGCAACCAGTCTGCCCATAACAACTGCAACATTCAACATAGGTAACAACTCTCTTTCGTTTCAAAAAACTTACTCAGCAACGGACTCGTTTGCTTCGACAGCCTCGGCTGCGACAGCCTCAACGTCGATCGGCTTCGGCTCAGCGGCTTTACGCGGCTTTGCAGCAGCGGTTGCAAAACGGGGATCCTTCTTCACGATGATGGAACGGAGAACGCCGTCAGTGATCTTATAGCGTCTGTCCAGCTCAGCGGTGAAGTCCGGCGTGCTCTCGAAGTTTACGAGGGTGTAGTAGCCTTCGGTTTCCTTGTTGATCGGATACGCGAGTCTTCTCTTACCCCACTCGTCAACGCTCTCGACAGTGCCGTGCTTTGCAATCAATGCCTTGAACTTTTCGACCAGCTCTGCATTACCTTCCTCACCGAGCTTTGCGGAGAGAACGATAATGGTCTCGTACTTGTTCTTTACTACCTCTGTCATGGTTTGCACCTCCTTTTGGACTTTGGCCCCGTACTTTTAAACGGAGCAAGGATTGTTATTTGTGTTACACAAAACGCATAAGCACAAACTAACAAAAGTATTATAACATAAAAATCCGCAAAGTCAAGAAAAATCTTGGAACTCGGCGGATTTTTGGAAAATCAAATTTGATATAGGCGCTTTGTTAAGTTGGATTACTTTACAAAGCAAATAAACTTTACATACGTGTAATGTGAATTGACTTTACACTTAAAGTGTTTTGGCAAGCTCTTTAAGGTAGGCGCGGAAGCTTTCGCCAATCTCGGGGTGCTTTAAGGCGACTTCTACCTGTGCCTGCATGACGCCGAGCTTGTTGCCCATATCGTAGCGCTTGCCGGTGAAATCGACGGCGATCATGCTTTCGGTGCGGGCAAGCTCACACATGGCATCGGTGAGCTGAATTTCGCCGCCGGCGCCGGGTGCGGTGTGGGCGAGAATGTCAAAAATCTGCGGCGGCAATACGCAGCGGCCGAGGATGGAGTAAAGCGACATAATCTTATCCTTACTCGGCTTTTCAATCATATCGGTGCAGGTGAACCAGTTATCGTGCAGAGGCTCTACCTTGAGGGAGGAGTAGCGCTGAATGGCTTCTTCGCTGACCTCTTTCACGCCGACGACACCCTTGCCGGTCTCGTTATAAGCGCGGATGAGCTGGCCACAGGCGGGATCTTCGCCGAGGATGACGTCATCGCCGTAGAGAACGGCAAATGGCTCATCGCCGACAAATGCTTTGGCACAGGAGATGGCGTGGCCGAGACCTCGCGTCTCTTTCTGGCGGATGTAGGTGATGTTTGCAAGGTGCGCAAGGTTCACAACTTCATCGTACACTTCTTTTTTTCCGCTTGCGAGCAGACGCTCCTCAAGCTCCGGGGCGCGGTCGAAATGATCTTCCATGATGGATTTGCCGCGGTTTGTGATGATGAGAATATCCGTAATGCCGGCGCGAACCGCTTCCTCCACAATGAACTGGATAGCGGGCTTATCCACAATGGGCAGCATTTCCTTGGGCATCGCTTTCGATGCCGGGAGCACGCGTGTGCCGAGGCCTGCTGCGGGGATGACGGCTTTTCTGACGGTTTTCATAAATCAATACCTCCAAATATACTTCATACTTCCTATTTTCCAAAGGAGTTCTATTCTTAACGACATTACCGCGTGAAACCGTAAGCGGTGATGTCGCTTTTAAGCTGGAATCAAGTCAAAAAGAGCGGGATCCAACGCAGGATCATGTAGCAGGCGAGCAGGCAAAACGTTACGACAACGTTCACGCCGCCGCGTGCGGTGTATTCTGCGGAAAGGTCGGTTTCCGTATTGCTGACGCTTTTAATCTCCTGCACGGTGCGGACGCAGTGATTTAAATACATGCGGTTTGCGCGCACGCCGACGAAGATCATAATGCCGAGCATCAGGGCGCTGCACAAAAGCGGCAGGCAGAACAAAAGATACTGTGAGGGGTTATCCATCAAGTACTGCGAAAGCAGGTTTGCAAGCTGCACGTAGCTGAGATCCGATGAAGACACGCCGGCGTTATCGATGACGTGCGTCGTGATGGGGTTGACGACGAAACACGAGAGCATCAGGTTCGCGATATATAAAAGGAACATGATTGTCGTTGTGATGATGCCCGCCTTGTACTGCTTGCGATACAGGAGCCAGCCGCCGGAGAACAGGAACGCGCTGAAATTGAACTTGCTGCGCCCGAAAGACTTAATATTGCGGAACACGGAAAGGTAATACGCCGTATTCTGCTGCACGACCTTGCTCACGTCGCCGTAGGTGACGTTATCCGCAACAAATTCCGCGGGATTTGCGCCGCCCATGGGGTCGAACGCGAACGGCACGCCGCCAAAGCCGCGGCTCTGATAGTTTGCGCTGTTTTGCGGCGGGGGATAACTGCCGTACGGGTTATTGTAATTGTTATAGCCGTTCGGATTGTTCGCGTTATTCGAATTTTGCTGCGTGTTGTAGCCCGTGTTGCGGTGTTCATCCGGCGCGCCGGTGAGGGAAGTGCCGCAGATATTGCAGAACAGCGCGCTGTGGGCGTTTAAGGTGCCGCAGTTCGGGCATTCCTTGTCTTTAAGCTCACTGGCCGTGTTCGGCGCGTCCGGCGGAGCAGGCGGCGCCCAAGTCTTGCCGCTTTCGTGCAGATCTGTGAAAATGCACGCACCTTTTTCTTTATAGCAGCCTCTGTGGTACGGTGCACCGCAGACCGGGCAAACGACGATATCGTCATTTTCCGTAAACGGCTTGTCGCACACGGGACACTTGATGCCTTTGTAGTCCAAAACAGAACCTCCAAAATTCGGTTGGCAATATTCGAAAGACGGTCAGAATACTGCCAGAATTATTTTCTTATTCATATAATACTACAAAATGCCCGCAATCGCAATGCAAAGCGCGCAAATTTTCAGACTGTTAATAATTCAGTGAGAAAACGAAGTAAAACTTCAAGAAAGGCAAATATAAAGATTTCAGCGAAACCGTGCGTTTTCCCGCATTTTTTCTATTTACAAACGGCGGGTTATCTATTATAATAAACAGAGATTTGCGCACATTTAAGCTGAACGCCGCCGTGAAATGGTTGAAGGCGGGTTTGGACGGATATTTTTGAAAGGTAACGAAAACGTATGCTGCAATATGAAGTATTAAAACATGAACTGAATGAAAAGCAGGCGGCGCTGGATGAATTGAAGGACGCGCTGGGCCTTGAAAGACTGCGTGAAGAAGTGGAGATGTTGGAAAACAAGGCGGCGGAGCCGGGCTTTTACGACAACATGGAATCTGCACAGAAGATTTTGCAGAAGACTGCTGCGTTAAAGCAGAAGGACGAGACGTATCTGAACCTTGTTTCCCGCTGCGAAGATACGCTGACGCTCATTGAAATGGGCAATGAGGAAGAAGACCTTTCTCTTTTGCCGGAGGCACAGGAGGAAGTGGAGGCCATCGGCAAAGAGATTGAGACGATGCGTCTGACAACGCTTCTCACCGGCGAATATGACAGTAAGAACGCGATTTTGACGTTCCATGCGGGTTCCGGCGGCACGGAGGCGCAGGACTGGGCCGAGATGCTGTTCCGTATGTACAACCGTTGGGGTGAGCGTCACGGCTTTAAGGTTTCTACGCTCGATTACCTTGAGGGCGACGAAGCGGGCCTGAAGAGCGCTTCCATCCTTGTCGAGGGCGAAAATGCTTATGGCTTTTTGAAGAGTGAAGCGGGCGTTCACCGTTTGGTGCGCGTCTCGCCGTTCGATTCCGCAGGCCGCCGTCACACTTCATTCTCCTCTCTGGAGGTTATGCCGGAGATTGACGAGGACCTCAGCGTGGAAATCAACCCGGACGATATTAAGATGGAAGTATACCGTGCGAGCGGTGCGGGCGGACAGAAGGTCAACAAGACCTCTTCGGCCGTGCGTTTGATCCACATTCCGACGGGTATTGTCGTTTCCTGTCAGGTGGAACGCAGCCAGTACCAGAACCGCGACGTGGCTATGAAAATGCTTATCTCTAAGCTCGTTGAGATCAAGGAACGTGAACACCTTGAAAAAATCTCCGACATTAAGGGCGAGCAGAAGGAGATCACGTGGGGCAGCCAGATTCGCTCCTATGTCTTCATGCCGTACACGCTCGTAAAGGATCACCGCACGGGCTGCGAAAAGGGCAACATCAGCGCGGTGATGGACGGCGACCTTGATGATTTCATCACTGCGTATCTGAAGGCGCTCAGCCAGGGTACGCTCGGCGAGAACATCGAATAAATTTAGATTTGATGAGGTGTAATTTGGTAAGATTTGCAACAGTAAATGATGCAGAGCAATTAAAAATCTTAAATAACGAATTTAATGGTGAGGGCGAAACAAGCATAGACAATATTAGAAATTCCCTTATGAATAATAAACAGGAAGTTGTTATCGTTGCTGATGAAGATGATATGTTAGTTGGATTTGTTTGTGTTCAGCTTAAAAAATCGTTCTGCTATGATGAATATATGCCTGAAATTACAGAAGTGTATGTTAAACCAGCATACAGAAAAAGAGGCTTAGCGAGTGAGATGATTACTTTTGCAGAGGCTTATTGTAGTAAGAATTATCCACTTGACAAATATGAACTTCTAACAGGACAAGAAAATCTTGTTGCACAAACTGTATATAGTAAACTTGGATATGTAGATGATAATGAACTTCATTTATCAAAACGAGTTAAGAAATAGTCAAATTCTAATTTTGTAAATTTGGGCAGCGTCTTTCGCGGGCGCTGCTCTTTTTTGCAGAATTTTTGCAGAGATATATGTTTTTTTGCGAAAGAAGACCTTTCTTTTTTCGGACAAGTGTGGTAAACTTAATCACGGTATCGCACAAAACGATTTGTGCGTGCCGTATGGATCCGGCCAAAATTTCTATTACACATTGGCCGAACGACCGCTGACTCTCGCTTCAAAACTCATGAGCGGGAAAAACGCAGCCCCACGCATAACGCGTGTGATCGCTGAATCATGCAGATGGCATGGTAGAAAGGATGGTACTACATGAGTACAAACAACACGAAAGCATTTGAAACGTATGAATCCGAAGTTCGCTCTTACTGCCGTAACTTCCCGACGGTCTTTGTCAAGGCGAAGGGCTCTATCCAGACGGATGAGAACGGCAAGGAGTATATTGACTTCTTTTGCGGCTCCGGCGCACTGAACTACGGGCATAACAATCCGTACATCAAAGAGAAGGTCGTTGAATATTTGCAGAACGACGGCGTGATGCACGCGCTTGACATGTACACAAAACCGAAGCGCGAATTCATCGAATATTTTGAAAATGAAGTCATTCGCCCACGCGGCTTTGACTATAAAATTCAGTTTGTAGGCCCGACCGGCACAAACGCGGTGGAAGCGGCCTTGAAGCTGGCTCGCAAGGTAAAGAAGCGCAACAATGTCTTTGCACTGATGGGTGCGTTCCACGGCATGACGCTGGGTTCTTTAGCGCTGACGACGAATGCGGACTCCCGCAAGGGCGCAGGTGTGCCGCTTTACAACGTGACGCACATTCCGGCACCGTATATGTTCCCGGAGCTCGACACCGTGGCATATATGGAACGCCTGATCACCGACGACCACTCCGGCGTGGAGAAGCCGGCGGCGATCATTTTGGAAACGACGCAGGCAGACGGCGGCATTTATGTGCTGCCCGATGAGTGGCTGCGCCGTGTGCGCGCACTGTGCGACAAGTACGACATTTTGATGATTGTCGATGACGTGCAGGTGGGTGCTTCCCGTACCGGTTGGTTCTTCTCGTTTGAGCGCGCAGGCATCACGCCGGACATCGTGACGCTCTCGAAGTCCATCGGCGGCTATGGCATGCCGTTTGCGCTGACGCTGTTGCGCCCGGAGCTTGACCAGTGGAAGCCGGGCGAGCACAACGGCACATTCCGCGGCTATCAGCTGTCTTTGGTCGCAGCGAAAGCGGGCCTGGAGTTCATGCTGAACGAGCACGTGGAAGACGCGGTTCGTGAGCGTGCGCCGTTCGTGGAGAAGTTCCTCAAGGAGAACATTGAGACGATTGACAGCCGCATCACGACACGCGGCATCGGTTTGCTGTGGGGCGTGGATTTCGGCGCGTTTGAGGGCGATGTTGCGAAGGCGGTCATTCACAAGGCGTTTGAAAACGGCCTCATCGTGGAGCGTGTAGGCCGCCGCGATTCCGTTGTGAAGATCATGCCGGAGCTGAAGGTGCCGATGGATACGCTGGAAAAGGGCCTCAATATTCTGGCGAAGTCCATTCGTGAGGTTGTTGGCGAGCTGAAATAACTTAAAATTTATCTCAAAAAAAGAGATCGGGCTTTGTGCGCGGTCTCTTTTTGCATAGATTACATTTTGCTGTGCAGGATAAACAAAAACAGCTTGCAAAATGTGCAAAGCAGTGGTATGATAAGCGCAAATAGATTTTGGAAAGGAAGCGTATTGTTGTGCAGAAATTCAGTGAACTTCCGTACACCCGACCGGACATTGCGGCAGCAGTGGAGAAGTATAAGCGGTACAGCGAGGCATTTAAGGCAGCGAAGACCTTTGAGGAAGCGAAAAAGGTGTTTTTAGACGCTGAAAAGCTTGACACGCACTTGTCTACGATTGCGTCGCTTTGCAGCATCCGCAACACGATGAACACGACAGATGAATTCTACGAAGCGGAAATGGCGTACCTGAACGAAAATCTGCCGAACCTGATCCCGGCGGAGAAGGCAATGAAGGAAGACGTTGTGAACGGCCCGTTCCGTGCGGACTTTGAAAAGGAATACGGCGCGCATTTCATCGCGGTTTTGGAAAACGACCTCAAGACGCAGGACGAGCGCATTATCCCGGAGCTTGTGAAAGAATCGGAGCTTTCCGTGGAGTATTCCAAGGCTGCGGCTTCCTGCAAAGTGGATTTCCGCGGCGAGACCTGCAATTTTTACGGTCTTTTAAAACATATGGAGAGCACCGACCGCGAGGAGCGTAAAGAAGCGTTTGAAAAGTGGGCGGACCTTTACGAGGGCGTTTCCGACAAACTCGATGAGTTATACGATAAGCTCGTCGAAGTGCGCGTGGAGATGGCAAAGAAGCTCGGCTATGACAATTACACCGAGCTTGCGTACCGCAATATGGGCAGGTTGGACTACACGCCCGAGCACGTGGAGAAGTTCCGCAAGCAGATCCGCACGGTCATCACGCCGGCGGTGGACCGCATGCGCAAGGCGCAGGCAAAGCGCCTCGGTTTGGATTCCGTCAAATACTACGATGAGAGTTTGACATTTGCAGGCGGCAACGCAGATCCCATCGGCGGCAAAGATTATATGGTGGGGCAGGCGACCGAAATGTACGGCGCGCTCTCGCCCGAAACAAAGGAATTCTTCGACTTCATGACGAAGTACGAGCTGTTTGACCTTGAGACGCGCCCGGGCAAGCACCTTGGCGGCTACTGCACATCTTTGCCGGAATACAAAGCACCGTTCATTTTCTCGAACTTTAACGGTACTTCAGCAGACGTGGACGTTTTAACGCACGAAGCCGGTCACGCGTTCCAGGCATATCTCGGCGAGCGCTTGATTCCGATCGGTGTTTTGCAGGGCTCTACGAGCGAGGTGTGCGAGATCCACTCGATGTCGATGGAGTTTTTCACCTACCCGTGGATGGATAAATTCTTCGGCGACCGCGCGGACGAATACCGTTATTCACATTTGTGCGATGCACTGGCCGTTATCCCGTACATGGCGTGCGTAGATGAGTTCCAGCACGAGGTGTACAAGAACCCGAAGCTGACGGCGAAGGAACGCCGCGGTGTGTGGCGCAGCATTGAGAAAAAATATATGCCGTGGCGCGATTATGACGGCAACGCATTCTTGGAAAACGGTGGTTTTTGGATGCAGAAGCAGCACATTTTCCTCTACCCGTTCTATTATATCGATTACGCGCTGGCGCAGATCTGCACATTCTTCTTCTATGACGAGATGAAGAAGGACCGCGAGAGCGCTTGGGCACGTTATTTGAAGCTGTGCAAAGCGGGTGGCACGCTGGGCTATTTTGATCTGCTGCATTATGTCGGCATTCCGGTGCCGTTTGAAGATGGCGCGGTGGAGAAAGCCGTGCGCGGCGTGATCGAAGAGATTGAATCCGCGAAGTATTAAAATAAATTATAAAAGCCGAACGGCGGGGAAAGCTCCGATGCCGTTCGGCTTTTTGCTTGCGTGCTAATTTTGTTTGTTTTGCGGATTGAGCTTTTTCTTCATGCGGATGTCTTTACCGCGGAAGATCAAGCGGTCGTAGAATCCGATTATGCGCGAAGTGAAGCGCTCGTTGTAACGCTTTTCGAGCTCCTGCATGGAGAGGTTTGTGCTGATGATGGTCGGCTTTTTCAGCGTGATGCGCGTATCAATCACATTGTAGATTGTTGCCGTGATGTAAGACGACGAGATTTCCATGCCGAGGTCGTCGATGATGAGCAGGTCGCAGTCGTTTAAAAGATCGAGCGTATCGCCGCCGGATTCTTCAGTGCGGGTGAAGCGCTCGCGCTCGAGAGAAAGGGCAAAAGTCTGCGCCGTGCCATACACTACGCCGTACCCCTTATTGATGGCTTCTGCAGCGATGGCGAGGGAAAGGTGCGTTTTGCCAAGACCCGTAGCGCCTGTGAAAAACAGGTTGCCGCTGTCCTTTTTGAAGTTGTCTGCGTAGCGCCGGCAGAAGTCGTAAATGTTGCGCATTTGCTCGCGGTCGGAACGCTCGCCGTTTACGGAAACATCGGAATAATAGAGCAGGGAGAAATCCTCAAAGGACGAGAGCGTCAGTGGGGAGATACGGTTTAGGTTTTCGTAGGCGATCTGCTTTAATAAACTGCGGTAACAGGAGCAAATGCGGCCGTCTACATAGCCGGTATCTTCGCAGCGCTTGCAGGTGTACTGCGGCTCGATGTCAGCGCGGGTGAGACCGTGCGCGGCGAGAAGATCGGCAAACTGCTTTTGCAGCGAAAGATTTTCATTTTTTAAAGCTTCCATGGTCTCTCGCGCGTTGCTGCTGCGCAAAACAGCCATAGCCGCCCGACTTGCTGTGGAAGCGATGCGTCTGCGCACGTCCTCCGCTTCGGGGCAGACGGCGTAGAAGTTCTCTAAGCGGCGCTGTGCGTTATCCTGCGCGGTGGTGCGACGTCTGTTTAATTCATTTTCAGCTTGCGTGTAGACCTGCCTTGCATATCCCATGGTTTATTTCTCCGTAGCAAAAATATCATATTTTTCGTATTCGTCAAGGTCATAAGAAGGCTTATGCGCACCCTCGCGGCGGGCTTCGGCGGCAATTCTTTCATCCACGGCTTCTTTCAAGGTATGGATGCCCGCATTGTGCCACGATTCCAAAATGGCGTTGATGTATTTCATGTTGACCTTGCCGGTGTTATCCACACAGCGGTTATAGGCTTCGTTTAGAAGCTCATCGGGCATACGCCACTCGAACACCCATCTGTGAGCAAACTGGCTCTCGTTTTTGCTGGGTGCGCGGCGAGAGGTGATGCCGAACGCATTTTCACAGCGCTTCCACGCGATGGCGGTCTCGTCGAGCTCGCGCAGTTTTTCCTCCGCGGCGGCGATGCTTAAAATGTTGGAATCTGCCCAGTTGCGCACGGTGGATTCGATGTAGCTCGTGTTTGCGCGGCCAATCTTATTCGCGTAGGCGATAAGCATTAAAATGACTTCGCACGGCAGACCGTAATCTTCGTGCGCCTGAATGAGCGTGCCGGAAAGCGCGGGGGAAAGCGTTTTGCCGAGCAGGTTCTGCGCTTCCTCTACAAGGCGGCGAATCTCCGGGGAGGACTCTACGCGCTCCGAGATATAAAGCCCGTCCGGGCGCAGCATACGCTTCGGCGCGGTGGGGCGCTGCGGCTGTGTTGGAGCGGCCTTCGGCTGCGGTGCGACGGGCGTGGGGCTCTCCACGTGATTCGGCGTGAGGGCGGTATCAAGCGGAGTGTCAACGCTGCAAATGAGGCCGCTTTTCATCCAAAAGCCGAGCGCGGTATCGACACGCTGCGGGGTGATGCCGAGCGCGGCTGCAAGATCCTCCGCTGCATACGGCCGCCCGTTATGGCGCAGAAGCCACAGCATGACCTTGAGCTGATCTCCGTCCGCCTCCTTGATATATCGATCTACAAGCGCGTTCGGCACGGCGAAAACCGCGCTCCATGCGCCGAGCTCCAGCTTATAACCCATGAAAAGCCGCCCTTTCCCATCCTGAATTTCTGTATGTATCATTGTACCACACATTGTGCGTGGTTACAACCGTAAACCGCCCGGCGTAGGCGGATTTTGTCCGCACGAAATTTTTTTAAAAGAAAATTCGCGATAGGGGTTGACTTTACGGAGAAAATTCGGTATAATAATCAGCGTTGTAAAACCCAATATGCTGATGTGGCTCAATGGCAGAGCAGTTCACTCGTAATGAACAGGTTGTCAGTTCGATTCTGACCATCAGCTCCAGAAACCCGGTACAATTTGTATCGGGTTTTTTGTTATCTGCAAAGCCTTGCGCGGAGGCGTTTTTTGTGGTATTCTTGAAAAAAAGGAGTGTGATCCATGCGCAGCGATGAATTTATCGATTTATATAAACAGCTGGAGGATGAGCTTGAGGTAAAGTTCAGCACCGCAAAGCAACGGCGGTATGCCAGCGTGGTTTTTGAATACATCAACCATTATGAAAGCGCGCCTGTGCGCGAGACGTTGAATCTCTGCCGGGAAATCCGCAATTTGATGACGCACAATGCGAACCTCGGCGGCGAGCCGATTGTGGAGCCGAGCGAGCCGGTGGTGGAAGCACTGCGGGAGGCGCTCGACTACGTTTGCCGTCCGCCGCTTGCACTCGACTTTGCGACAAAAGGCAGCAGCATTCGCTGTGCAAGGCTTTCTTCTCGCGTTTTAAATTTGATGGAAAGCATGGACAAGAGCGGCTTTTCGCATATTCCGGTTATAGAAAAAGAGAAGTTTCTCGGTGTTTTCAGCGTGTCCACAATCTTTTCGTGCATTTTGCGTGATCCGACTTTGCGTATTACGAAGGAAACGACGCTTTCACAGCTTGGAAAAATGCTGGCCGTAGAAAAGCATGTGGAAAATTTTGCGTTTGTCGACGAGAAAACGACCTGCATTGAGGCACGGCGTATGTTTGAGAAGATACGCGGTCGCAACAAACGCCTTTCGGTCATTTTCATCACGAAGACGGGGAGCCGAGATGAGCCGCTGCTCGGTATGCTGACGCCATGGGACGTAATGCAGGATATTCGGCACACAGATGAAGACCCGGAAAGCCCACGTAAAAAGAACAAAAGAGACGCTAAGAACTGAATTCACTCCATACGAAAACGACACCGCACGGGAAAAGACCTCATCATGCGGTGCCGTTTTGTTTTATGGTTTAGTTGTCGGAGGGGAAGCGGATGTTCGCGAGCTTGCGGATTTCTTCCATATAGACGGAAACGTCGTAAGCGAGGGCGGAGCACTGCTCGTATTCCGCGCGGGAAGTTTCGGGCTCTGTAATATAGCGGTAAAAATCCTTCGCTTCGTAGCCCATCAGCTTGAATTTTTCTTCTTCGCCGCAAACTTCCTCCACGGTGCCGTTGTTATAACGGATGGAGATGTTGGCGAGTTTTGAGATGGACTCCACGGATACAGTGCCGTTTGTGCCCTGAAAATCCGTGTTCGCGCCGGCCTGACCGACCTTGGAGAACACGAGGTTCACGAGCTTATCCGGGTACTGCATGGCGACAATGTCGCTGCCGTCTGCGCCGGATGCCAATAAATGCGACACGGCGAGCGTGTTCTGCGGTTTGCCGAACAGATACAGTGCGGGATAGACGCAATAAACGCCGAGATCCATCAAAGCGCCGGTTTCGAGCGCGGGGTTAAAGATATTCGGCAGGCTGCCCGCGAGGTACGCATCGTACTTTGAAGAGCGCTGGCAGAAATCAATCTTCGCCACGGAGATGTCGCCGATCTTTTTTAAAGCTTCTTCCAAAAGCTTTCTCTGCGGCAGGTGCATGAACATGATGGCTTCAAGGTAGATGAGCCCGCGCTCTTTTGCAAGCGCCTGCAACTCTGCTACATCTTTTGCGTGGGCGGAAAGCGGCTTTTCGCAAATGACGTGCTTGCCGTGCTCCAGAAAAACACGTGCCTGCTCGATATGCAGTTTGTTCGGGCTTGCGATATACACCGCGTCGATTTTGTCCGTTGCGGCCATTTCTTCGAGGTCGGTAAAGACAGTTTTAACGCCGTAAGGCGCGGCAAAAGCCAGACCTTTCTCTTTTGTGCGGGAGTAAACGGCGGTGAGCTGCCACAGACCGCTGTCCAAAGCGCCGTCTACGTAGCTGTTCGCGATCCAGCCGGTGCCGATTGTTCCAAATCGCAGCATAGTTTTAGGTTCCTTTTCCATTATTCAACGAGCTCGGCGATAGACTTGACGATCTCGACGATGGTCTCCATCTCTTCCAGAACGGCAAATTCGTTTCTGCCGTGCGCAAGCTCGCCGCCGGTGCAGAGGTTCGGGCAGGGCAGACCCATAAAGGACAGGCGTGCGCCGTCTGTGCCGCCGCGAATGGGGGTGGTGACCGGCTCTACGCCGTTTTTGCGCATGGCGGCGCGGGCAACGTCGAGGATTTCCTGATGCGGCAGGATCATTTCTTTCATGTTGGAGTATGCGTCCTTCAGTGTGACCTTGACGAGCTCTAAGCCGTACTTGCGGTTGATGAACTCGGCCGCGAGGTTGAATTTATCCTTTCTCGCTTCCAGAAGGTCGCGGTCGTGGTCGCGGATAATGTAGTGCAGGTGAGCGTGCTCTACGTCGCCCTCCATGTTGTTGAGATGCGCAAAGCCTTCGTAGCCCTCGGTGTTTTCCGGCACTTCGCGGCTCGGCAGCAGGGAAGCGAACTCCATAGCGACGCGGCTTGCGTTGATCATCTTGTTCTTTGCGCTGCCCGGATGCACGCTTCTGCCGGTGATCTCCACTTCGGCGGAGGTGCCGTTGAAGTTTTCATAATCGAGGCCGCCAAGCTCGCCGCCGTCGAGCGTGTAGGCAAAATCGCAGCCGAAGCCCTTGACGTCGAACTTATCCGGGCCTGCGCCGATTTCCTCGTCCGGGGTAAATGCGATATGGATTTCGCCGTGGGGGAGGTTGTTTTTGATGATGTCTTCCGCAGCCTGCATGATCTCGGCTACGCCTGCCTTGTCGTCTGCGCCGAGCAAGGTGGTACCGTCGGTAACGATAAGCGTTTTACCCTTGAATTTTTTGAGAATCGGGAAATTTTCAACATCGGTGACGATGCCGAGCTCTTTGTTGAGGACAATGTCTTCGCCGTCGTAATTTTCAATGACGCGGGCTTTGACGTTTGCGCCGGAGACTTCTTCTGCGGTATCCATGTGCGCGATGAAGCCGATGACGTTCTTCTTTTCGCAGTTTGCGGGAATGGTGCCGTAAACATAACCCCACTCGTCCATGTGTGCGTCTTCGATGCCCATGGCGACCATTTCATCGGCAAGGTGCTGTGCGAGCAGCTTTTGCTTCATAGTGGAGGGCATGGTGGTGCTGGAAGAATCGGACTGGGTGTCGTAGCTTACGTAATCCAGAAATTTTTCTTTAACGGACATTTTCAATCACTCCTTAAGTTCTTGTGCAGCTATGCAGGACACAGATGCGCAAAATTCATTTTCATTGTACACCTTTCTAAGTTGTATTGCAAGCGGGGGAACAAAAAAGCTCTCTTTTCTCTGTCCGTGCTAAAATGACATGATTCGAAAAAGAAGAGAAGTTAATTTCAAAGTGGTATAACATGTGATACGACATCTCTCGTTAGGGGCATAAGAAAAGGCTCCGTGCCGAAAAGACACGAAGCCCAAACTTTAAATCAGGTTTTTAGAATATAGGGGGGATCAGACCTCAGCCCAGTACTTCTTGAGGTTTGCAAGGCCGATGCGCAGTGCATCAAAGACCGGCTCCATGCCCTCAAACTCGATGGAAATGCAGTCGTCATAACCTGCACGCTTCAGCTGATACATGCACTGCTTGATCGGTACATTGCCGTGGCCGACAATGGTGCCGCGCAGGTACTTGCCGCCGCGGGAACGGAAGCTGCCCTCGCCCGGATCGGCATCCGTGAACGGCTTTACAATGAAGTCCTTTGCATGAACGTAGTACGCATACGGCGCAACTCTTGCGAATGCGGAAGCCGGATCCTCATCTGCGCAGAGGAAGTTGCCCATATCGGTGAGGAGGCCGAAGTTTTTGTTGTCGACTGCTGCGTAGAGCTTCTCAACACGCTCGGAATCCTGCACATAGAAGCCGTGGTTTTCGACCATGGTGCGGATGCCGAACTGTGCAGCGTATTCCGTGATTTCCTTGCAGGCCTTTGCAAGGCGCGGGAGCATCGTATCAAACGGGCAGAAGTCACCGGAGTTGCGTGCATAGCCAATGGCTGCGTCGTGGCGCATACGGGTGACACCGAGGACGTGTGCGATGTCGACGTAATCCTTGACGCGAGCAATCTCTTTATCGAGGTCGCCGTCGCTACCGGTGATGAAATCACAGCTCATAACGAGTGCGGAAATCTCAAGGCCGACGCGCTCGCATTCCTTGCGGAGCTCTTCGGCGTGGGCGAGACGCTCTTCCTTGGTGCCGGTGCCGAAATCGGTGAAATCGACAAACTCAATGGCATCAAAGCCGAGTTCCTTGGTCTTCGCGATCAGCTCAAACGGAGTAGCCTCGCCGGAGCGGATCTTCTGCATGTAGCTGTACATACTGACGGAAAATTTCATGTGGGTCAATCCTTTCAATACAATCCTTTTTATTAAAACGTCTCTTTTGACGTTTTGTGCGAATTTAGTCGCCGAAGGAAATGCCGATCTCACGGGCTGCGAGGATTTCTTCGCAATCGACCGGGACGGTTTTCAGCTTGCCTGCGACCTCACTGAGCGGCACCGGGACGATCTTGCCGTTGACAAGGCCGACCATATTGCCGTAGTTCTTCTCGCGGATGAGCCTTGCGGCTGCCGCGCCGAAGCGTGTGGAGAGCACGCGGTCGTAGGCGCACGGGCTGCCGCCGCGCTGGAAATGACCCGGTACGCAGACACGAATCTCGTTATCCACACGGGAGGCAAGCTCGTCCGCAAGGCGGTACACGATGGACGGGTACTTCATTTCGGCACGCGCCTTTTTGAAGTCCTTCTTCTTCATGGCGGCTTCTTCCTTGGATAGCGCACCCTCGGCTACGGCGAGAATGGAGAACTTCTTGCCGTTTACGATTCTATTATCCAATGTTTTTGCGATTTTGTCAATATCATACGGGATCTCCGGCAGCAAAATCACATCTGCGCCGCCCGCGATGCCGGCATAAAGCGGCAGCCAGCCGACCTTGTGACCCATGATCTCCACACAGAAAATGCGGCCGTGGGAGGTGGCGGTGGTGTGAATGCAGTCGAGGACATTCGTCGCAATCTCCACGGAGCTGTGGAAGCCGAACGTCATATCGGTGCCCCAGACGTCGTTGTCGATGGTCTTCGGCAGGGAGACGACATTGAGGCCTTCCTCGCGCAGAAGGTTTGCGGTTTTCTGTGTGCCGTTGCCGCCGAGGATGACGAGGCAGTCGAGCTTCATCTTCTTGTAGTTGTCCTTCATGTTCTGGACTTTATCGACGCTGTTTTCATCGATGACGCGCATGAGCTTGAACGGCTGGCGGGAGGTACCCAAAATGGTACCGCCGAGCGTTAAGATGCCGGAGAAATCTTCCGGTTTCATCAGCTTATATTCGCCGAAAATAAGCCCCTTATAGCCGTCTTTGATGCCGTAAATCTCTACGTCGTTGCCGAATTCTTCGTAAAGCGACTTTGCAACGCCGCGAATGGAGGCGTTGAGGCCCTGACAGTCGCCGCCGCTTGTTAAAATACCGATTCTTTTCATCGTTCCTCAACCTTTCGTTGTGGTGTGCGGACAGCAAAACGCGCCGAAGTCCGCTCAATTTATTCTATTATAATCTTTTATTTACAACTATGCAAGCTTTATTCTTCCGCGGAGTGGATCGGGATCAAAACGCTGTCCTTTTCGATGGACTGCAGCTCTTTCAGACGCGCCTGTGCTTCATGGTAGAATGTAAGCTGCGAGCTGATTTTCTTCTTGCCGCGCAGGTCAACGTGCTCGTAGCTTGTATCACTCTGCATGAAACGGGCGTTTGTGGTGTCGCTCAGCATGGTATCGAGAATGCCGAAGGCGCGGGCCTTCTGTGTTTCGTCCTCGATGGGGAAAACAAGCTCCACGCGGCGGTCGAGATTGCGGGGCATCCAGTCCGCGCTGCCCATGTAAATGCGCGGGTTGCCGGCATTTTCAAAGCGGAAGATACGGCTGTGCTCCAGAAGCTGACCGACAATGCTCATGACAGTGATGTTCTCGCTGACGCCTTCGATGCCCGGAATGAGGCAGCAGATGCCGCGCACGATAAGCTGCACGCGCACACCGGCCTTGGAGGCTTCATAGAGAAGCTCGATGATCTTCGGGTCAACGAGGGAGTTGACTTTGACCGTGATGCCGCTGGGCAAACCCTTTTTAGCGTTTTCGGTCTCCTGACGGATCATGTACTCAAAGAAGCTGCGCATGCCGTGCGGCGCAACGATGAAGTGCTTGTACTCCGGCGGACGGGAATAGCCGGTGATGACATTGAAAAGGGAGGACGCGTCTGCGCCGAACTGCTCGTTGCAGGTGAACAGGCCGAGGTCGGTATAAATTTTCGCGGTGGAGTCGTTGTAGTTGCCGGTGCCGAGGTGCAGGTAGCGGCGGATGCCGTCTTCCTCGCGGCGGACAACGAGCGCGATTTTGCAGTGGGTCTTGAGGCCGGTCAGACCGTAAATGACGTGGCAGCCGGCTTTTTCGAGCTTCTTTGCCCAGTTGATGTTGTTTTCTTCGTCAAAGCGCGCTTTCAGCTCGACAAGCACCGTGACCTGTTTGCCGTTTTCGGCGGCTTTGATGAGCGACGCGATGATGGGCGAGTTGCCGCTGACGCGGTAGAGCGTCTGCTTGATGGCAAGTACGTTTTCGTCTTCTGCGGCTTGTGCGATGAACTGCACGACACAGTCGAATGTCTCATATGGATGGTGAACAAGGCGGTCGCCCTCACGGATGGCCCTGAAAATATCGGTGTAGCCGAAGAAATCGCCCGGGGGTGTGGTGGGACGAATGGGCGCAAAGCAGAGCTTTTCGCAGCCCGGGATATTCGCAAATTTCGAGAAGAACGTGAGGTCAATGGGTCCCTGCACCTCGTAGATGCCGCTTTCATTGATGTTCAGCGCTTTTATGAGAAATTTGCGGGTATCTTCATCGGTGTGCTGCAAGAGCTCCAAGCGCACGGGACGGCCGCGCTTACGACGCTTGATGGACTTTTCAATCTCATACATAAAGTCGTCCGCTTCCTCGTCGATGGTGAGATCGGAGTTGCGCGTGATGCGGAACGGGCACACGGCTTTAATCTCGTGCAGCTCGAAAAGCTCCTCAAGATAATCGGTGATGATGTCCTCGAGCAGGATAAAGCAGCGTGTGTCGCCGTCTGCGGGCAGCTCCGTAAAGCGCGGCAGAATGGACGGTACCTGCACGACGGCAAAGCACTTTTCGCCCTTGTTTTCCTTGGAAGAAAGGCGCACGGCGAGGTTCAGACTTTTATTTGCGAGCATCGGGAACGGGCGGCTGCTGTCTACGGCGAGCGGCGTCAGCACGGGGAACAGCACGCGATGAAAATACTCGTCCGTAAAGGCTCTTTGCTCGTGTGTGAGCTTTTCCGGCGTGCGGAACTCGATTTCCGCCTGCTTTTTGAGGACCGGCAAAATAGAGCGGTATAGGCAGGAATACTGCTTTTCCATAAAGGCGTGCGTTTTTTTATCGAGCGCCGAGAGGAGCTCCTTCGGCGTCATGCCAGAATCATCCGGCTTTGTGTAGTTTGAGGCGATCTGGCTTTTTACACCGGCCACGCGCACCATGAAGAATTCATCAAGGTTGGAGCCGGTGATGGCAAGGAAGCGCAAACGCTCCATGAGGGGGTTATCTTTCTTTTGGGCTTCTTCCAAAACGCGCGCATTGAAGTCCATCCAGCTCAGCTCGCGGTTATAATAGTAATTCTTTTTATCAGACATGGTTTCCGTCCTTTCGTTATTTTAGCAGCTCGCTTTTGATTTGCAGCTCGGGGCTGAGACCGAATACTTCCTTAAAGAGACCGGCGCATTCCTCAAACGCCCATTTTTCGAGCAGGGCACTGCCGGAAGTGACGGCTTTGATCTCCAGCTTTTCGTTTGTAATGCGGATTTTACTGATGCGCAGCTTACGGCGCTTCGATTTATCGAGCGCGTTTGCAAGGCGGAAGATGGCAACGAGCTTTAAGATTTCCAAACGGCGTTCTTCCGTCATCGGGATTGCACCTGCATCGGCAACATTCGGCATGGTGAACTCATCGCTGCCGGCGACGAATGCCGTGAGCAAAATTTGTTCGTGCGTGAGGCCGAAAATGTCGAGATCCTTAATGAGGTCGAATGAGCACCGGTTCGGCATGCGCACGTTGATGTATTGACCGCAGCTGTGCAGAATGGATGCGAGCTGCAAAATGATTTTTTTGTCACTTGACAGACCGTGCAGGTTTTTGAATTTGTCGAAAAGTGTGCATGCAAACTCTGAAATGGCGTCGGAATGTGCGCCGTGGCAGTTGTATTTTGCCGCGATGCGTTTTGCGGAAACAATGGCGCTTTCGTTTGTTTGCGCAATGTATTCTTTTTGCGCGCCCGGCACGAGCATGTGGCGTGTGATGGCATCGCAAATATCGATATCCGGGCAAATGACCTTCTGCACGCCGTCCGAAAGGCGCAGCATACCGGTATATATAGAAAGCGCTGTGTAGAGAATTTCGGCAAGCTCCTCGGAAATGTTGTAGCGGCGTGCGATGGCAGAATGGGACATCATGCGGATTTCCTTATACGCCGCGTGCATTTTCTTTGCGGAGATGGTGTAAAGGTCGCCGCTTTTTTCGGCGCCGCACACGGAGGCGACAAGCTCCAGATCGGAACCCGTCAAAATGATGCTGCGAATGTCTTTTTTCGGAATATCGACGCGGTTTAAAATGATGTCGAGATATTCTTCGACCGCGGGGTAAAAATCGTCGCACTCGCGGCTGAGCGCACCGAGGGCATCGTGCAGCTTTAAGGAGCCGATGGGGATGTTCTGCGAGGTGCAGATTGCCTTGCCGTCGTACAGCGCAACACCGATGCTGCCCGTGCCGACATACGCGATGAGCGCGTCTTTCATCTCGAGCTTGCTTTCTTCTTTTAAAAGCCGGATAATCTCGGAGCAGATGAGCGCTTTTTCTTCGCTGTATTCCAGAATTTCCAAATGCAGATTGTTGTGAATTTTGAGTTGATCGATGACGAACGAGCGGTTCTCCGCCTCGCGCATCACGGTGGAGGAGACCACGCGCACGTTTTTGCAGTTGTAGCCCTCCAGCGCCGTTGTGAATTTTGTGAGGATAGAGGAGAGCTGGCGCAGGCTTTCAAAGCTGATGCGTCCCGTGGTGAAGACCTCGTGGCCGAAGAACACAGGGTATTCGAGAGAATCCAGCATTTCGATCTCGCCGTGCTTTAACTGCGAGACACGCATGCGCACCGCACTGGAGCCGATCTCGATGACCGCAGCCGGCCCGCCCGGAAGTTTTTTATTCAATATGAGCACCGCCTTTCAATGTAGAGCAACTAAATCGGAGCGCCGCCGAAAGCGGGCCCGCAAGAATTCTTGAGATATTTACTTTATTATAGCAAACCCGAGAGGAAAAAGCACCCTGTTTTCGCCGAATTTTACATAAAATATACGTGAGCCATACAATTGAATGAGAAAGATACAACCTGCTATATAGTTTTAATATATAAATGTGCAAATATTTCGCACAATATTGCCTAAAAGAAAATAAAATGAAATTTTTTTGAAAAAACACTTGCATTTTTGAAAGACATGCGCTATAATAATACCCGTCGCTTGGAGAGGTATTCTAATGGTAAGGAGCCACATTGGAAATGTGGTGTGCCGCAAGGCATTGTGCGTTCGAGTCGCATCCTCTCCGCCACTACCCGGATAACGGAAGTTATCCGGGTTTTTCTTTTATCCGCATTGCTTTTTGATAACGCAGACTATATACTATTATAGAGTGAAAAAGAAGCAAGAGCAATATGCCCAAACGTTTAAATTTGGAGGAGTACACATGACATACGAAAATCCAATCCTGCCGGGTTTTTACCCGGACCCGAGCATTTGCCGCGTAGGTGAAGACTATTATCTTGTCAACAGCTCGTTTGAGTTTTTTCCGGGCGTGCCGCTTTGGCATAGCCGTGACCTGCTGCATTGGGAGCAGCTTGGCTATGTTTTGACGCGCGAAAGCCAGTTGCCGCTGGTGGACTGCCGCACCTCCGGCGGTATTTTTGCGCCGACGATCCGCTACCACGACGGCCGATTCTATGTGATCACGACGAATGTGACAGACGGCGGCAATTTTTTTGTGTGGACAGATGACATCCGCGGCGAGTGGTCCGACCCGATCTGGATCGACCATCAGGGCATTGACCCGTCTTTGTTCTGGGATGCGGACGGCAAGGTGTATTACACCGGTACACATACGGACGAAAACGGCAACAACTGCATCGGACAGTTTGAGATTGATCTTGAGACCGGTGCAAAGCTGAGCGAGACAAAGTGCATTTGGTACGGTACCGGCGGCAAATGCCCGGAGGGACCGCACATGTACCGCATCGGCAATTGGTATTACTTGATGATTGCCGAGGGCGGTACGGAGTACGGTCACATGGAGACCATTGCGCGCAGTAGAAGCGTGTGGGGCCCGTTTGAATCCTGTCCGCACAACCCAATCCTCACGCACCGTAATGCACACCGCGTGGAGTTTCAGGCGCTCGGACATGCCGACCTTGTAGAGACGCCGGAGGGCAAATGGTGGATGGTGTTTCACGGCATTCGCCCGTCTGTTTTCATGCTGCATCACACCGGCCGCGAGACGATGCTTGCGCCGGTTACATGGGATGAGAACGGCTGGCCGGTCGTATACGGTGGCAAGGAAATTCAGCCCATCATGACGGCAGAGGGCGAAGGAGACGTGCGTGTTGCGCGCAGTTGGCACGATGATTTCAACACAGCTGCACCTGCACCGCGCTGGAGCTATCTGCGCACACCCGACCGCATGAAGTATACATTTGATAAGAGCGGCGTTACACTGCGCGGCAGTGAGGCGACGCTTGACGAGCTGAAGACGGTCACATTCTTCGGTGTGCGCCAACAGCAGTTTGGTTTGAACTATACGACCGAAATGACGCTTTCCGGCGACGGCAAAGCGGGCATGACGGTTTTCCACACGAACGAGCACCACTATGAGCTGTTTGCCGAGCGTAAAAACGGCGGTATGGAGGTCACACTGCGTCGCCGCGTGGTTGATATGCTGATCGAGAGCGAGCCTGTGTTCTTCCCGGAAACGGACACGCTGACGCTGTGCATCAAGGCCAACCGCCTGCGCTATACGTTCCTTGCGGGTAAAGCCGGGGAAGAGATGAAAGAGATCGGCACCGGCAGCACGCAGCTGCTTTCCACAGAGTGCATGAACTGCACGTTTACGGGCTGCTTTGTGGGCCTTACGGCGCAGGGGGACTGCGAAGCAAAGTACCGTTATTTTGACGTTTCTGTGCCCGCAAACGAATAAAATTCGAAATAATTAAAAAAACACTTGCTTTTTCCACCGGTTTAACGTATAATAAATTTTGTTAAGCCGGTGTGTTGGAATTGGCAGACGAGACGGACTCAAAATCCGTTGATGGCAACATCGTGCGGGTTCGACCCCCGCCACCGGCACCACACCTCAAAGGCTCGCAATCCCTTGAAATGACTGGGTTTGCGGGCTTTTTTTATGTTTTGCGCGTTTGTATACTGCCCTCCTACATCACCAAATTTGCGCAACTATAACGAAGATATTGAAAGCGAGTTTTCTGCATATCGTTCTTTTAGACATTAGCATCGTTGCAATGGCTCGCGCATCAATCCGATCAATCTTGGTTTTACGAAGGCTTAAGCTTTTCCGGTATAGGTTGGTGTGCATATATTTTTGCAGCTTCAAGTGTCGGTAGAATTCAACGAATAAAAGTTTAATAAAAATTTCACAAAACTTCCTTGACTCTAAACTAAGATGAGGATATACTATAAGCGAAGACAAGCGGGATGTCCCGCGAAGATAAATTTGAAATCCAAATCAAAGGAGGAAGTTCTTGTGGAAAAAATCAGAGTTGTGCAGTATGGCTGCGGCAAAATGAGCAAGTACATTCTTCGGTATCTGCATGAGCACGGCGCACAGATTGTCGGCGCGATCGACGTAAACCCGGCGGTCGTCGGACAGGATGTCGGTGATTTCGCGGGTCTCGGCCTTAAGACCGGCGTACTGATTTCGAACAATGCGGATAAAGTTCTCGATGAGTGCGATGCAGATGTTGCGATTGTGACGCTGTTCAGCTTCATCGGCGATATTTATGACCATGTGGAAAAATGTGTATCACGCGGACTCAATGTCATCACGACGTGCGAAGAAGCGATTTATCCGTGGACGACCTCTGCAGTTCAGGTCAACCGTCTGGACGCTATCGCTAAAGCGAATAACTGCACCATCACGGGCAGCGGCATGCAGGATATCTTCTGGATCAACATGGTCGCGCTCGTCGCGGGCGGTTGCCACAAAATTACGAAGATTAAAGGCGCGTACAGCTACAACGTAGAGGAATATGGATTAGCGCTCGCAAATGCGCATGGCTGCGACCTGACACCAGAAGAGTTTGAGCAGAGGATTGCGCACCCGGACATTTTTGAGCCGTCCTACGCTTGGAATGCCAGCGAAGCCATTTGCAATAAGCTTGGCCTGACAATCAAGTCTATCAACCAGAAGCATGTGCCGTGCATCATCGATCACGACATTTACTCCGAGACGCTCGGCAAGACCATCGAAGCCGGCCGCTGCATCGGCATGTCTGCCGTCGTGGCCATCGAGACAATGCAGGGCATCACCATCGAAGAGGAGACCATCGGCAAGGTCTACGGCCCGGAAGACGGCGATATGTGCGATTGGCAAATCATCGGCGAGCCGAACACCGAGTTCCATGTTATGAAGCCTGCAACCGTTGAGCATACTTGCGCGACGGTTGTCAATCGTCTGCCGAGCCTCATTTGTGCACCGGCCGGTTATGTTACTGCCGATCAGCTTGACCCGAACAAGTATCTCACGTATCCGATGGAGTTCTATTGCTGATTAAAGCAAGAAAATACTAAAAAGAAACAAGTGAATTTCGCCGCTCGGTGTAAAAACCGGGCGGCTTTTCTTGTCTAAACTGCGAAAATGTGCTATATTATAAATGATAAAGTACCATGAGGATAGGAGAAATAAATATGCGCATTTTAATGCTTGGAAACAGCTATATTTTTACAAATGATCTGCCGAGTATACTGGCGGAAATCACGGGTGCCGAAGTAGTACAGAACACACGCGGCGGTGCACGCTTACGTGAGCAGCTGAACCCTGAAACAAGGCTCGGCGCAAAAGCATTGGAGCTGCTGCAAAATGAAAAATGGGATTACGTCGTTTTGCAGGAGATGAGCAACGGCCCTATCACAGCAAAAGAAAGCTTTATGCAGAGCGTGAAAGATTTGTGCGGTAAAATTCGTGAAAACGGTGCCGTACCGGTTCTGTATGCGACATGGGCATACCAAAAAGACGGCAAACAGCTTCAAAAATTCGGCATAGATTACGATGAGATGTACCGCAAAATGCACGAAGCCTATGCAGAAGCGGCAGAGAAAAATCACACGCTGCTCGCCGATGTCGGCAGTGCATTTTATGAAAAAACCGAAACCGATAATCTGTTCAACGACGACGGAAGCCATCCGAACGAAGCGGGCTCGAACCTTGCCGCCGAAACGATTGCCGAAGTCATTTTAAAGGATGCAAACGCATAATGTATCCCTACTGTGCATACGCTGTATCGGAAAAATACGGCGAAACGGGGGAGCGATATGTTAGAACGCATCGGAGAAATGCATGGGCGAGAGGTGATCAGTGTTTTGGATGGCTCGCGCATCGGGTATCTCGGTGATATTGAATTTGATACACAGCAGGCGGCACTGACGGCGATCGTGGTGTACGGCCGTCCGCGCTTTTTCGGATTGTTTGGCAGAGAGAATGACTGTGTGATCCCATGGAGCGCTGTAAAGACCATTGGGGAGGATGCGGTGCTGGTCGATCACATTCCCGTAAAGCGGACACCGAAGCGCAGCTTCTTACAAAATTTCTTTGAAAACGGATAGAAAACACTTGCTTTACCCGGCATGTTGTGCTATAATAGTTCAGCGATTTGCAGATTCTGCAAGCAAAAACGCACGCCGAGGCTCTCGGATTGGTGCCGCGAAAGCGGTTTTCCCCGAAAATATCAGCCCGGCGGAGGAAAAACCAAGGAGGTATTTTCAAATGGCAGTCGTATCAATGAAGCAGCTTCTGGAGGCCGGTGTTCACTTCGGTCACCAGACAAGAAGATGGAACCCGAAGATGGCACAGTACATCTTCACGGAGAGAAACGGTATCTACATCATCGACCTGCAGAAGACCGTTAAGAAGCTTGAAGAGGCTTACAACTTCGTTCGTGACCTTTCCATGGAAGGCAAGAGCGTTCTCTTCGTAGGCACGAAGAAGCAGGCTCAGGAGTCCGTTAAGGAAGAGGCTCTCCGCGCAGGCGCTTACTATGTAAACGCTCGTTGGCTGGGCGGCATGCTCACCAACTTCACGACCATCCGCCGTAGAATCCAGAGACTTGCACAGCTGCGCAAGATGCAGGAAGACGGCACCTTCGAGCTGCTCCCGAAGAAGGAAGTCAGCAAGCTTGAGCTTGAGATCGAAAAGCTCGAAAAGTATCTTGGCGGCATCAAGGACATGAAGGAGTTCCCGGGCGCACTGTTCATTGTTGACCCGAGAAAGGAAAGAATCGCTGTTTCCGAAGCTAAGAAGCTCGGTATTCCGATCGTTGCAATCGTAGATACCAACTGCGATCCGGACGAGATTGACTACGTTATCCCGGGCAACGACGACGCTATCCGCGCTGTTAAGCTCATCGCAGGTGCTATGGCTAACGCTATCATCGAAGGCCGCGAGGGCCGTATGGGCGCTGCTGCTGAGGAGACCGAAGAAGCTGCTGCTGAGACCGAGGAATAATTTAATTTCGGTTAAAAATTCCTTTCGTTTGATATAGAGTTTAAGATTCTACAAGGAATGGTGATTTGAAATGAATTTCACAGCTAAGGACGTTGCAGATCTGCGCGCTAAGACAGGCTGCGGCATGATGGATTGCAAAAAGGCTCTCACAGAGGCTGAGGGCGATGTAGAGAAGGCAACCGAGATTCTTCGCGAGAAGGGTCTTGCTGCTTCCGTTAAGAAGGCAAGCCGTATTGCAGCTGAGGGTGTTGCATACGCTATGGTCAGCGAGTGCGGTAAGGTTGGCGTTGTGATCGAAGTCAACGCTGAGACCGACTTCGTTGCGAAGAATGCTCAGTTCATCGATTTCGTTAAGACCTGTGCCGAGACTGTTATCTATGAGAACCCGGCAGACGTTGAAGCTCTCCTTGCAGCTAAGGCACACGGCTCCGATATGACTGTTGATGCTATGCTGAAGGATAAGATTCTCACCATCGGCGAGAACATCAAGATCCGTCGCTTCGTCCGTTACGAGGGCGACTGCGTTGCTTACGTACACGGCGGCGGCAGAATCGGCGTTCTCGTTCGTTTTGAGACCGAGAATGTTCCGGCAGAAATTCTCAACGAGTGCGGCAAGGACGTCGCAATGCAGATTGCCGCTCTGAATCCGGCTTATCTCGATAAGTCCACGGTTCCGGCTGAAGCACTCGATAAGGAAAAAGAAATCCTCATGGTTCAGATCCAGAACGATCCGAAGAACTCCAAGAAGCCGCAGAACATCATCGAGAAGATGGTTACCGGCAGAATCGGCAAGTTCTATGAGAACAACTGCCTCCTGCAGCAGGCGTTCGTTAAGAACGGCGACCTCTCCGTTGAGCAGTACATTGCTGAGGAAGCAAAGAAGGCCGGCGGCACGATGAAGGTCACGGATTTCGTTCGCTTCGAGAAGGGCGAAGGCCTCGAGAAGAGAAACGACGATTTCGCAAGCGAAGTTGCCAACATGGTTAAATAATTGATTCTCTGAATCAGCACACCCCGAACGATTTTGCGTCGTTCGGGGTGTTTTTGTATCGTATAACTTTTGGAAAATATAAAATGTGCCCCGACAAGACATCAAAATCTTGCCGAGGCACAGAACAACCGATTTTTAATTTGCGTAGCGCGTGTAATAGGTAAGGTCGCCTTCCATGCCGAAAAGCTCGCTGCGGGTGATTTGTCGACCCCAGGAGATCTGGCAGTTTTCGTAATCTGCATTTACTTCCGTCACGGTGATGGTATCGGTATCCCAGTCGATGTCCGTCACGATCATCGAGTGCTCATACCAACCCATGCGGATGTGATCGCCGATGCGCAACTCGTCAAAGTCGTAAAACTCCGTGATCGGTGCATCGTAGCCGAACAGCAGGTCGCTGATGATGGAAGCGTAGCCGAGGCATTGCGTTTCGTCTCCGTATTGCGGGAAGAAATCATCCATCAGACCGTTATAAATGTTGCAGTTTCCATAACCATAAACGGAATGGTTGCACGGCGTGTCTGTAACGCACATGGCAATTTCGTCTGCCGTCATTTCGCTTGTGTCCACACCGACATGGTTCCAGTACATGCCGTTTGGAAAATAATCTTCAAGCAGCTCAAGCCGTGTCTGCACGCCTTGCTCCGCAAGATTGCCGCTTGAAACAAATAATGGCACAGAGCTGTATGCATCTACAAGCTCTGCGGTGTCTTCTACTTCGCCAGCCGGCAAAATGCGCTCTTTTGCGGCATAGGAAGACGCGGCATTCATTTCCGAAGCTTCTTCTTCGGCTTTCTCAACTTCATCGTTGCCCGCGTCGTAGACGTACATTTCCACCTGCTCGTCAGCTGCGCCAATCGCTGCAGTGTATGTAACGGTTTCCTCCGCGCTCTCCACTGGATTCCCTTGCAGGAACAGCAAACCAAACGCGGCGGCGGATATCGTCACGGCTGCCACCGGCAAGACGATTGGTAGGGAAGAGAGAAGATGTTCACGTCGGTTTTTCGGTTCTCTAAAGTGATTTTGCGGCATAAATACGCTCCTCAGAACAGCATCCGGCAGCAGAAGCTTGCTGCCCAAAATTACTCTATTATATAGAATACTATGCATTTGTGACGTACGTATGACGAAAATCAACAAAATTCCTGTATTTTGATAAAAAAGTGCCCGCAGCGGAAAAACTGCGGGCACCAAACGTATCTGTTAGTCTTCGATTGCGGCTTTGCGACTCAAAACGCCGTGGAAGAACGCGGGATCAAACTTCGGCTTTCTCTGATAGGTGTAAAGGCCGTTCTGTTCCTGCTCCACGTCGGTCAGCTGCGTGTAGCAAAGACCGAACATTTCACTGTTATCAAGCAATGCGTCTGTAAGGCCCTTAAAGCGCGTGAGGAATTCCTCTTCGGTCTTCGGACCGGTGCCGTAGCCCCAACCGCTTTCGTCCTGACTCCACTGAATGCCGCCGTATTCGCTGACGAACGTCGCTTCGCCTTTGTAGGTTTGGCGGTGCGCGTGGTTGTCAAACAGTGTGCCCTCGGTCATTAGCTTGTCATAGTGCTCCTTAAAGATCTCCGGGTTCTGCTCGTAATCGTGCACGCAGAAAATATCAGTTGCCACATGATAGTTGCCGCTCGTATCAATGCACGGACGGGTAGGGTCAAGCGCTTTCGTTGCTCTGTAAACGATGTCGAGTGCGTCGTCAAACTGTTTCCTGCCGTCGGTATCCCATGTCTCGTTGTACGGACACCAGCCGACAATAGCCGGGTGGTTAAAATCGCGGCGGATCTCTTCCGTCCACTCCGGCAAAATGCCGTAAACGGAATCGGCATAGGAGGAATCGAGACCCCAGTTCGGGAATTCGCCCCAAACGATGTAGCCTAAGCGGTCTGCGTGGTAGAGGAAGCGCTCTTCAAAAATCTTCTCATGCAGTCTGGCACCGTTGAAACCGACGGCAAGGGAGAGCTTAATGTCGTTTTCAAGCGCCTCGTCGCTCGGCGCAGTGTAGATGCCATCCGGATAGAAGCCTTGGTCGAGCACCAAACGCTGGAAAACAGAGCGGCCGTTGATGCGGAATTTGTGGCCGTCCAGGCGCACTTCGCGCAGACCGAAATAGCCCGTAACGTTATCTTCACCGAAAGCGAATGCAACGTCATACAGATTGCCGCAGCCGACATCCCACAGATGCTTTTCGCTCAGCTTTATCGTGAATGTATGCGTGCCGCAGGCGTTTTCTGCTGTGTAGCTGCCCATTTCTTTGCCTTCAAACGAAGCCGTTGCTGTGAGGTTTGCCGTACCGACCAGCTCTGCGGTCACCGTTACCGTGCCTGCGGTGATGTTCGGATAATACTGCACGCGGGAAATATAAGCCTTCGGGGTGAACTCCAGCCATACGGTCTGCCAAATGCCCGTGGTGCGCGTGTAGAAGCAGCCGTATGAGTTATATTGCTCGCTTTGCTTGCCGCTCGGGATGAGGCGGTCGCGCGTATTATCTTCGGCGTAGACGGCAATTTCATTTTCGCCCGCTTTTAAAAGTGCGGTCACGTCAAACTCAAACGAAACATAGCCGCCCTTGTGTGTGCCGGCAAGCTCACCGTTCACAAAAACTTTTGCGCAATAATCCACAGCGCCGAAATGCAGCACGGCGCGGCCCTTCAGCTGTTTTTCTGTGACCGTTACAGTGCGCTTATACCACACGCCGTACATGAAATCCGTGTGCTGCACACCGGAAAGTTCGCTTTCCGGGCAGAACGGCACGGTGATCTCCCCGCTGAGCGCTGTGCCGACCTTCTGTAAGCCGCGCGCCTCACCGCTGCGGCCGTTATCGATCTCAAACGCCCATGTGCCGTTCAGGTTCATCCAGTTTTCGCGCACAAACTGCGGGCGCGGATATTCTTTTCTCGGTATATTACTCATTTTTCGTACATCCTTTCCTCGAAAAGACGGCAAATCCCAATTTCTGCCGCGCTTTTTTGATTACGGTTTCATTGTACGCAATCACTATGCAAAATACAATGTCGTATCATGCACGAAAATTGACTTATTCTATTGCGATACGGGGAGCTTTTGCGTATAATATAAAGCAAAGGGGGCGTCAAAATGGAGATTACAGATATTCGCCACGATTGGCCGGAAAAAGCCGGGTTTACACTTGTGCGCCCAACAGGCATTGAAATCTACACATTTTTGCACTTTATGAACAGCGTGGAGATTGAAATTAACAAGGAAAAGGTCACAGTAAGACCCGGCGCGTGTATTTTCTATGCGCCGGATGAACCACAGTGGTTTCACTCAGACAGTAACCTCACGCACAACTGGGCGCATTTTGCGCCTGGCTTTCGCGTGCAGCTTTTGCGCTATCGTATTCCCGAAAATACACTGCTTTACCCACGTGCGGCAGAGTTTATCTCCGGCCTTTTCCGAAAAACGGAAGCTGCATTTTTCTCCAATGAACCGTTTCGGGAGGACTTGTTGGAAGCATACACCACAGAATTTCTTGTGCGTTTCTCCCGCGCCATAGCGGAAGAAAACTACTCGCCTACGGTCAGCCGTGCAGATAGGGAAAAGATGCAGAACCTGCGTCACACGGTGCTTTCTGACCCGGAAAAGCACTGGACTGTGCCGCAAATGGCATCGCTTGCGTCTGTCAGCGCTTCGCACCTGCATGCGTTATACCGCGCGGTTTTTGGTACATCGCCCATGCGCGACCTGATTGAAGCGCGTATTCGTTATGCACAGTCTTTATTGCTCTCCGGCAGTGACTTGCCCATCACGGAAGTTGCCGAGCACAGCGGATATGCAGACCCATACCATTTCATTCGCCAGTTTAAACGCATCACCGGCGAAACACCGGCCGCGTACCGCCGTGCAAGACGATAAAGCTGCAAAAGAAAAAGCCTTATTCCGCCCAAAAAAGGGAAGAATAAAGCTTTTGTTTTTCTTTTAAATTTGCTTGTCTGTTGTTAACAAAACAAAATAATTCCATAAAGAAACAGCGCCAATCTGTAATTTGACGCTGTTTTCGACTATATTCAGTTCAGCACAAAGAACTGCTCATACCAAAGGATAAACGTATAGAACGACCAGATCTTCTGCATGTTCAGCGCTTTGCCGCTCTTGTGGTCGTCGAGCAGCTTCATCAGCTCGCTTGTCACGAAGAATTTCTCCGCAATATCGCTCTGGAACGCCGCCTTGACCTTGTTGTAGTACTTATCCTCACGCAGCCAATCGTTCAGCGGAACAGGGAAGCCGAGCTTCTTTTTGTTCGCGGTACGCTCCGGCAGCTGCTTGATGGCCGCGCCGCGCAGGGCGATCTTCGTCGTTTCGTTTGCTGCACGGTAGCGGGAAGGAATGCGTGTGGAAAGCTCCAGCATCTTTTTGTCGAGGAACGGCACGCGCAGTTCAAGGGAGTTTGCCATACTCATGCGGTCGGCTTTCAGTAGGATGTCGTAGATCATCCACGTGTGCATGTCCACATACTGAAGCTGGGTCGGCTCGTCGAGATTCGATACTTCGTCGAAATAGCGCTTGCTGTATTCCTCCGGCACCTTGCTCGCGATGGGACGCTTCAAGAATTTTTGACGCTCTGCGCTCTGGAAAACGTAGTTTGCGCGCATAAAGCGCTGATACGGCTCCATGGCGCCGCGCACGAGGAAGTTTTTGCCCTTGAAGTTCGGGCAGTGCTTTGCGACCGTGCCGAGGACTTTACGTACCGGGCGCGGTACCTTATGCGAATAGTGGTCAAAGTGTCCGCCTGCAAGATACATCGGGTAGCCGCCGAACAGCTCGTCCGCACCTTCACCGGAAAGCACGACCTTCACATAGCGGCGGGCATTTTTGGCGAGGAAGTAGAGCGGAATCTCCGAGGGGTTCGGCAGCGGCTCATCCATGTAATACTGAATCTCCGGCACCGCGTCGAAGAACTCATCTGCGGAAACCTTATTCGCGATGTTCGGTACGCCGATGACATTAGAGAAGTCCTGCGCATACGGCAGCTCGCTGTATTTTTCCTCCTCGTAACCGACGGAGAATGTCTTGACCTTCTTCGTACCCTTGGAGATTTCTTTCACAACATAGCTGGAATCCACGCCGGAGGAGAGGAAGCAGCCGACCTCAACATCGGCGATCTGGTGCATGGAGACGGACTCCGTGAACTCCTTTGTGATGGCGTCCTCCCAGTATTCAAGCGATTTATCGTCTTCAATCTTGTATTCGATCTTATAGTAACGCTCCACTTTCAGTTCGCCATTTTTGTAGGTGAAGCAGTGTGCGCCGGGCAGCTTGAAGACATTTTTAAAAATTGTGCGCTCGTCCGGGCTGTACTCGTAGGAAAGGTACAACGGGATCATATCCTCATCGAGCTCTTTTTCAAAATCCGGGTGAGAGAGAAAGCTTTTGATCTCGCTGCCGAACATGAATTCCTTGCCCTTTTTGTAGTAATAGAACGGCTTGATGCCGAAAATATCGCGTGCACCAAAGAGCTCTTTTGTGTTCTTATTCCAGATGATGAAAGCGAACATGCCGCGCAGACGGTCAAGGATTTTTTTGCCGTATTCCTCGTATCCGTGCAGAATCGTTTCGCTGTCTGTCTTTGTGGTGAAGACGTGTCCGGCTTTGATGAGCTCTTCGCGAAGCTCCTGATAGTTGTAAATTTCGCCGTTAAAGAGCAGCACGAGCGAGCCGTCTTCGTTTAAAATCGGCTGCCTGCCGCCCTCGAGGTCGATGATGGAAAGGCGGCGGAAACCGAGAGCAATGCCGTCGTCAATGTAATAATGGGCATCATCCGGGCCGCGGTGCTTGATGCGGTCGGCCATTTTATGGATGACTTCTTCTTTATCGAACGTTCCGTAGTTGTGAATATAACCGGCAAAGCCGCACATACAAAACGCCTCCTTATGCTTTTATTGTTGGATCAGGGAAGAATATTTCGGCTTAAGTTTTTTGCCGCACGCTAAAATACACGCGCGTGCCAACACTTCCAGCGCATCGAGATAACCGGGCCCAAGCTCGTTATCGCGCTTGATGATGGAGAGCTCCGTGCAGCCTAAAATAATAGCGTCGCAGCCGTCCGCGCGCAAAGCGTCGGAAACGGCGCGGAATTTTACCATATCCGCCGGTTCACCTGCTTTTACGCAGTCGTAAATGAGCGACATTACGTTCTGCTGCATTTCGTCGTTCGGCAAAACGTAGGAAAGCCCAGCATCGGTCAGCGCGGTCTGAAATAAGCCCATGCGCACCGTGCCGGTTGTCGCCATAATGCCGGGCTTTTTGCAGCCGGCTTCTTTTAGATATGCTGCCGTTTCGCGCACCATGTGGATAAACGGAATGTGTACGCTGCTTTGCAGTTCATCGTGAAAGCTGTGTGCCGTCACGCACGGGGTAGCGAGTGCGCACACGCCCAGCGCCTCCAATTTCTGTGCGATGTCGATCATCGGCGGCACAGGGGAGGGCTTTGTATGGTCTAAAATGTATGCGGTCCGATCCGGCACACTCGGGCGATTGAATATGATCGCGTCAAGATGCTCCTGATCGGTGCGGGCATCGGTCATGTCGGTGATAAGCTCTAATAAATACGCTGTCGCCATGGGGCCGAGTCCGCCGATAACGCCTAAACTGTTCATCAGTCACGCAGTCCTTTGTTGTTGAAATAACGCTTGTACTTTTCAAAGTAGTTGTGCTGGTTGCGGCGGAACATCAGCCAGCGCATCAAGCTGCGGTCTTTCTTGTAATAATACGAGTTGACCACTTTACCTTCGTCGATGAGCTTTTTCGCTTCCGCTTTCACGGCGGCGTCCGGGCAATAGTCAAAGATGATCTTCGTCGGGATGATTGTGTACAGCACTTTATTTGTGGCAATGGTGAGATCCATGGGCTTGTTGTAGATGACGTCGTCCGCAAGCCACTTTGCAATGTTGTAGCCCGCAGCCGTTACGAAATAGCTGCTGCGGCCCTGACGCAGGTTCATCTCGAAGAGCTTATATTTGCCGTCACGCTCGTCGTACTTCATATCGAAGTTTGCAAAGCCCATGTAACCGATGCCCTCAAGGAAGTTCTTCATCGTCTCGTTCAGCTTTTCGTCGTAGCCGTTGATGATGGCCGCATAGCTGCCGATGCCCTCCGGGGAATGTTCCTCAAGCACGGCATTGCCGAGTGCAATGAGCTTTACTTTTTTATCCTTGCCGCAGTAGCAGTTCATCACGCGCATTTTAGAATCGTCACCCGGAATGAATTCCTGCAAAATGAGGTGATCTTTGTAAGAGGAACCGTAGATCGCGTCCAAAATCGCATCAAATTCCTCGCGGGTGTTTGCAACGAAAACCTTCTTTTTGTGCGGGAACTTGCAGTTCCAGTATGCCACGCTGTTCGAGGGCTTGATGATGACCGGGAAATCGAAAGGCAGCTCAAGATTCTTGTGGTTCTCATACGTGCAGGTCGTTGTCTTCGGGAACGAGAAGCCATGCTCCTCGCAGACCCGATAAAAGCTTTCCTTGATGGAAAGGCGCATTAAAAGCTCTTCGCTGATGCACTCGAATTCATAAATGCCGCGCAGCTTCGTCTGGTTGCGCACAAGCATTTTGATGTAGTTGTCGCCGCAGGGGACGAGCAGTAATCTCTGCCCGGAGAAGTTCTTTGCAAATTCCGTCAGCGTGCGGACAAACACGTCGTCTTCTTCAAGGCGCGGTTCTACCTTTAAAACTTCCACAATGTGGCTGTGCGTGCAGGCAGGGAGGATGCCCTTGCCGACCGCTACGCTTTTGTACCCGTAAGCCTCGTGGAAAGAACGCGCCATGCCGTATACGTTGATGTCACTGCCGAGCAGAACCGGCAGAAAATCTTGTTTTTTTAATGCTTCTGTATTCATGATCTTCATTTTCCTTCCAAATACTTACGCGGTCTTTGCGTCTGTGTGTTCCGCATAGCCGTTGAGAATATCATCGTTAAAGAACTGGTCGTACCACACGAGGAACGTGTAAACCGTCCAAACGCGGCGGCTGTTGTCCGCCTTGCCGTTTTTGTGGTCATCCAGCAGTTTTACGAGCATGTCGGTGTTGAAGTATTTCTGTGCCACTTCGCCCGTGAACTTCTCCTTTACGATGTTGTAGTACTTGTCTTCCTTGAGCCACACACGCGTCGGCACGGGGAAGCCGAGCTTCTTTTTGCCGGCCCACTTTTCGGGCATGCGGCGCAAAGCGGCCTTGCGCATCGCAAACTTCGTGTTCTCGTCGTTTACACGGTACTTGAGCGGGATGCGCTCCGCAAGCTCCATAATCTTCTTATCGAGGAACGGCACACGCACCTCAAGGGAATTTGCCATGCTCATTTTATCCGCTTTCAGAAGAATATCGCCGACCATCCAGGCGTTAAGGTCAACGAACTGCATTTTCGTTACCGGGTCTTTGTCCTTTACGCGATCATAGAACGGCTTTACGACTTCTGCCGGGGACGGTGCATCGGTCTTAATTTTCAGGAGCTTCTTGCGTTCTTCCTCGGTGAACATGTACGCGTTGCCGATGAAGCGGTCTTCGAGCTTTTTGCCGCGGCGGATAAGGAAGTTGATGCCGGATTTCTTCGGCAAGTGCGAAGCGACTTTGCCGATAAAGCGACGGATGGGGAACGGGATCTTATCATAAGCCGGTACGGCGAGCGGTTCTTTATAAATGTTGTAGCCGCCGAAAATTTCATCGGCGCCCTCGCCGGACATCACGACCTTCAAATATTTGGAAGCCGTGTTGCACACGAAATAGAGTGCCACGGCGGACGGGTCGGCAAGCGGCTCGTCCATATGGTACTGAATCTTGCCGAAGTTGCCCCAGAACTCTTCCGGGGTAATCGTCTTGCTGTAATTCTTCACCGGAATCAGCTCGGAAAGCTCCTTTGCGTAGCTGATCTCGTTGTATTTTTCGCCGTTGTCAAAGCCGACCGTAAACGTCTTGTCCACATCGGCAGAGCAGGCCACATAGCTGGAATCCACGCCGGAGGAAAGGAAAGAGCCGACTTCAACGTCCGCAATCTTGTGTGCGTTCACGGAGTCGTCAAAGGTTTTTTCAATCTCGTCTACCCAATATTCAAGCGGCTTATCTTCTTCCGCGTTGAATTCCGGGATCCAGTAGCGCTGCATATCCATTTTGCCGTCTTTGTAGAAGAAATAATGTGCAGGCGGCAGCTTGTAAACGTTCTTGAAGAATGTCTCGTAGCCCGGAGAATACTGGAAAGAAAGGTAGCCCTCCAGTGCGCGTTCATTCAGCTCGCGCTTAAAGTGCGGGTGTTCCACAAAGCTCTTGATCTCGCTGCCGAACATCAACGTGCCCTGCATCTTTGCATAGTAAAACGGCTTAATGCCAAAGTAATCGCGCGCGCCGAACAGCGTTTTCGTGTTCTTGTCCCAAATGATGAACGCGAACATGCCGCGCAGCTTATTGAGCAGGTCGATGCCGTATTCTTCAAAGCCGTGCAGCAACACTTCGCTGTCCGTTTTCGTTGTAAATACATGGCCTGCCTTTAAAAGGTCTTCGCGGAGAGACTGATAGTTATAAATCTCGCCGTTAAACATGAGGACCTTGCTTTTATCTTCATTCAAAATCGGCTGTCTGCCGCCCTCGAGGTCAATGATGGAAAGTCTGCGGAAACCGAGCGAGATCTCGCCGTCCATGTAATAGTCGGCGTCGTCCGGACCGCGGTGACGGATGCGGTCTGCCATAGCGTGCAGCACGGGCTCCATAAGCTGTGTTTCGCCGCCGTCAATATAACCTACAAAACCACACATACAGTTTGCCTCCTTTTTGCAGTTGGTTTACTTAGTTTTCCTTGTGTTCGTTTTCGGTATTCTCGATCAATGCAAAAAGCGAGGGCGCCCAATCGGGATATTCCGCCGAGAGCATCTCGCCGGAAAGCTGGGGCAGGTCGTCTTTTTTAACGGCCTCGTCGTCCGACACTTTTTCGCCGAGCAGCATTACGCGGCTTTTGGCACGCGCCAGCTGCATACGGCCGTCGGTCAGCGCCTCACTCAGTCCGTCCTTCGTCTCAAAAAGAGCCGAGGGATTTTTCGGGTTCGCCGTATACAGCATGCGGAACGCGTTATACACAGCGCCGCTCAAATACAGCGTGATCTCTTTTGTTAAAGATTTGCTATTGATTTTTTTCAGAATACCAAATACAATATGTAAGGAGTTCGATATTATTTTTCGGCTCACGTTGGGGAGACCATCGTGCGTGTCTTCCTCCTCCGTTTCCGGCACATGCAGCTTTTCGCCCTGCCGGTGCGGTGTTTTGCCCAGCAGATAATCACAGGAGACCCCGTAATAATCCGCCGTGCGCACAATGAAGTCCAAACCGCATTCACGTATGCCTTTTTCGTAATGAGAGAGCAGCGCCTGCGAGATGCCAAGGTCTGCGGCAGCCTTTTTCTGGCTGATACCCTGTTCCTTGCGCAGCAGTGTCAGAATGCGCGGAAAATCACTGTTCACAAAAGTTTCACCACCTGAGTCAAAAATAACACTCTGTAAATTATAAACGAAATTATCCGAGAAGTAAACAGATAAACAAACCTTTTTTGCGGGTTTTCCCGCGAATTTTTGGTGAAAGGGACGCAACGGCAGCGTTTTACCGTCCCGGAAAGGAAAACCGCATGAAATCTTACACCATTCATTTAATCCGCCACGGTATATGTGAGGGCAATTTGGAGGGTCGTTACATCGGTCGCACGCAGTCTCCGCTTGCGCAGGAGGGCATTCAGGCACTTTTGGAGCTGAAACGTAAGGGCATTTACCCCGAAGCAAAAAAGTACTACGCCAGCCCGTGCGTGCGCTGTGTCGATACGCTGAAGGTCTTATATCCCACCGCCGACCCGGAAGTTATTTTAGAGCTTGCCGAGTGCGACTTCGGCGATTGGGAAAATAAGAAAGCCGAAGAATTGAAAAACGACTCGAAGTTCGTCGCCTGGATGAACGGTGGCCAGCACGAGGCCCCGCCGAACGGCGAAAGCAGCATCGTATTCATGCAGCGTGTCTGCGCGGGCTTTGAGATGCTCGTTAAAAACATGATGATGACGGGAGATGAGAGTGCCGTGCTCGTCACACACGGCGGCGTCATCATGACGATCTTAGCGGCTTACGGCTTGCCGCGCGCCAAAATGACCGACTGGATGTGCGAAAACGGCCACGGCTACTCCATGCGTATCGACCCTATGCTTTGGGGGCACGGCATGGCGGCAGAGGTCTACCAAATGCTGCCTATCATCGAACAGGGCGAAAAGCGCGAATACAGCGTCATCGACATTGCAAGAGAAGCAGCCGACCGCGCTTACGGGCAGAAAGAAGACGGCAAAACGGAATAGTTTTCCGTAACCCGGACAGAATAGGAAGACAGACCGCCGAATGCGTGAAATACGCCGTGGCGGTCTGTTTCTATGTACGGGTGATTTTCTTCTTTCTGAGCAGCCGTTTTGCTGTCGGTTTTTCGATAAGATAGGTGAAAAACGCCGCCAAAAGGAGCGCAAACACCCAAAACAGCACCGTGTACTTCACCTGCCAAGCAAAGTGCCACGGCTCGCCGCCTGCGGATTGCGGCCACGCGGCAGCGCCCTCCGGGGCATCCGGGTAATGTGGAATGTGCCACGCTTTCAGCTTTAAAAGCACCGTGCTGTGCCAGATATAGAAATTATAGGAGACCGCCGACAAAAAAGCAGCTATGCGGTTTGAAAACAGCCATTGCACGCCTTTCGGTGCAGCATCCAAAAGCAAAATGAAAACGCAGACCATCGCAGAAAACAGAAAGCGGTAATCTACCTGCCAGCGCTGGATGATTGCCGCACGGCTCAGCCCGTCATTTAACATACACACAATGGCAGCACCGCTGAACAGAAGCAGCATCAGCGCCGCAAACGGTAAAATACGGTTTTTCTTCCATTCGCGCTCGCGCCATATCCGCAGGCGGCAGAAGAAGAGCGCACACAGCATACCGTTTGCATATACACCCAAAAACGCCGGGAACTGGTTGATGCGCAGGCTTTCTGCGTTGCCTTGCGGCAGATGTGCAAAAAGCACGATATACACCTGCGCCAAAACGGAAAGCACCGCCCAACACATAAGCGGAAAGCGGCGGAACACGCGCGCAAGCAAAGGGAAAACGAGATAGAACTGCATTTCCACGCCGAGTGTCCACAGTGCTGTCGGAAATTTTGTGCCGATGTAGCTTTCCGGCCAAAACGTCTGCGTAAACGTCAGATGCGCAAAAATATCCTGCAAGTATTGCTTGACATTCGCGTAATCCGAAGGCCGCACCCAGAAAATGAGGTAGAGAAGCAAGCACAAATAATACGATGGCAAAATGCGCGCCGCACGCTTTTTAAAGAATGTGCGCAGGTTATCCGGCTCCGGCGCAAGCGGGTCGGTCATTTGCCGCGCATAGGGCAAAAAGAGGCAGAATCCCGAAATCAGCAGCATCACGTCTACAAACATGTAGCCCGTGCGCGGTACCCAGTTTAAGCTGAAATTCCGCACACCCATAAACTGCAGCAAATTGCTTGGAAACAGATTTTGCAGCCAGGATTGCTGCCACAAATGAAACCCGGCAACGATCAAAATGGAATACGCGCGTATGCCGTCCAATATGCCAATATAGTCGCTTCTTTGCTTCATAGATTTCTCTCTTTCATAGCCCCTGATTTTTATAACAAAAGCGCGCCGCAGCCCTGCACGACGCGCTTTGTTCAGATTTTAAACCGCAATTATAACCGAATGATCTTTGTTGCCACATTTTCCACAAAGCGGCGGTCGTGCTCCACGAAAATGACTGTGGGCACACACTCTTTTAAGAGCGTTTCAAGCTGCATGCGGGAAATAACATCGATGAAGTTCAGCGGTTCGTCCCACACAAGCAAATGTGCCTTTTCGCAGAGGCTCCGCGCAATGAGCACTTTTTTCTTTTGTCCCTCGGAAAAATCCTCCATGCGCTTTTCAAACTGTGTGCGCTGAAATTCCAGCTTGCGCAAGATCGATTTAAAAAGGCTTTCGTCAATGCCGCAATGCTCTGCATAGTCGCGCAATGTGCCGGAAAGTCCCTCCGCGCTTTGCGGGATATACGAGACCACAAGCCCGCTTGCGGTTTTCAGCGTGCCGGTATGGGGAACATCTTCGCCGCACAATAGCTTTATGATGCTCGATTTACCGCAGCCGTTTTTGCCCTGCAGTGCCGCACGGTCGCCGCGGCGGATCTCAAAGCGCAGCGGAGGAAAGATGGGGCCGTCACCGTAATCAATAGAAAGGTCGTTTGCCTCTACCAAAAGGTCTTTCGGGTGGCGCAGCGTCGCAATCTGCAATTTTGTATCGGCCGATTCAATGTTTTTCAGCAGCGCGCTTTTTTCCTCCAGTGCATCGTTGCGGCGGGATTCAATGCTCTTTGCACGCTTCATCATCTTACGGCTTTTTTCACCCTCGTAGGCGCGACGGTCAAGGGCCTTTTCCGTGCGCTCCGGTTTGAAACCGATCTTGCGGTCTTCCGCACGGTTTGACCATTCCGCGCTGCGGCGGGCAGCCGCCTCCAGCCGCTTCACATCCTTTTTGAGTTTCTCATTTTGTTGTAACTCAAATTGATCCTCGCGGTCTTTCTCCTGTTGCCACGTCGTAAAGTTGCCGCGCATCACCGTGATGTCCGCGCGGTTGATGGAAAGCACATGGTCGATGACTTCGTCCAGAAACGCACGGTCGTGGCTGACAAGGATGAACCCTTTTTTCGACTTCAAATACTGAGCCAGTGTGCCGCGCGCTTCGATATCGAGGTGGTTCGTCGGCTCGTCGATGAGCAGAAAGCTGTTTTCGCGGATAAATAAAATCGACAGCAATACCTTCGTACGCTCGCCGTAGCTTAGCGTCGAGTAGGGGCGGTAAAGCAGTCCCGGGTCGGCGTCGAGTAAATTGAGCTCACGCGTTAGCCGCCACATCTCAAAGTCCGGCATGAGGCTCTCCGCAATCTCAAGCGGCGTATCGTCCGGATTTTCCACCTCAAACGGGAAATACTCAAAGTTGACCGAAGCGGAAATGGTGCCGCTGTACGCGTATTTTCCGAGCAGCAGGTTTAAAAACGTCGTTTTGCCTCTGCCGTTGCGCCCGATAAAGCCGCACCGCCAGTTTGTATCTATGGAAAAAGACGCGTTTTCAAAGACGTTATCAAAGCTGCCTTCATAGCCGAAGGTCAGGTTTGACACCTGTATTAAAGACATAAATGTTCACCGTATTCTTTCCGAGCCTTATGCCGGATACGCGGTAACGGGGTAAGGCTCAATAGCCGAATACACCTTCGATGGATTCGTCGTTTATGATCCAATCCTGAACATCTATCTCTCTGAACCGATCGTGGTCATCGCGCACGATAACCCGCGCAATGCCTGCGTTGATGACCATGCGCTTGCACATGGAGCAACATACGGCGTTTTTCACATAGTCGCCGGTAGAAACCTCCTTGCCGACAAGATACAGCGTGGCGTCGATCATCTTATCGCGCGGGGCGCTGATGATGGCGTTTGCTTCCGCATGTACGCTACGGCACAGCTCATAGCGTTCACCGCGGGGAATATTTCTTTCCACGCGCACGCATTTGCCGATATCCGTGCAGTTTTTTCTGCCGCGCGGCGCACCGACATAGCCGGTGGAGATCACTTCATCATTTTTTACGATCACAGCGCCGTAGTGACGTCGAAGGCATGTGCAGCGCTGGGAAACGGTCTCAGCCAGATCCAGATAGTAGTTCGTTTTATCTCTCCGATGGATATCATTCTCCACGAAGAACACCTCACTTTGCATTCAGGCACTCCGCAATCGGAAACTACACATATACGACTGCGTATCATCGTTCGCTTTTGCGCAAAACCGCAGGGGAGACGCCGTAATTATTAAAATATATTGTAGCACATTGCATTTTGAACTGCAACCCCGTTTCCGGGTGTTTTGTGAAAAAGCGCGTAAGCGCCTGCAATAAAACCTTTTCTGCCGTCTTTACATCCCGTCGCCAAAATGGTACAATATATTATATTAAAGAACAAATTCAGGAGCTGTTTATGGGCGGCAATTTTTTGGGCGGCGCGGCGGCGCTGCTGTATTTTCTGATGTTTCAGCTGTGCGGCGTAACACTTGCCGCATGCTTTTTAAATAAAGAGCGGCGATATACACAAATGATTCTCGGTAGTGCCGCGGGCAGCGTGCTTTTAATGTGGCTGCCGTCGTTGTGGGCATTCCTGTTTTCGTTCAGCATCACAGCGCATGTTTTGGCGCTCATCTCACTGCTTTTGCTGACGGTTGGCGCTGTGTTCTTAAAGCGTCCGAAGCCGCTTCCGAATGATTTTCCCGGCAAACACAAAGCCTTCTGCCGTGCAGAACGCACACTGCTTTTGCCGCTCGGCTTGTGGCTGCTGTTCGTGTTTTTGGTGCTGCACAGCTTCCGTTACCAAAACGGCGAGATCTGGTCGAGCCAATGCACCTACGGCGACATGAGTATGCACTTCGGGTTCATCATGAGTATCGCGGAGCAGAAGACATTTCCGCCCATGTATTCCATTTTGCCGGGTGTGAAGCTTTCGTATCCGTTCTTGTCGGACAGCATTTCTTCAAGCCTATATTTGCTCGGTGCGCCGCTGCGCTTTGCGTATGTGTTGCCGATGCTTTTTGCCGGGGCGCAGGTGTTTTTCGGCGCACATCTTTTCTGGCAACGCTGGCTGCGTGATAAAGCGAAGACCGCGTTAGCGGAGATTTTGTTTTTTTTGAACGGCGGCTTCGGCTTTGCGTATTTCTTCCCGAATCTGCAAAACGGAACAGATAATTTTACCCGCATTTTCACATCGTTTTATGAGACACCCACGAATCTTGTCAATCAAAATATCCGCTGGGTGAACGTCATTGTGGATATGCTCATCCCGCAGCGCGCAACGCTGTTCGGCTGGGCGGTTTTATTCCCGCTTTTATACGTGCTGTACCGCGCCGTTTATGAGCACTGCGAACGGTATTTTATCATTGCCGGTGTTTTTGCAGGCGGACTTGTCATGATTCATACGCATTCGTTCCTCGCGTTCGGACTCATTTGCGGCGTGTGGCTTTGCTTTGCACTGTGTCGCAGCGTGTTCCGGGGCAGCAGTGCTCATGTGCAGTTTACCGCAAAAGTCGCTGCACTCGTTTTGATGTTGCTCGCGTTCGGCGCGCAGTTCGTCACGCCGAAGCTCATCTCGCGCGAATCATCCGTGTTTCTGTATCTGGTTTTGGTTTGTGCCGCAGCGTTTGTTTTGTTTGTGCTCGCACTGCTCACCATGGCGATCCGCAAGGGCTTCGGCATACAGCTTGTAAAAACATGGGGCGTATTCCTGCTCATCACACTGTTGCTTGCCGCACCGCAGCTTTTCACGTGGACATTCTCGCAGGCGAGCGGAGACAGCTTCATGCGTGGGTGGTACAACTGGGGCAATTTGCAGGACGGCTATTTGTGGTTCTATCTTGTGAATCTCGGCGTCACGGCGCTGTTGTTCCTGCCTGCATTTTTCACGGCAGATCAGCGCCGGTTCACGGTCTGCGCTCCCGCAGCCGTCATTTGGTTCATTTGCGAGTTTGTCGTGTTCCAGCCGAATACCTATGATAACAACAAGCTGCTTTACGCCGCGTATTTTCTCGTCTGCGGCGCAGTCGCTTCATATATGGTCGAGATTTACCGCCGCCTGCGCACGCTGCCGGGCCGCCGCGCATTGGCTGTCGGCGCGCTCGTGCTATGCATGCTTTCTGCGGTGCTGACCATCGGCAGAGAGAGCATGGCTGGCTATTGCTTATACGGCGACAGTCAGCTCAAAGCAGCGGAGTACATTTATGAGAACACTGAGCCGGAAGACACTGTGCTGACCGATATGCGCCATAACAACGAGATCGCGGCGCTGACGGGCAGAAACATCGTCTGCGGCTCCACAAGCTACGTGTATTTTCACGGGCTCGATTACACCAAGCGCGAAACGGACATGCAAAGTATGTTCTCCGCACCGCAGGCAAACTGTGCACTTTTTGAAAAATACAGCATTGATTACATTCTGGTCTCCGCTTACGAGCGCAATAACTTCAACGTGAACGAAGCGGAGATCAAAGCGCTGTTCCCGTGTGTCTTTGACGAAAACGGCGTGCAGATCTATAAAGTGACATTTTAATCGAAAGGATATCCCTATGCAAAGACTTTCCGATATATCCACCATTCGAGCCGTCATGGAAAAGAACGGCTTCAGCTTTTCCAAGGCGCTCGGTCAGAACTTTCTCATCAATCCCTCCGTCTGCCCGCGCATGGCTGAGATGAGCGGCGCGGCAGACTGCGCAGGCGCCATTGAGGTCGGCCCCGGCATCGGCGTTTTGACCTACGAGCTTTCGCAGGTCTCAAAAAAAGTCGTCACCATCGAACTTGATAAGCGCCTGTTGCCCGTTTTAGACGAAACGCTTGCCGACTGCGATAACGTGAAGGTCATCAACGATGACGTGATGAAGATTGACCTGCATCGCGTCATCGAAGAAGAATTTAACGGGGAAGAGGTCGCCGTGTGTGCGAACCTGCCGTATTACATCACGTCGCCGGTCATCATGAAGCTTTTGGAAGATCGTTTGCCCATCACGAGCATCACGGTTATGGTACAAAAAGAAGCGGCAGAGCGTTTGTGTGCACAGCCCGGCACGCGCGAGTGCGGCGCTGTCAGTGCGGCCGTGCAGTATTACGCCGAGCCGGAAATTTTGTTCGAGGTCAGTCGCGGCAGTTTTATGCCCGCACCGAATGTGGATTCCGCTGTCATTCAGTTGCGTATTCGAAAAGAACCGCCTGTGGATGTGCACGACGAAGTGCTTTTCTTCCGCGTTATTCGCGCCGCGTTCGCACAGCGCCGCAAAACGGCCGTCAATTCCATTTCCAATACGCTGCATATGCCGAAGCAGAAAGTGACAGACGCATTTGAGCAAGCCGAAGTTCGGGCAAATTCCCGCGCCGAAGCACTCACGCTGCCGGAGTTTGCCGCTATTGTCAATCAGCTTACCGATTAAGGAGATGCTTTTATGAACATGAACAAAAATGTACTTGAGCATATGGATAAAGCCGCATATATCATTTTGCTGTGCATCGCCGCCGTTGCCGTGCTCGTCTCCATGATTACAGGGCCGCTCGGCTATAAAAGCCTTTCCATCGGCGCTGCCGTAAGCGCCGCCATCATCGCCGCCGCGCTCCTTTGGCACACGCTCCGCGCCGCCGCACCGAAATACAAACGATAAAATTTTCCGCATAGCAAAAGCCCCGCAATTACCGAACCAATCGGTTTTGCGGGGCTTTCTGTTTATAGTTTAAATAACACCGAGCTCTTTCAGTGCGCGGTAAATACCGTCGTCGTCCACATCCGTTGTCACATAATTTGCAGCCGCCTTGGCTTTTGCACAACCGTTGCCCATCGCAACACCGAAGCCGACATCGCGCAGCATGTCCACGTCGTTCGGGCCGTCGCCGAACACGAGAATTTCGTCGTTTCTTATCCCGTAATGCGCCGCCATTGCCGGAATACCGATTTGCTTACCGCCGTTTTGCGGAAGAATATCATAGCAGTAACCGACAGCATGTGTGATACGTACATGCTTCAGCGGCAAAATACGCGGCAAATAAATTTCCGGGTCGTATACCATAAGCTGATACACTTCGTAACAATCTGCACGCGATATATCGTAAACGGGTGGGGAGGGAAGATTATGCCGCAAAAAGTGATCTTCAATCCGCTTTGCGGGTGTTGCGGCAAAGCACGCACGCCCCTCGGCAATCAGACAGGGGAAAGGCTCTTCCTTTTGCAGCTGCATCAAAAGCCGAATGTCTTTCGGGTCGATCGCCAGCGTATGTAAAACCTTGCCGTTTTTATCGAAGCAATATTGCCCCGTCATCGCGGCAAAGCCGTCAAAATCAAAATAATCACGCAGGAAATACGTCATCGGCGTCACACGACCCGTTGCAACGAATAACAAAACGCCATTTTCACGCGCCTTTTTTAGTGCATGCAGCGTCGAAGGCGGCATACGTTTATCCCGCCCGAGCAAAGTGCCGTCAATGTCAAAGAAAATGGCGCGAAAAGACATGGTACCTCCAAAAGAAAAGGCTTTCACGCGGAAAGCCCTTCAAATTTATGCTCTCTCTTTATATTTTTCTACGATGAGATTTGCGCACTTGTAAATGTCGCCGCCGCCAAGCGTTAAAATGAGGTCGTTTTCCTTAGCGTGCGTCATCACATAATCCGCAATCTCCTCAAAGCTGCCAAACCAGCAGCTGCCGGGAATCTTCGCCGCAAGGTCGCTTGTGTGAATGTTATACGTGTTCGTCTCGCGCACGGCGAGAATTTCCGTCATCACAACATGCTGGGGGATGGAAAGCGCCTTTGCAAAATCATCCAGCAGCATTGCAGTGCGGGAATACGTGTGCGGCTGGAACACCGCCCAAACCTCATGGTAGCCCATGCGCACGGCAGCGGAAAGCACGGCGGAAAGCTCTGTCGGGTGGTGCGCAAAGTCGTCGGCAACGGTCACGCCTTCAAATTTGCCTAAAATCTCAAAGCGGCGGTGTACGCCGGAGAAGTCCTCAAGCGCCTTTTTGATGTGCTCGCCGTCCACACCCATGCCATGTGCCGCAGCGGCAGCCGCCAAAGCGTTCATCATGTTGTGCTCACCCGGCACGCGCAGGCTCACGCGGCAAACGCGCTCGCCCTTATACATAACGGTAAAGTCTTCGCAGACCGTATCTTCTTCGTTGAGCTCCGTCACGTAGTAATCGCTTTTATCCGTTCTGCCAAATGTGACGATCTCCGCATTCGTAATGCCCTCTACGGCGCGCATGGCATTGGCGTTATCTGCATTGACGATGATGCGCTTTGAGGTCTGCAAGCAGAACTGATGAAACGACTTCACAATATTATCGAGCGTGCCGAAATAGTCGAGATGATCGGCATCAATATTTGTGATGATGCTGATGGCGGGGTGGAGCTGCAGGAACGTATCGACATATTCACACGCTTCGCAAACAATGTCCGCACTTTTGCCGACTCTGCCGTTGCCGTTGATGAACGGCAGCTTGCCGCCGATGACGGCGCTCGGGTCACGTCCGGCTTCAATCAAGATCTGCGTAAGCATGCCGGTCGTCGTCGTTTTGCCGTGCGTGCCGGAAACCGCAATGGGGTTTGCAAACTTCTTCGTCAAAAGGCCGAGCATCACGGAGCGCTCCAACGTCGGAATACCCTTTGCACGCGCCGCAACAAGCTCCGGGTTATCCTGCTTTGCAGCCGCTGTGTACACCAC
>ERZ894191.196-NODE-196-length-53920-cov-10.372505_pt1 | contig 53920 bp, 50 predicted proteins | sample MGYA00380282_ERZ894191 | MGnify/ENA primary metagenome ERZ894191 (study PRJEB32331, sample SAMN06328485) | human gut metagenome | biome: human gut microbiome; feature: stool | host: Homo sapiens | collected 2013-02-21 ...
GTCCAAGAATCAGCTCCCCTCCTGCAGAAGCAGAGCCAGACAGCATCCCCTTCCGCGGCTGGTGCTTCCAGCGAGAAAAAATGTCGTTTGACGATAGGGTGTGGGTCGTCAGCGCTGCGCTGGACGACTGCAAGGGCTGAGTTTGCGCCTGTTTGCCGGGAGAGTTGTGGGCATCGGCGCTGCGCTGGATGCTTGGAGGTGGTGGGGTGTGATGCTGCGCTGGATGCTTGGAGGAATGTGAGCTGTGATGCTGCGCTGGATGCTTGGTGGTGGGGCGTGGGATGATTAGGGTGATTGTATGGGGATGTGTTGGAGATATTTTCGGTGAAGTTGACCTAAAAATATTACATATTGTGGCTAAAAATAGTTCTCGTCATTTTTAATAGAAAAAAGATGGTAATATTGTACAATATTAGGGGTTGCGATTTGTGTGTTGCGATGATATTATATTAAGCATAAAGAGCGTGTTCGGACACGCAAAGAGATTACATTGGGAAAATAAATCAAAAGGAGATCAAAACTATGATTAAAGTTGGTATTATCGGAGCAGGTAGAATTGGTAGAGTTCATATCACCAGTATCACAACAAGGGTGCCGGATGCGATGATCAAGACGGTTGCAGATCCTTTCTTAAATGATGAGACTGCTGCATGGGCTAAGAGCATGGGTGTTGAGCACACGACTAAGGATTATAAGGAGATCATCAATGATCCTGAGATTTCTGCAGTTCTGATCTGTTCTTCTACAGATACTCATTCTCCGATTTCTGTAGAGGCTATCAAGGCTGGCAAGCATGTTTTCTGTGAGAAACCGATCGATCATGACATCGCCAAGATCAAAGAGGTTATCGATGCTCTTGAGGGCACAAATCTGAAATATCAGGTTGGTTTTAACAGAAGATTCGACCATAACTTTGAGTCTCTTCAGCAGGCTGTTGCAGCTGGTAAGGTTGGTAAACCTGAGATCATCAAGATCACTTCCCGCGATCCTGAGCCGCCTAGCATTGATTATGTTAAGGTTTCCGGTGGCATGTTCCTGGATATGACAATTCATGATTTTGATATGGTTCGTTATCTTGCAGGCTGTGATGCTACAGAGGTTTATGTTCAGAGCGCAAATTTGGTTGATCCGGCTATTGGTGAGGCCGGGGATGTTGATACAGCTGTTATCACTCTTCAGATGGAGAATGGCGCTATTGCTGTTATCGATAACTGCAGAAGAGCTTCTTATGGCTATGATCAGAGAGCCGAGGTTTTCGGTTCTGATGGTATGGCTGCTATTTCCAATGACAGCCAGTCTTCCACAGTGATCAGCAATGCTGAGGGTGTTACAGGTGAGAAGCCGATGTTCTTCTTCCTTGAGAGATACATGGATGCTTATGGTAAAGAGGTTGCAGCATTTATTGATGCGATCGTTAATGACAAAGAGACACCTCTTAATGTTTATGATGGTCTGAAACCGGTATTAATGGGTCTTGCAGCTAAGAAATCCAGCGAGGAGCACAGACCGGTTAAGATTTCTGAGATTATGGAATAATTCAAATAAAAAGGAGAATTGACCAATGTTTGATAAGAATAAAGTAAAGCTTGGTATTGCACCAATTGCATGGACAAATGATGATATGCCAGATCTTGGCAAAGAGAATACTTTTGAGCAGTGTGTCAGTGAGATGGCTCTTGCCGGTTTTACAGGCTCCGAGGTTGGTAACAAGTATCCGAAGGATCCTGAGGTTCTTAAGAAGGCTCTTGAGCTTCGTGGTGTTGAGATCTGTAATCAGTGGTTCTCAAGCTTCCTGATCACCAAACCGTTTGAGGAGGTTGAGAAGGAGTTTCGTGCACAGCTTACTTTCCTGAAAGCTATGGGTGCGAAAGTGATCGGCGCATCTGAGCAGAGCCACAGTGTTCAGGGTCAGCTGGATACTCCGATCTTCGGCCATAAATATGTGATGAATGACCAGGAGTGGGATACTTTCTGCACAGGCATGAACAAACTTGGTAAGATCGCAAAAGAGGAGTATGGTATTGCCCTTACCTTCCATCACCATATGGGTACTGTTGTACAGAGCCTTGCTGAGGTTGACCGTATGATGGAGAATACAGATCCTGAATATGTAAGTCTTCTTTTTGATACCGGTCACTTTACATACTGTGGAGAGGATCCGCTTGAGGTTGTTAAGAAGTATGTTCACAGAATCAAACATGTTCATCTGAAAGACATCCGTCCGGAAGTTGTTGAGCAGGTTAAGAAAGAGAACATGAGCTTTCTTGCAGGCGTAAGAGCCGGTGCGTTCACAATTCCTGGAGATGGATGTATCAATTATGATCCGATCTTCAAAGTTCTCGAGGATGCAGGCTACGAAGGATATATGGTTGTTGAGGCTGAGCAGGATCCGGCTAAAGCTAATCCGCTTGAGTATGCGATCCGTGCAAGAAAATTCATTGCCGAGAAGACAGGCTTATAATTACGACAGGGAAATAGGTGCATGCTGATGTACAGTTAAGCGGAATAAAGATGTCCGCTTTGCATAGGAAAAGCGGTATCAGCCAGTAGTGCTTTGACACCGCTTTTTTCTGTAAGAAGATGCAGACAGTGTACGATAAACAGGACAGGAGGGCCGAATCATGGCACTTGTGAAAATGAAAGATTTGCTGAGACGTGCCGAAGAGAAAAATATTGGCTGCGGTGCTTTCAGTGTTGGTAATATGGAAATGGTAAGAGGTGCGATCCGTGCAGCAGAAGAACTGGATACGCCGATCATCCTTCAGATCGCGGAGGTGCGTTTGAAAAATTCTCCGCTTCACCTGATGGGACCGATGATGGTACAGGCTGCAAAGGAGGCTAAGGTGGATGTGGCTGTCCATTTGGATCATGGTCTTACTTTTGAGACAGTTGACAAGGCTCTGGAGCTTGGATTTACATCGGTTATGCTGGATGCGTCTACGCTTCCTTTTGAGGAAAATATCGCCAGAGTAAAGGCCGTTGTGGAGAAAGCACGTAAATACGGTGCTACAGTTGAGGCTGAGCTTGGACTTGTGGGCGGAAGTGAGGATGGAAGCTGTGACCACGGTATCCGCTGCACAGATCCGGATGATGCGGTCGTTTACGCAAGAGAGACAGGTATTGATGCACTTGCAGTTGCCATCGGTAATGCCCATGGTAATTATCCGGTAGCGCCGACGCTTGCTTTTGATGTATTGGAGAAGATCCATGAGAAAGTGGATATTCCGCTGGTTCTTCATGGCGGCAGTGGTATCACTGATAAAGATTTCCAGAGGGCGATCTCTCTTGGCATCCGTAAAGTGAATATTGCCACAGCAAGCTTTAACAGCCTGACAGCTCATGTGGAGAAATATATGGAGTCAACAGACAAGCATAATTTCTTTGACCTCAATGAGGCTATGGTACAGGGTACTTACGAGAATGTGAAGAGACATATTCTTGTATTTAATGAACCGTATCAGGAGTAGGCCAAGGATTTTCTTGTAAAAAAAGAAAAGGTCTGATAAGATGTTCTCAGTGAAAATAACTGGGAACATCTTTTTTGTGCCCATAAAAGAGGAGAGATAAAAATGGAACAGAAAGAGACTGTCTGTTCAGTTGCGAAGAAATGCGGCGGCTGCCGTTATCAGGGAGTACCTTATCAGGATCAGCTTCGCAAGAAACAGAAAATTACAGAGGGCCTTCTGAAGAAATTCGGTAAAGTTGAGCCGATCATCGGAATGGAAGATCCTTATTATTACAGAAATAAAGTGCATGCGGCGTTTGGCCGCGACCGGAAAGGGAATGTGACCTCCGGTATCTATGAGGAGAAGAGCCACAGGATCGTTTCTGTGGATGACTGTATGATCGAGGACAAAAAGAGCCAGGAGATCATCCGTACCATCCGTGGCATGCTGAAATCTTTTAAGATCAAGACTTATGATGAGGATACCGGATACGGACTCCTACGCCATGTACTGGTGCGGAGAGGTCTTTCCACAGGCGAGATCATGGTGGTCCTGGTTACGGTTTCACCGATCTTTCCATCCAAGAATAACTTTGTAAAGGCTCTCCGCAAGGAGCATCCGGAGATCACAACAGTGGTTCTCAATGTCAATGACAGACAGACCAGCATGGTTCTCGGAGACCGGAATATTGTACTTTACGGACCGGGATTTATCAAAGACCGTCTTATGGGACTGAGCTTCCGCATTTCCCCGTCTTCTTTTTATCAGGTAAATCCTGTGCAGACGGAAGTTCTTTACGGAAAGGCCATGGAGTTTGCGGCAATGACAGGTAAAGAGCGGGTGATCGATGCCTACTGTGGTACAGGTACCATTGGGATCATTGCTTCCAGAAATGCCAGGGATGTCATTGGCGTGGAGCTGAACCGAGACGCCATCCGTGATGCCAGAATGAATGCCAGGGAGAACAGGATCCGGAATGTCCGTTTTGTTCCGGGGGATGCCGGCTGGTTTATGGAAGGTATGGCAGCAGAGGGGGAAAAAGTTGATGTTGTCCTTATGGATCCTCCACGTGCGGGGAGTGACCGCAAATTCCTGCATTCTCTTTTGAGTCTTTCTCCTGAGAAAATTGTTTATGTATCCTGTAATCCGGAAACCCTGGACAGGGATCTTGTATATCTCACAAAGAGGGATTACCTGGTGAAAAAGATGCAGCCGGTTGACATGTTCCCTGTTACCGATTCGGTGGAGGTCGTCTGCCTCCTGGAAAACCGCAGAACCCGTCCGGGGAAACGAAACGGCGGGAGAGCCTGACAAAAAATACAATATTATCGAGGGAAAAGTATGATTAAGAACAGGCGAAATTTATGCAGATATGTGGTGATGGTGTTATGTCTGCTGATAACCTTTACAGTGCTTTCGGTTCCTGTGGCTGCTTCGGAAATGAAGACAGATACAGAATCGAAAACAGTCAGGGTAGGCTGGTATCCGGATTCCTACCATATTACCGGTGAAAATGGTGAACGAAGCGGATATGGTTATGAATATAAACGCAGATACCGGAATTGGAATGGATGAGGAATTTCTTAAACGTGCTTTTGAACCATACGCTCAGAAAAATAATACATCTCTTGACAGCATCAATGGAGTTGGTTTAGGATTGGCTATCGTGAAACAGATGGTGGAGCGGATGGGTGGCAGGATAAAGGTGGAGAGTAAAGTGAATGAGGGAACGAAATATACGATCCTTCTTCCGTTTAAGATCGATCCGGATCCTGTTATCCGGAAAAAAACAGAGGAGCCCGTATCACTGAAAGGAGTAAAAGCTCTTCTGGTAGAAGATAATAATCTGAATATGGAAATTTCAAAATTTTATTTGGAGCAGGAGGAAGTGGAAGTCTATACTGCCACAAATGGCCAGGAAACTGTGGACATGTTCATGAAATCCAAAATCGGATTTTATGATATTATCCTGATGGATATTATGATGCCGATCATGGATGGACTGGAGACAGCCAGACAAATCCGAAGTTCCAACCGGGCAGACGGGCTTGCAGTACCGATCATAGCCATGAGTGCCAATGCTTTTGAAGAAGATATAGAAAAAAGCCTGGCGGCCGGAATGAATGAGCATCTGATCAAACCACTGCATGGTTCGGAAGTTTCCGATACCATGAAAAAATATCTGGCAAATAAAATTGTGAAATAATATACAGGCAGTTCCTGCGGAATCAGAAAAAGATCCTGCAGGAACTGCCTGCTTTGTCTGTGCACGATATGAAAAAAAATTTAGGCTTTTGGGAGTTCGCAGTGATATGCAATACCCAGTGGTGTGACGAGAAGAGGATGCACCGGTCTGTATACCGGGAGTTTCAGTTTCTTCTCGAAAACAGTGGTAAATTCTTTAAACATGGAAGATCCGCCTACAACATAAACGGCAGGAACCTGATATCCGTTTAAAAATTTCTCAGTGATCACAGCCATTTTTTCTACGGTAGCTTTGATGACAGGAAAAATTTCCTCTTCTTTTTCCGGAGTGGTTTTTAAAACTTCGGCTTCTTCGTAAGGAATCCTATAGTGACCGGCTACCGTCATGGTCATGTGGCTGCCTCCGGTAGCTTCATCGTCTGTGTAGATGACTTTCCCATCTTTTAAGATACTGATGCCGGTGGTGCCACCGCCCACATCCACAACTGCGCCGTCTGTGATCTTAAGGACAGCAGCGGCAGCAGTAGGTTCATCCACGATATTGGTAACTTCAAAACCGGCACCTTCCAGAACATAGCCGATGCTTTTGATGCTGCCTTCGGAAACTCCGGGAGGAATGGCAGCGGCACCGTAGAGAAGTTCTGTGCCAAGTTTTTCCTCCAGTTCATTTTTTAGCTTTGTCACAAGCTGGACGGATTCATAGTAATTGACGATCACGCCATCCTGGATGGCATGGGAAGGTGCGGAAATTCCGGCGATAGGACGGTTGTTCCGGTCAACGACAGCAAGAACGGTGTTGGCAGTACCGAGGTCAATGCCTGTTTTTAAGCGTCCGCGGAATTTTTTGCATTCTCCTGTTTTTACAAGCTCTGCGAAATTGGACAGAGTTCTGTTTTTCAGTTCCATTATACAATACCCCATTTCTGTTTGATGAGAATACCCTGATTAATAATTGCGCCCTGTAAAGATTGCTACCGATCTTGGACGCATGCAGAAATCGTGCTCAATGCGTGGTTCCTGGCCTTCTTCATAGAAATAACGACCTTCTCCGTCGCCAAAAGTATTGACACAGAGATACCATGCGCCAGGACGTGTAAGCTCCGGAAGTGTAACCGTTACATCTTCCCAGTATGCATTGATGACAATGTAGATCAGATCGTCGGCACCTTTGCGCTTGTCATAGCCTGCAAAACTTACAGCGAAGGTGTGTGCGTCTCGTGGAATCGTCACATCCTTTGCATCAACGTTGTGGGTGTGGATATTTTCCATACCGCACACTGCATTTGGAAGCTTACGGGAGATAACCGGATGATTTTTTCGGAACTGGATCATAAATTTGAAAAATTCGAAAAGATCATGATTTTTCTCAAGAAGATGCCAGTTGATCCAGGAAGTTTCGTTATCCTGACAGTAAGTGTTGTTATTTCCGTGTTTGGTGTTTCCGAATTCGTCACCTGCAAGGAACATCGGAGTTCCACGGCTGGACATGAGAACTGCACAGGCATTGCGGATCATGCGGAAGCGGAGAGAAAGAACTTCCGGGTTGGTGGAGTCACCTTCTTCACCACAGTTCCAGCTGCGGTTGTCGTTGGAACCGTCAGTATTGTTCCAGCCGTTTGCTTCGTTGTGTTTCTCATTGTAGGAATAAAGATCATACATGGTGAAACCATCGTGGCAGGTAAGGAAATTGACACAGGAGTTGTATCCTGCATAGTTGTCGTTGTGATCGGAATAAAAACCACCGTACAGGTCTCCGGAACCGGAAATGCTCCATGCGGCATCCCAGGCGTTCCAGAAATCTCCCTTCAGGAAGGAACGGAGACAGTCACGGTAACGGCCGTTCCACTCAGCCCATCTGCGGCTGGCAGGGAAAGAACCGACCTGATACAGCCCGCCGGCATCCCAGGCTTCTGCGATCAGTTTGACATTTCTAAGGACCGGATCGTAAGCCAGAAGCTCCAGAAGGGGCGGATTGTTAAGTGGAGAACCGTCCTCATGGCGTCCGAGAATGCTGGCAAGATCGAAGCGGAAGCCGTCCACACGGTAGTTGATGGTCCAGTAACGTAAGCATTCAAGGATCATCTGACGTACAATGGGATGATTACAGTTCAGGGTATTTCCACATCCGCTGAAATTGTAGTAATTTCCCTCTGGAGTCAGCATATAATAAACCTTATTGTCAAAGCCCTTAAAGCAGAAGGTTTTTCCCAGCTCATTTCCTTCGGCGGTATGATTGAATACAACATCAAGAATTACTTCGATGCCATTTTCGTGGAGCTCACGGATCAGTTTTTTCAGCTCGGTTCCCTCACAGTTATGCTCCGGCTTGGAAGCGTAGCTGGTGTTTGGAGAAAAGAAGTTGACAGAATTGTATCCCCAATATTCCAGAAGTCGTTTGCCGTTTACAGTACGGGCATTCATGTTCTCGTCGAACTCGAAGATCGGCATCAGCTCTACGGCGTTGATTCCCAGTTCCTTGAGATAAGGAATCTTTTCACGAAGACCGGCAAAGGTTCCCGGGTGCATAACACCGGAAGAAGAATCTTGTGTAAAGCCGCGGACGTGAAGCTCATAGATGATCAGGTCACTGATCTTACGGGGGGACTGCGGCATGTCTTCCCAGTCAAAGGAATCACGTACCACACGGGCATGATAGCTTCCAATCTTTTGCTGTCCCCATTCACGCTGACCGGCAACGGCTTTGGCATAAGGATCAAGAAGAATCTTTGTCTTATCGAAGATGTGACCCTTTTCCGGTTCGTAAGGACCGTCAATGCGGTAGCCGTACTCCAGATCTTCGATGTCCAGTCCCATGACGATCATGGAGTAGACATCACCGATACGACAGGCATTGGGAAAAGGAAGGACTGCGAAGGGTTCCTCTTCTCCGGAGTGGAAAAGAAGAAGCTCACAGGATGTACCGTGGCGGGTATGCGCGGTAAAGTTGACTCCGTTGGAAAGAGTAGTAGCGCCGTTTAATTCGAAAAAACCGGGACGTACAGGAAATCCCGCAATAATATCTGTGGGCCGGGATGTCAGTGTATTCTCAGAGAGCATAGTCTGATTCTGTGTTTTCATTTCCGGTATCCTCCTTGGTAGAATTTTTTTACAAACAAAAATATTATAACTGATTTTCAGAAAAAAGTACAGGCTGGGGTCTTATGAAGTTCGCAGGAGTTGACAGAGATTGCAGAAATATGGTAAAAACCTGTACAGAGATGAGGTGAAAAAGTGGAAGAAAAAAAAAGAGAAGAGTGGATGGCAGTTTTAAGAAAAAGCCGGCTCTGCAGAAATCTGGAAGAAACAGAGCTACTAAGTCTCATGGAGCGGGAAGGAACGGTACGGACTTATTCCAGAGGGAAGCGGATCTTTCAGGAAACAGACCGGCCGGATTCGGTTTATATGCTTCTTAGCGGAAGTGTGATCATTGCCAAAGAAACATTTTCCGGAAAAAGGATCCTTCTGGCTCAACTGGAAGATCCGGGTGCTTTGTTTGGGGAGGTTTATGCCTTTATGGGAAAATCTTCCTATGATATGTATGTGGAGACGCTGACGCAGACTTCTGTCCTGATCATGAGCAGCAGGATCTTTACGTACAGGGAAGAAAATAGTTTAAGCCGGAAACTGCGGGAAAATCTTCTTGAGGTTTTTGCCGGGAAGGCTTACAATATGAACCAGAAGCTTCGGATCCTGGGAAGTGGCAGTCTCCGTGAGAGGATCGTCCGTTTTCTTGTGGAATGCCAGGACAGTGAAGGGAAGATCCATATGAACCTGTCCAGAGAAGAGATGGCGGATCATTTAAACATCACCAGGCCGTCTCTTTCCAGAGAGCTGGGAAAGATGCAGGAAGAAGGAATCCTGGAACTTGACAGGCGTCAGATCCTTGTGAAAGATCAGGAAAAAATGGAGTTATATCTGTAAGGTAACATATGTTACCGAAGAATCTCCGGGATTTTTGTATGATGTCAGTGAAAACAAAAAAACATTTGCAGAAATATAAAAATCAGGGAGAGATGATATCATGATAAGAAAGATCGTACACATTGAGGAAGAGAAATGCAACGGCTGCGGTGCCTGTGCAGCTGCCTGCCACGAAGGGGCTATTGCCATGATAGATGGCAAGGCGAAACTGATACGGGATGATTACTGTGACGGACTGGGAGACTGTCTTCCGGCCTGCCCTGCCGATGCGATCCGTATTATAGAGCGGGAAGCCGCAGATTATGATGCGGAGGCAGTGGAAAAAAGAATGAAGCTTAAGAAAACAGAGGTTTCGATGCCAGAAGGGATGCCACACGTGTGTCCCGGAAGTATGGCAAGAAGTCTGAAAAAGAAACAGGAACCGCCGGTGCAGGCAGAGAAGAAAGAAGTTCCCCGGAATATAGGAGAACAGATAAGCCGTCTTGCCCAGTGGCCGGTACAGATCAAACTGGTTCCTGTCAATGCACCGTATTTTGAAAATGCACAGCTTCTGATCGCAGCGGACTGCACGGCCTACGCTTATGCAGATTTTCACGAGAAATTCATGAAAGATCATGTGACGCTGATCGGTTGCCCCAAACTGGATGAGGGAGATTACGCGGATAAGCTTACAGAGATCATACGGAATAATTCCATCCGGAGTATCCGTATTGTCCGTATGGAAGTTCCCTGCTGCGGAGGTATCGAAAATGCAGTGATCCGCGCCATGGAGCGCAGCGGAAAGATGATTCCATGGCAGGTAGTGACCATTGCCTGTGACGGCACGATCAGGGAGGAGCTGTAAGGAAAGGAATAAAAACAGCATGAGTGAAGAAACACTGGAGATTTCTTTTGATGAAATAGAGAAGGAACGGGAAAAATATCTCCTGGTAGATACCCGTGATAAAGTGACTGTAGAATATGGAATGATCCCGGGAGCAATCTCTGTTCCGGAACAGGAACTGGAAGAGCGGGCAGAAGAACTGAAGGGGGATAAGATACCGGTCCTTTACTGTACAAGAGGGCTTTTCAGCCAGGAAGGTGCAGAGATGCTCCGGAAAAAAGGAATTCCCGCACTGAGTCTGAAAGGCGGATATACAGGATGGCTTTTTCAGCAGATGCAGAAAGAATCCGGTAAAGAGAACAGTGAAGAAGAGGAAAATGAAGCAATGGAACAGCGGAGGAAGGATATCGAGCTGAGTATCCGCAAAAAGTTCCATAAGCAGTTGTTTTCCAGATTTGCCAGGGGAATCAACGATTATGAGCTGGTGAAGCCGGGAGATAAGATAGCAGTCTGTATTTCCGGTGGTAAGGATTCCATGCTGATGGCCAAACTGTTCCAGGAACTGAAGCGTCATAACAAGTTTCCCTTTGAGCTGGTGTTTCTTGTGATGGATCCGGGATATAATGAGGCAAACCGTGCGGTGATCGAGCACAATGCCAGGCTTCTCGGGATTCCGATCACAGTGTTTGAGACTGAGATCTTCGATGCGGTTTATAATATAGAAAAATCCCCATGTTATCTCTGCGCTCGTATGAGAAGGGGTTATCTTTACAGCAAGGCAAAGGAGCTTGGCTGCAACAAGATTGCTCTTGGACATCACTATGATGATGTGATCGAGACGATCCTGATGGGAATGCTTTACGGAGCGCAGGTACAGACTATGATGCCGAAGCTCCACAGTACAAACTTTGAAGGAATGCAGCTGATCCGTCCCATGTATCTGATTCGGGAGGCAGATATCAAACACTGGAGAGATTATAATGACCTTCATTTTATCCAGTGTGCATGTAAATTTACCGATACCTGTACTACCTGCCGGACAGATGGTACCAGTGTTTCCAAGAGAATGGAGATCAAGAATCTGATTGCAGAACTTAAGAAAGTAAATCCTCATATAGAAAGTAATATTTTCCGAAGTGTGGAAAATGTTAATCTTCATACAGTTATCGCATACAAGAAAGATGGTGTGAAACATTCTTTCCTGGAAGGGTATGAGGACTGACAGATATAAATAAAAGCTGCTCAGGCATTAGCCCGGGCAGCTTTTACTTTTTCCCGCTGTCTGGTAAGATCATAATATTCATCAGAGATGATCCCGCGACTGGAAAGTGCTTCGTAGGTTTTCTGCTGTGCGGGGGTCATCTTCATTCCGATAGTGGAATTGACATCAGTCAGTACGCAGTTTGTTTTTTCTACCAGCCAGAAAAGTGCGGAATCATCATCAGGGATCATTTTCCAGATTTCATTTTCTGAATATGGCAGAAGGGACATGAGCGTTTTTAAGTGTCCATCCTGGATCAGTCTGTAATCCCCATCCGGCATAATAATACCATCCCCGTAGAGTTCTTTTTTCTGTTCCATTTTCTGCAGAAGTTCTTCTGTGAGTTTCATGATCAGCTCCTTGATCTTTATTATTTCAACAGTTTTCAGGTATTGCTTTTTTATGAAGTTAAAAAAATAACAATCAGCGTCTATTGTATGGAGCGATGACAAAAATGTCAAGAGGTTAAAAAGATTTTCGATGCTTATGAATGCTTTTGAGTTACTGTCCACTGGCAATATTCCGCGAAGCGTGTTACTGAGAACGGAGTGAACAGTAATGATTTTGGTTGTGCAATTTGTTTGCTTTTGTGAGGACTAAAGGTTAAAATTATGTAAAAATTATCGTAAAACAGGATCTTTCGTGGTATAATATGAATATTCAAAAAATTTAAGGAAGGACGATGCAGATGTTGAAAAACTGGAACCCGGAACAAATTCCGGAAAAAGAGGATATCAAAGTGCGTTTAAGCGCTGCAAGAACCAGATTATATGAATTGCAGATGGCTCTGAAAGAGCATAAGATTCCGGTGATCGTGCTGTTTGAAGGCTGGGGAGCTTCCGGAAAAGGAAGTACCATAAGTAAGGTGATCAAGAATATCGATCCTCGTTTCTTCAAAGTTGCGACTATGTCAGCGCCTACAGAGGAAGACCTTCGGAAACCATTTCTTTACCGATATTTCAGGGAAATCCCGGAAGCGGGCAAGTTTACATTTCTGGATTCAGGATGGATGGATCAGACCTGTCGAGAACGTATGGATAAAAAACTGAAGGGTGACAATTATGCAAAACGAATTGACAGTATCCGGAGATTTGAACGTCAGCTGACGGATAACGGATATGTGCTCCTGAAATTTTTTATGCAGATTGACCGGAAAGAACAGGAAAAACGTATGGGTATCCTTCTGGAAAGTAAGGATACCAGATGGAGAGTCAATGAATATGATCTCTGGCAGAATGATCATTATAAGAAGTGCAGAAAGATTTTTGGCCAGTATATGCAGGATACCAATACATCTGCGGCTCCATGGTATATTGTCGATGCAGGTGACCGGAAGTGGGCAGAGCTGCAGGTGCTGGAGACCATGATCAGCAATATAGAGGTTGCCATGGAAAACAGCAAACATGCCGTGCCGATCCTACAGAATGTTTTTCCTCTGGTGGAGATGCCCAGATTGAGCGAGATTCCTCTGGACGGAAAAGAAGTGGGGGATGAAGAATACAAGGCAGAGCTTAAGGAACTGCAGGCAAAGCTTGGAAGCCTGCATAACCGTCTTTACCGAAAAAGAGTGCCTGTGATCATCACCTATGAAGGCTGGGATGCTGCCGGAAAGGGAGGAAATATCAAGAGAATCACCGAGGCTCTTGATCCCCGTGGATTTGAGGTACATCCTATCGCAAGTCCGGAGCCTCATGAAAAAGCCCGTCATTATCTGTGGCGTTTCTGGACAAGGCTTCCCAAGGATGGTCACATTGCCATCTTTGACCGGACGTGGTACGGAAGAGTGATGGTGGAACGTCTGGAGGGCTTCTGCAGCGAGAATGACTGGAGACGTGCATACAATGAGATCAATGAATTTGAGAAGGAGCTTTCTGACTGGGGCGCTGTGATCGTGAAATTCTGGGTCCACATTGATAAGGACACCCAGCTTGCCAGGTTCAACGACCGCCAGAGTAATCCTGAAAAACAGTGGAAGATCACGGATGAGGACTGGAGAAACCGTGAAAAATGGGATGAGTATGAAACAGCAGTAGATGAGATGCTTCAGAAAACCAGTACTGCTTATGCACCATGGCACATTCTGGAATCCGTAGATAAGAAATATGCAAGGCTGAAGGCGCTTCGGATCGTGATCGAAGAAATTGAGAAAGCGCTGAAATAAGAGATAAAAGCTGCAGCAGGATAATAGACATTCTGCTGCAGCTTTTTGTCTGAAAAGAGGTGGATCAATTTCTGAGATAATTTCGCATACTGCGAAGAGCATGTTTTTCAAGTCGGCTGACCTGAGCCTGGGAGATACCGATTTCATCAGCTACCTCCATTTGGGTTTTTCCCTCGTAGAAGCGGAGATCGATAATGTGCCGTTCCCGCTCTCCAAGCCGGTTCATGGCATCTCGGAGAGAAATATCCTCCACCCAGTTTTCTTCCAGATTCTTTTTATCACTGATCTGATCCATAACATATAGGGTATCTCCGCCTTCGGAATACACGGGCTCAAAAAGGCTTACCGGGCTCTGGATCGCATCCATGGCATAGACGATCATTTCCTTGTCGATACCGATCTCATCAGCGATTTCTGCAATGGTAGGTTCTTTGAGATGTTGTCGCATATAGTTTTCCCGGGTATAGATGGTTTTGTAAGCGATATCACGCAGAGAACGGCTGACCCGTATGCTGTTGTTGTCACGGAGATATCTTCGGATCTCTCCGATGATCATGGGAACTGCATAGGTGGAAAATTTTACCTGAAGAGAGGTGTCGAAATTATCGATTGCTTTGATCAGGCCGATGCAGCCAATCTGAAAAAGGTCATCCGAATTTTCACTGCTGTTCTGAAAGCGCCGGATCACGCTTAAAACAAGCCGCAGATTGCCTTTGATGTACAATTCCCTGGCTTCCTCATCGCCAGCTTTGATCCTTTTAAAGAGCTCCACCTTTTCTTCCTGATCGAGAACGGGAAGGGTTGAGGTATTTACTCCACAGATTTCAACTTTATTCAGTGCCATCTTAGAATCCTCCTTGTCTTGTCGGTACATTAAGATGATTCTCAGAGGGCAATGGAAATATACTTTTTCAGAGAAAATATAAAAAATAAAGGGCCTTGACAACAAGGAGGTATTTATTCGTTACTGTTCATTGGCGATATCCCGCGAGGTGTTTTTTGTGAGCAAAGGTCACGGAAAACCCGAGACATACCGCGCGAATTTATGCGATCAGCATAAATTCTGTGCATCGCGAAGCGTGTTACTGAGAACGGAGTGAACAGTAACATTTATTCTCCGGACAGCAGTTTTTCATTACGGAAATCGACAAGGATGATATCTTCGCCGATCTGGCGGATGCAGTCCCATGGAATGGAATATTCATTTTCTTTGGAAAAACACCAGCAAAACTTCCCCGGTTCTGGCATGATCAGGGCTTTCAGGCGTGCGGTTTCACAGCAGAATTCCACATCAAGAGGACAGCCAAGACTACGGCAGGTATGGATATTGATCACTTCTTTTTGTTTCAGCTCACAGATGCGCATAAATTCATCACCTGGTATGATTTTATGGAAAATCTGTAAAATTTATGCAAGTCCGATTATTGACACATTATATGCATTTATTTTATAATAAAAATGAATTTATTAATGATTTACTGATCCGGAAAGGGGGAGAGTTCCGTGAGATGTCCGTTCTGTAACCAGGATAATACAAGGGTTGTAGATTCCAGACCTGTAGAGGATACCAATTCCATTCGCCGCCGCCGTCTCTGTGATGCCTGCGGGAAGCGTTTTACAACTTATGAGAAGGTGGAAACGATTCCGCTGACTGTGATCAAGAAGGACCAGAACCGGGAAAGCTATAAACGTTCCAAAATCCAGGATGGTGTTCTTCGTGCCTGTTATAAGCGCCCTATTCCCATTGAGAGAGTGGAAGAGATGATCGATTCCATAGAAGGAGATATTTTCCGGTCAGAAGACCGTGAGATCAGCAGTACCAAGATCGGAGAGATCGTTATGGAACATCTGAAGGATCTGGATGCGGTAGCGTATGTACGCTTTGCGTCTGTATACAGAGAGTTTAAAGATGTCAGTACCTTTATGGATGAGCTGAAGAAACTGATCAATTAAGAGATTAAATGAACAGACCGCAAGTACAGGAAATTCCAGGCCGATTGTCAAAAGACAGTCGGCCTTTTTTGAAACATGAATGTTCGATTTTTTAAAGATCGTAAAAGTGGATACAAAAAAACAGGAACCGCCTGAGAAAAATCCTCTGCGGTCCCTGCTATAAATATACGTTAATGATTCAGAAAACTTAATTAAACAATACCCTGAGCTTTCATAGCATCAACAACTTTTTCGAAGCCGGCGATGTTTGCACCTACAACATAGTTGTCTTCCATACCGTAACGCTTAGCAGCGTCATCAGCTTTGTGGAAAATATCGATCATGATGTTGTGGAGCTTCTCATCAACCTCTTCTCTTGTCCAGGAAAGTCTCATGGAGTTCTGGCTCATCTCCAGCGCGGATGTGGCAACACCGCCAGCGTTTGCGGCTTTACCAGGCATGAAGAGAACACCGTTCTCCTGAAGGTATGTTGTTGCATCAAGAGTAGTAGGCATGTTTGCACCTTCAACGACGTATTTGCAGCCATTTGCAACCAGTGTTTTAGCTCCGTCAAGGCCAAGTTCGTTCTGAGTAGCACATGGAAGGTAAATATCACATTTGATGTTCCAGATGCCAAGTCCCTCTGTGTAGGTAGCACCCTCAACACGGTCTGCATATTCTTTGATACGTCCACGTTTTACTTCTTTGATATCCTTTACGACGTCAAGGTTGATTCCGTTCGGATCGTAGATGTATCCGTTGGAGTCGTTCATTGCAACAACCTTGGCACCAAGCTGAGTAGCCTTTTCAACAGCATAGATAGCTACATTACCGGAACCTGTTACAACGATTGTTTTTCCTTCTACGGAATCGTTGTGAGCTTTGGCAATCTCGTTGAGCATGTATACAACACCGTAACCGGTAGCCTCTGTACGGATCAGGGAACCTCCGAAGGAAAGACCCTTTCCTGTAAGGACACCCTCATAAAGGCCACGGATTCTCTTGTACTGTCCAAAGAGATAACCGATCTCACGTCCGCCGACACCGATATCACCGGCCGGAACATCTGTATCTGCGCCGATATATTTGCAAAGCTCGGTCATAAAGCTCTGGCAGAATGCCATAACCTCTCTGTCAGATTTACCCTTAGGATCGAAGTTGGAGCCACCTTTTCCACCGCCGATCGGAAGGCCTGTAAGAGAGTTTTTGAAAATCTGCTCAAAACCAAGGAATTTCAGGATACCCTGATTTACAGAAGGATGGAATCTTAAACCACCTTTGTATGGTCCGATGGCGCTGTTGAACTGAACGCGATATCCTTTGTTAACCTGTACAGTTCCGTTGTCATCGATCCACGGTACTTTGAAGGAGATGATTCTCTCTGGTTCTACAAGACGCTCAAGGATGGAAAGTTTACGATATTCTTCCTCATTTTTGTCAATTACAACTTTAAGGGAATCGAGAACTTCCTTAACTGCCTGATGGAATTCTGGCTCGCCAGGATTCTGTGCTACAACTCTTTCATAAACTTCTTCTGTGTAAGACATAGTTGTTTCCTCCTCATCACATATTAAATTGCGTTGAAAACTAAATTCGAGTGCTATTATACATTAACATGCTAAAAAAGGGAAGTGCTAAGTTTATTTTTTTTAAATTTTTATTTCTTGCGTTGAAAGCCTAAATGTGAGATGATATAGAATAAATATTTTTGACTATGAAATTAAAATGGTTAAATAATAGTGAAAATTAGAAGAGGAGTGGTTTTTATGAGAACATTCGGGAAATCATCAAAGCTTGACAACGTGCTGTACGATGTGCGCGGACCGGTTGTGGATGAAGCTGCCAGAATGGAAGAAGATGGAATGGAGATTCTGAAGCTGAATATTGGTAATCCGTATCCGTTTGGGTTTTCAGCACCTCAGGAAGTGATCCTAGATATGCTGAGTAATGTCCGCACTTCCCAGGGATATTCTGACTCCAAGGGCATTTTTTCTGCAAGAAAAGCGATCATGCAGTATGCACAGCTTCGCGGGATCCCGGGAGTTACCATTAATGATATTTATACGGGAAATGGTGTCAGTGAACTGATCAACCTTTGTATGCAGGCGTTGCTTGATAACGGGGATGAGATCCTGATCCCGGCTCCGGATTATCCGCTGTGGACAGCTACTGCAACACTGGCAGGCGGAAATGTAGTTCATTATATCTGTGACGAACAGTCTGACTGGTATCCGGATATTGAGGATATCAAGAGCAAGATCACACCAAGGACCAAGGCGATCGTTATCATCAATCCCAATAACCCTACAGGTGCAGTATATCCGAAGGAGATCCTGGAACAGATTGCAGACATTGCAAGAGAAAATGAGCTGATCATCTTTTCTGATGAGATATATGACCGTCTTGTTATGGATGGATATAAACATACTTCTATTGCATCCCTTGCACCTGATGTGTTCTGTGTAACATTTTCAGGATTGTCCAAGTCTCATATGATCGCAGGTTTCCGCATCGGATGGATGGTCTTAAGTGGTGCAAAAAGTAAGGCAAAGGGTTATATAGAGGGAATCAATATGCTCTCGTCCATGCGTCTCTGTTCAAATGTTCCGGCACAGTCCATTGTACAGACCGCACTTGGCGGATATCAGAGTGTCAATGAATATACTCAGCCGGGCGGACGTGTTTATGAGCAGAGAGACTTTATTTACAAGGCACTGAATGATATTCCGGGAATTTCCGTTGTAAAACCACATGCGGCATTTTATATATTCCCGAAGATCGATACTGAGAAATTTAATATTTTCAATGATGAACAGTTTGCTTTGGATTTTCTTCATGAGAAACAGGTGCTTGTTGTTCCGGGTAAGGGCTTCAACTGGAAGCAGCCGGATCACTTCCGCATTGTTTATCTGCCGGATATACGCCAGCTTGACAAGGCAATGAAGAAGATGAAAGAGTTTTTTGCTACATATAAGCAGGTCTGATCGCAGATAGATAAGAGGAGATTTGCGATCCACATTTGCTGCCGGTTTATAACCGATAAACTGTAAAGCAGGTATTCGGTTATATTTTCGGCATAGACCGGAACAGAAAAAAATGTTATAATATATCTGAAATATCCCGGCCAGCTATGCCGGGATATACAAATAAGACCAGAATTGCTTGAGAGGGGAATGAGGAGGGACCGTTATCGAACAGCAATAAAACAGAAATCGAAAGGGGAAATAACTGATGAGCAAATTCAACATGAAAGTGACACCTGAGATTGAGAAACTTACCCAGATCTGTCGTGAGAATGACAAACTGGATCTGTCTTTATATGGCAAATACGATGTCAAGCGAGGCTTGCGTGACCTGAATGGAAAGGGTGTCCTTGCAGGACTGACCCAGGTTTCCAATGTTCAGGCAACAAAGATCGTGGATGGAAAAGAGGTTCCCTGTGCAGGTAAGCTTTCTTATCGTGGGTATGATATTAAGGATCTGACAAATGGATTTATCAATGACCGGCGCTTCGGCTTTGAGGAAGTAACCTATCTGCTTCTTTTCGGAAAGCTTCCGGATCAGGAAGAGCTGAATGAGTTCTCCGGGATTCTTGCGAATCAGCGTATGCTGCCGCGGAATTTTGTAAGGGATGTCATTATGAAGGCACCGTCCAGAGATATTATGAACGCTCTGTCAAGAAGCGTGCTGACGCTTTATTCCTATGACAAAGACCCGGATAATATTGAACTGGAGAATGTGCTCCGTCAGTGTATCAACCTGATCAGCGTTTTCCCATTGTTATCTGTTTATGCATATCAGGCCTATAACCACTATGAGAAAGGAAAGAGTCTTTATATCCATCAGCCTAAAAAGGAGCTTTCCACAGCTGAAAATATCCTGCGTCTGTTAAGACCAGATAAGAAGTATACGGCATTGGAGGCAGAAATCCTTGATATAGCTCTGATCCTTCATATGGAGCATGGCGGTGGTAATAACTCTACCTTTACTACACATGTGGTTTCCTCTTCCGGGACAGATACGTATTCTGCGATCGCGGCAGCACTGGGCTCTTTGAAAGGCCCGAAACACGGCGGTGCCAACATCAAAGTCGTAAAAATGTTTAACGATATGCGTAAACATGTACATGACTACAGTGATGAAGAGGAAATCAGTGCATATCTTAAGAAGCTTCTTCATAAAGAGGCTTTTGATAAGCGTGGACTGATTTATGGTATGGGACATGCGATCTATTCTGTTTCCGATCCACGTGCAGAAGTCTTTAAAGGCTATGTAGAGCAGCTTGCAAGAGAAAAGGGCAGAATGAAGGATTATCAGCTGTATGCTACAGTAGAGCGTCTTGCACCAAAGGTTATTGCAGAGGAACGTAAGATTTATAAGGGCGTCAGTGCCAATGTGGATTTTTACAGCGGATTTGTTTACAGCATGCTGGATCTGCCGCTGGAGCTTTATACACCGATGTTTGCCATTGCACGTATTGTAGGCTGGAGCGCACATCGTATGGAAGAGCTTATCAATGTGGATAAGATCATCCGTCCTGCATATAAGAATGTCCTTCCGGAAGCAGAGTATGTTCCTCTTTGCGAGCGATAAGAAAGGACTGAGGTGGAATAGATGTTCAGATGCTTTTTTCCGGATGAATATCTGGATTCTGCGTATGGTATCGATTATGAGAAGCTTTACAGAGAAGGATACAGAGGGCTTCTCTTTGATATCGATAATACTATTGTTCCCCACGGGGCACCGGCGGATGACCGGGCAAAGGAACTGTTTGAAAAGCTAAGGGCTATCGGGTTTCGATACTGTTTTGTATCCAATAACCAGAAACCTCGTGTAGAACCCTTTGCCAAAGCAGTAGAGGGGGATTTTATAGAAAATGCCCATAAACCGGCTGGAAAAAATTATAAGAAAGCCTGCCAGGTGATTGGAATCGATCTTGACAGGACGATCTTTATAGGAGATCAGCTGTTTACGGATATTTATGGAGCAAAGAGGGCGGGGATCCGGACGATCCTTGTGAAACCGATTCATCCAAAAGAGGAGATCCAGATCGTGTTGAAGCGATATCTGGAAAAAATAGTATTACATTTTTACCAAAAAGAGGAGGGAAAGAATTCATGAACCATATTGTAATCATCGGCTTTATGGGTTCAGGAAAGACACGAGTTGGAAAGAGACTGGCGAAGGACCTGGGGCTTCCGTTTATTGACGTGGACAGACTGATCGTGAAAAAAATGAACATGTCAGTAAAGGAGGTATTTGAACGCTTTGGAGAAGCATTTTATCGTGCGTTGGAGACTATGGCAGTCAAGGAACTGTCCACAGACAGTGAACGCAAGGTGATCTCTGTAAGTGCGGGATTGCCTCTTCAGGAGCAGAACCAGAAATATCTCCAGAGTATGGGAACGATCATCTATCTGAAAGGTTCTGCTGCAACGTTGATCAAACGTCTGGAAGGAAGCAACAATCCTACACTGGAAGGAACTGAGAATAAAGAAGAGAAGATCAAGAAACTTCTGAAACAGAGAGATCCGGTTTATGAGAAGTTTGCGGACATTAAAGTTGTCACAGGAGTGAAGCCTTTTGATGAGCTGATCGCAGAAATTGAAGAAAAATTGAAGGCTTAAACAAAAAAACAGTTGAAAAATGGCAAAAGGTATTATAGAATAATCCATAGCGAAAAAGAACCGCATATATTAAGGAGGAAATATTTATGATTTCAGCAGGTGATTTCAAAAATGGTATCACACTTGAAATTGATGGAAACGTATGTCAGATCGTTGAATTCCAGCATGTAAAACCAGGAAAAGGCGCAGCCTTTGTAAGAACAAAATACAAGAACGTTATCACAGGCTCTGTATTAGAGAAATCCTTCCGTCCTACAGAGAAATTCCCGGCAGCACGTATTGAGCGTGTAGATATGCAGTATCTGTATCAGGATGGTGGTTTATATTACTTCATGAATACAGAGACATATGATCAGGTTGGTCTTACAGAGGAGCAGGTTGGCGATTCTCTGAAATTCGTTAAGGATAATGAGATGGTTAAGGTTTGCTCTCATAACGGCGAGGTATTCGCAATCGAGCCACCTCTTTTTGTAGAGCTTGAGGTTATTGAGACAGAGCCAGGATTTGCAGGAAATACAGCACAGGGTGCTACCAAACCGGCAACTGTTGAGACAGGTGCACAGGTTCAGGTTCCTCTGTTCGTAAACCAGGGCGACAAACTGAAGATCGATACAAGAACAGGTGAGTATCTCTCACGTGTATAATGCAACAAAAAACCCGCGTAAGCGGGTTTTTTTGTGTCATAAAATAGAATGCTCATTTTTTTAACTGCTTCAGATATTGGCTGGGAGACATCCCCTCATGAGCTTTAAACACCCGGCTGAAGTAAAAGGCATCAGAAAAGCCTACCATTTCTGCGACATCCTTGGTAAGAATATCAGGGTTGTTTTGTAATAATGTCTTAGCCATTTTCAGGCGAAGTTCACTGATATATTTACTGGGAGAGATACCGAATTCTGATTTGAAAAGTGTGGAAATATATTTCTCATTATAGCCAAAAATATCCTGAAAAGATTTCGTGGTGATCTGTTGGGTAAAATTTCTGTCCAGATAATTGCGCACCTGACGGGCCAGAGAAGGAAGTTCTTCTCCGAAAGCAGGATTTTGGAAACCGCAGATTTTGGAAGCTTCGTATTGAAGTTCCCGTTCCAGTTCATCATAGGAATGGCTGGTAGAAACAATCTCAGATACATCCGGATAAATGATATCTTTGTGACTGTTCTGGATCACGGCGGAGAAGAAATATCTCAGGTTGGCAGTTAGCTGGAACTGGGAGAGTTCTTTCTGATCCTGCATGATGATCAGAGAATGGATCATATGGTACAGGCTTTCCTGGTCAGAAAGAGCAGTGATCCCTGCACAAAGCTGCTGGACATCCGGAGAAACGATCATCTTTTGGTTAGATAAAATACTACATGTCTGTAAAGAGCTGGATCCGAATCCGTTTTTGAACAATGCAAAAAGATAAGTGTCTTTAATAATGTCAGAAACAGATCCGGAATCTGGTGATCGCGGTGACAGTACTGTGTTGATCCATGATTCCGGATGCTGGGCTGACAGATCAAGGCTGCTATGGATCTTGCCAGCAAGTCCTTCTATATCCGGATGCCTGGAAGATGGGTAAGTGACGGCATATACCTGTTCATTAAAATGTCTTCCATGAAGAAGAATGAGGGAAACCTGAAATTCATTTTCCAGCGTGGTCATATATTCAGGAGAAATCGGTGCAAAATCCGAATCAGAAATGGTCTCGCTGTATATACTGGGACGCAGTGGCCCCTGAAAAACAAAAATAAAAGAACAGGATGTACTGTCCATAAAATCAGGGGCAGGTTCCGCAGGATTATTGCTGCGCAGGGCACATTGCAGATATTCTTTCTGAAGCAGATGTATCTTTGCTTTTTGCTGTTCCAGGCAGGAATGCAGGATATCCTCCAATGTTTTAGGCACAATAGGCTTGAGAAGATAATCAGAAACACCGAGATGGATTGCTTTTCTGGCATATTCGAAATCAGCATATCCGGTAAGAATCACAAAACGGGTGTGAAAATGAGCTTTCTGTACTTCCTCGATCATATCAAGACCATTCATTACAGGCATGGTAATATCCGTAAATACCAGTTCAGGCTCCAGCTCCAGGATATTCTGAAGTCCATCTCTGCCATTTTTGCAGATGCCAAGAACCTCAAAGTCAGTATAATTTTTTGTGATGAGAAGAGAAAGTCCTCTGGCAAGTGCTGGTTCATCTTCAACAATAAGTACGCGTATCATAAATCCTCCTTTGCAGATCAGCAAAATTTTACATATGTTTTGACCGAAACTGCGGAGCAGTTATTCGGTTTGTATCAGAGGGAATTCCGGCTGAAGGATTTTTCTGGTTTTAACGGGCCGCCAATAGTTACGGTGGTCTGTTCATTTTCATTTCCGGAAACATGGAAATATTCTTCACCGTGATAGTAGATATGAAGGCGGAGAATGGTATTTTCCAGACCATATCCCTGATGCCGGAAAATGGACTCGTGATCCATATCCTGATTTCCGGTAAAAGTAAAGCCGGCAATCTTGCGGCGTAAATTGGAAAGCTTTTCCTTCTGGAAAGGCGCCCCGTTATTGGCAATGGAAAGATACCATCTGTTTTTGTCGTGGTGAGAACGGATCTGTATTTTCCATGGGGGAAGGATTTCCGTGCCGGCCTGATGAAAACCATGCTGAAAGCAATTCTCAATCAGAGGCTGGAGAATCAGTTTCGGGACAGTGATATCGTTTAGGGAATCATCCAGCTGCCATTCATACTTCAGATCATCTTCGTAGCGGATCTTCATAATATAGAGATAATGTCTCGCATTGTCGATCTCCTGGGACAGAAGAACAGACTGCCCTGTATAGGAAAGGGAGTAGCGGAGAAGCTGAGACAGTTCTGTGCACATATCGGAGACATCCGTATTTCCGGAGGCTAACCCGGTCATTCCTATAACAGAAAGGGTATTATAAAGAAAATGCGGGTTCAGCTGCGCTTCCATAGCATCATAATGGGCAATCAATGTTCGGTGCCGTTCTTCTGTAAGACGCTGGTTCTGGTCATAAATTTCAGAAAGATATCCCTGGATCGCATTGGTGAGAAAGATGATTTCATTGTCGACGCTTCCGGGGAGAGCAGGAATATTTTCACCTGGTTCGAGCCTGATCAGCTTATCCGTTAGCTGACGGAGCGGCTGTGTAAGATTTTGTGTCAGACCCATAAGGAAGGCGGACATAACTGCAAACATAATTACAAAAAGCAAGGTGCTGATCATAAGAAGCCGTTTTATGGACGCGGCAAATATGGATGAGTTTTCGCTGAGGATCACAGTCCATCCGGTCTGCGGAGAAAGATGATAGCTGGAAACAGATAGATTTCCATTGGAAAAGCTCCCGCTGTCAGGAGAAGCCTGAGCAGCAGTGTGCCAGCTGTCCAGAAAAGTCCTGCGATCCATTGAAGTTCCGCTTGTATAGACAAGGTTATGATTGCCGTCCAGAATGGTGATATCATAATCTTCCGGAGTGTCAAAGTCAGAAAGGAGCTGACTGGTCAGGGTATCCATATCAAAATCGGCAACGAGAAGTCCATATTGATGATAAATATCACGCATGGAACGTACAACCGAAATTACGGTACGATTGTATCCCCAGTAATCCTTATGGGGCGGGATATAGAAAAAATAGTTAATGTTATCCATAACATCGGTAAGATTAGGGTTATTTTCCAAAACGGATTTTTCTGTGTAGCGGGTACCGTTTGGGGAAAAAATCCCCAGGTGATCGTAATATTTGCTTACGTAGTTAAGAGAGATATCCAGATCTGAAGATATCAAAGCAGTACGAAACCGGTCCTGAAAAGCGAATCTTGCTGTAATATGGGTAGGCAGGTAATTGTTTTCTCCCTCTGGAATATTTCTGGCGGTATCAAGAAGCGTGGTATTTAACTGTAATTCTTTCAGAGTGTTATCAGCATCGTTCAGGAATGTGTCCAGATTAGTCTGTATCATGGCTGCGCTGCCACTTAAGGTACTGCGCATATTTTCGCGCAGAGAGTTTGCTGAATAATAATAGAAAAACAATGAAAATCCGGCAAGCAGCAGAGAGTTCAGTATGATACAGGATATAAAGAGCTTTTTCTGAAAAGGAAATTCATGAAATTTCATAGTCGGACCTCCGGGAAAGTGTTGTATCTATTTTATATGAAGTGCGTGAAAGAAACAAGTGAAATTGTGCAAATAGATGAATTAGTATAAAAATGGAAAAAAGTACATGTTGAATTGAACGAATATCCATGGAATTTCTGGAAGCGTTTTTGTATAATGTGAACATATTAAGAACGAAAGAAAAAGTTATACAAAGGGAGGATTTGTACAATGAAGAAAAAAATGTTTGCAGCACTTATGGCAGCGTGCATGACAGTATCCGTATTCGGAAGCGTGGCAACAGTCAGCGCAGCAGATGGAGTGACACTGACACTTTACGGAAATGCAGATGACCTTGCAAAACCGTATATGCAGAAGATCATTTCTCTGTGGGAAGAGTCATCCGGAAACAAGATCGATCAGCAGGGTCTTGATACAGACAATGCAGAGACTATCGCGCTGACAAAATTTACAACAGGTGATATCCCGGATCTTTATATTCATTTTGGAAACAGCAATCTGAAAAACTTCAATCCGGAAGAGAATTTTGTAGACTGGTCAGATGCTGACTGGGTGTCCGATATTCAGGATTCTGTTCTTCCTCAGGCAACTTATAATGATAAAGTGATCGGACTTCCGTTCTGGGAAGCATCTAATTCAGGCTGTTTCTATAACACAAAGATCTTTGAGGAGCTGGGAATCAAGCAGCCGACGACACAGGAAGAATTCAATGCAGCTTGTGATACTCTTCTGGAGAATGGTGTGCAGCCGATCTACCTTGCGGCAGCAGATGCATGGCCGATCCTCTACCAGTTCGCACTGGATCCGGTACTTGAGGAGCATCCGGAATATATCGAGAAGCTGAATGCAGGAGAAATGTCCTATGCAGATATCCCGGAATTCACAGATATGTGTACCTGGTTTAAAGAAGCGGCAGATAAAGGATACTTTGGAAAGAACTTTGCATCTGATACATGGGATTATACAAGTGAGGTTCTCGGAACCGGTGAAGCAGCAATGCTCTTTTGCTGGGATACCTGGTTTGATACAGATTACGACAGTGAATCCTACGATTATGTAGGCGATGATTTTGGAATCATGCCGGTATTTATGGGAACCTGTGATGAAGGAACTTATGAGGGTGGTAACGTAAACCTGATGCTTGTAAATAAAAATGGTGATAATGTAGAGGCTGCCAGTGATTTCGTAAACTTTATGGCAGATCCTGAGAATTATAATCAGGCATTTGATGGTGTTTCTACAGCAGCAGTTTTCAAACAGGAGACAACCAATGTGAATTCTTCTCAGTATGACGGAAATAAAGACAGCGTAGATAAGCTGATTCGTGCATCTTCCGCCCAGCCTAAGATCGTAGGATTCAACCAGCAGGAAGGTGGTAAAGCACTGCTTCAGCTTATGAATGGAGACATTAGTGTAGAAGAATGTGTGAAGCTGATCGATGACGACAGAGTAGCAACACTTGAATCTTTTGCCCAGTAAATAAACATCCGTTTTAAAGATGGTTTCAGGTTTGGGGATAAAACTTCAAACCTGAAACTGTTTAAGGAGGAAATTATGAATCGAAAAAAAATATATCCACTGTACCTGGCACTGATCCCGGCTGTGGTATTTTTTATCTTTTTTATTGTACCATCCACAGTTGGATATTATTATGCATTTACAAACTGGAGTGCAGCCAGAACAACGAATCTGAAATTTGTAGGATTTGACAATATCATGTCTGTTCTCAGTAGTACAAAAGTTCCGGTGGCTTTTGTAAATACGCTGATCTATGCAGGCGTAAAAACTGTTACCGTAACACTTCTGGGATTTGTCTTTGCTTATATTCTCAACCGTGAGATCAAAACCCGTACTGCTCTGAGAACGGTTTATTTTATTCCGTCCATTTTTTCCTGCCTTGTTGTAGGACTTATTTTCAGCGCTGTATTCCAGACTCGTCATGGTACCATCAACAATATCCTGAATCTTATGGGAATTGCAAATATACAGTGGTTAGGACAGAGAGGAACTGCTGTTTTTGCTATTTGTGTAGCTGAGGTATGGAGAAACGTAGGTTATGCGATCATCATCACATTGGCAGGCCTTCAGTCAGTATCTTCGGATTACCTGGAAGCAGGTAAGCTTGACGGAGCATCTGAGTGGCAGCTTTTCCGCCATATCACATTGCCGCTGATCATGCCTACCGTAAATGTAAACATCCTGTTCAGCCTGATCTATGGCCTTAAAATGTTCGACCTGATCTATGTTATGACAGGCGGCGGCCCCGGAAATGCAACGGAGAGCTTTGGTACTTTGATGATGAATGAAATGTCAGCAGGACGTTATGCGCAGTCTGTAGCTGTCAACCTTGTATTTACAGTGCTTTTGGTGATCGTTTCAGTTGTTTATCAGAAGTTTTCATCAAGATGGGAGACGGTGTTATAGTATGAATAAGAAAAAAACTAGAATCAATCTGCTGCTGGAGATCATACTCTGGCTTGTGAGTATCGTGACGATTTATCCGATGCTGATGGTGCTTCTCACTTCCTTTAAGAACAAAGGAGAAGCTGCTTATATGAATATCAGTCTGCCCAGTGAGTGGCATCCGGAAAATTATATAGCAGTTCTGGAAAAAGATTTTATGCGCTCACTTGGGAACAGTGTATTTATTACATTTATATCTGTGGCGCTGATCGTTTCTCTTTCTGCATTTTTAAGTTTTATTATTGTAAGAAGAGATACAAAAGGATGCAGGATCGGATATAAGATCATTACGCTTGGAATTATTGCACCCTTTGCAGCACTTCCTACTATTCAGCTGATGCAGAAAATGGGGATTTACGGATCAAGAATTGGTCTCTGTTTTGTGTATTCTTCTCTGTATATGCCATTTACAACGATGATGTTCAGTGGATTTATCAAAGGAATCCCGAAAGAGTTGGACGAGGCAGCGGTTATGGATGGAGCAGTGGGTGGAAGGCTTTTCTGCACAGTGATCCTGCCACTTTTGAAGCCGGTCCTTGCAACAACAGGTGTTCTGAATTTTATGTGGGTATGGAATGAACTTCAGATTCCGATGTACCTTCTGAATTCTTCATCCAAATGGACATTACCTCTTTCTGTATACAATTTTTACGGACAGTTCAGCAGAAGCTGGAATCTTGTATGTGCCGATGTTGTACTGGTTTCCCTGCCGGTGATCCTGGTATACATTTTTGCACAGAAGTGGGTGATCGCAGGTATGACAGCCGGTGCAGTAAAAGGCTGATCTGTTAGGAAATTATATTCCAGACTGCACAGGTAAGAAAAAACTGTACAGTCTGGACTTTTTTTGAAATATCCTTGACACGAAAAATCATTCTGGTATAATTAAACCCAGTCAAAAAACTGACTAAGAAGTTCGTCTGTCCACCAGAGATGACCGGAAATGATCCGCTCATAGAAGTCTTTTAAGGGCTTGTACTGGGCTTGTACTGGTTTCGACGGGGGCTTTGAAGTTAGGGAAGCCATCCGCAGACTCCTGGACTGCGTACCAACCGGGAACTAAATATAAACGCAGACGAAAAGTTAGCGTTAGCAGCCTAAGCTGCTCGTCAGCCCCGTTGCACTCACACATCGGGAATCTGGCGTCGACCATGTGAGAAACCTTGCCGGGTAAGCTTTGCCCCGGTAGATGTATCATGAAGCTACTGAAGCAGTAAGCCTGTCGGTGGGCGTACTGCTGAGGGAATGTTAAATCAGCGACTGTGATGGGAGATGCCTTAAGGGATAGGCTTTCGGACAGGGGTTCGATTCCCCTCAGGTCCATTTATGGAACGTCCCGGAAAGACAGCATTTATGCGGCTTTCCGGGAATTTTTTTTACTTTCGTTATTACTCGTGGATATCAGGAAATTCTTCGCAGATACAGAAAGCGATGGTGATAGAATGAAAAAAACTCTGCTTAACAGAAAAAAGCAGAATAAGAAATCTGATTATTATGATTATAATCTGGTAGCTGTTATTGTACTGCTGGTGTGCTTTGGACTGGTCATGCTTTATAGCACCAGTTCATATATGGCAGAAGTGAATTATGGCAACGATATGTTTTATTTTAAGAAACAGGCACTGATCAGTTCGGCATGTCTGATCGGAGCATTGTTTATTTCAAAAATACTGGATTATCATATCCTTCTTCCTCTTACAACTGCGCTGTATGTGGCTTCACTGATCCTTATGGGACTTGTGCGGACTCCGCTGGGACATTCCTCTCATGGTGCTACCAGATGGCTGTATATCGGACCGATCAACTTTCAGCCTGCCGAGCTGGCAAAGATCGCGGTTATTATCATGATGGCTTACATGATCGGAAAAATGGGACGAAAGGTGAAGACTTTAAAGAGCTGTATGATCCTGGGACTTCCGGGGGCAGGACTTGCGCTTGCGGCTTATATACTTACGGATAATCTGAGTACAGCCATGATCATTCTGGGAATAACAGTTGGAATGGTATTTGTGGCACATCCGGATATGCGTCCGTTTATTGTTGTGGCAGTGGCAGGAGTGATCCTTATTGTGATCGGAGTACTTTTCCTGGTTGTGACGACCAAGGACAGTGACAGCTTCCGTGTTATGCGAGTGCTTGTATGGCTTCAGCCGGAGAAGTATTCGGATGAAGGCGGTTATCAGACGCTGCAGGCATTGTATGCCATCGGATCCGGAGGGCTTTTCGGCCGCGGGCTTGGAAATAGTATCCAGAAGCTTGGAAGTGTTCCGGAAGCACAAAATGATATGATCTTTTCTATTATCTGTGAGGAGCTTGGAATTTTCGGAGGGATTTTTGTACTGATCCTGTTCGGATATCTTTTGTACAGGTTGTTTTTTATTGCGCAGAATGCACCGGATCTGTTTGGTTCACTGATTGTTACCGGGATTTTTATACATATTGCGCTGCAGGTGATCCTTAACATTGCCGTTGTACTGAATCTGATGCCCAATACAGGTGTCACATTGCCCTTTATCAGTTACGGAGGAACATCCATTTTGTTCCTGATGCTGGAGATGGCAATAGCTCTCAGTGTGGCTCGTCAGATAAAATTTCAAGAGTAAAATAGTTTTAAAATCAAAATATTTTTGCTCTGAAGCCATTTTTTGGGAAAATCCTCTTGACAACTGTTTTTGCAGACTATATACTTTGCTCAAAAAGAGGAAACAGATTCGATCTGTAATGATTAAAGGAGAAAAAGACATGTTAGAAAAAATGAAAGAAATGCTTGCAGAGCAGTTAAATTGTGAGGCATCTACAATTACACCGGAGACATCTTTCAAGGATGATCTTGGAGCAGATTCTCTTGATCTGTTTGAGCTGGTTATGGCTCTTGAGGATGAGTACAATGTTGAGATCCCGGCAGAGGAGCTTACAGATCTGAACACGGTTGGAGATGTGATCGATTATCTTAAGAACAAAGGCGTAGAAGCATAAACAGGAATTAATGATCCTCTGAGACGACAGTGTCTCAGGGGATTTTTCTGTATATATGAAGATACAGGAGCGGTATGGCAGGGGATTCCGCCGGAAAACCTATGGACATTTTGAAGGATTTGGGTATATAATAGCACCTATAAAGAGAAACAACAAAAACGAGGAGAAAAGAAATGACAAAGATCAGAACAAGATTTGCACCGAGCCCTACAGGAAGAATGCATGTGGGTAATTTAAGAACAGCTCTTTATGCTTATTTGATCACAAAACATGAAGGCGGAGATTTTATCCTCCGTATTGAAGATACAGACCAGGAACGTTATGTGGAGGGAGCTGTAGATATCATCTACCGTACTCTTGAGAAAACAGGACTTCTTCACGATGAGGGACCGGACAAAGATGGTGGATTTGGTCCGTATGTACAGAGTGAGCGTCAGGCAACAGGCATGTATTTGAAATATGCAAAACAGCTTATTGAGCAGGGAGATGCATATTACTGTTTCTGCGGTAAGGAAGAACTGGAAAGCATGAAACGTACTGTTGCAGGTAAGGAGATCTCTATTTATGACAAGAGATGTCTCCATCTTTCCAAGGAAGAAGTTCAGCGCCGTCTGGATGCAGGTGAGCCACATGTTATCCGCTTTAATATGCCAACAGAGGGAACAACCACATTTCATGATGTTATTTACGGAGATATCACTGTTAACAATGAGGAGATGGAGGATCTGATCCTGATTAAATCTGACGGTTATCCGACCTACAACTTCGCAAACGTAATTGATGATCACCTTATGGGAATCACACATGTTGTAAGAGGTAACGAATACCTTTCCTCTTCACCGAAATATAATCGTATTTATGAGGCGTTCGGATGGGAAATCCCGACCTATGTTCACTGTCCGTTGATCACAGACGAAACACATCAGAAGCTTTCAAAGAGATGTGGACATTCTTCCTATGAAGATCTGATCGATCAGGGATTTGTGACAGAGGCAGTGATCAACTATGTTGCACTCCTTGGATGGAGCCCGGCAGACAACCGTGAGATCTTTTCTCTTCCGGAGCTTGTGGAGACGTTTGATTATCATCATATCAACAAATCACCGGCAGTTTTTGATATTGCCAAGCTGAAATGGATGAATGGTGAGTATATCAAGAAGATGGATCAGGAGGCATTCTATGAGAGAGCACTTCCGTATCTGAAAGAAGTTCTGAAAAAAGACTTTGATTTTAAGAAGATCGCAGGAATGGTTCAGACCAGAATTGAAGTATTCCCGGATATTCCGGAGCTTGTAGATTTCTTTGAGGCAGTTCCGGAGTATGACAGTGCGATGTATTGCCACAAAAAAATGAAGACAACAGAGGAAACTTCTCTTGCAGTTCTCAAAGAAGTGCTTCCGGTACTGGAAGCACAGGAGGAGTATACCAATGATCCGCTGTATGCATCTTTAAGTGCCTTTGTAAAGGAGCACGGATATAAGAATGGTTATGTTATGTGGCCGCTTCGTACAGCAGTATCCGGCAAGCAGATGACACCGGCCGGTGCAACAGAGATCATGGAGATCATTGGCAAGGAAGAGACACTGAAACGTGTACATGCAGCAATCGAAAAGCTTGAAAATAAATAAGTGTGTGATTGATAATCCAGTTATGAAACGAAATCCATCTCAGAAAAGGGCGATCGCCCACCTGTCAGGACCTATGATGGTTCTGGCAGGCCCCGGTTCGGGGAAAACTTCCGTCATAGTAGAAAGAACAGCACATATGATCCAGGAAGGGAAGATACCGGCTTCCTCTGTTCTTGTTGTGACTTTTTCCAGGGCAGCAGCAGTGGAAATGAAAGAACGGTTTCTGAAATTTACCGGTGTTCAGCGAACCGGCGTTACTTTCGGGACTTTTCACGGAGTGTTTTACGGGATCCTTAAACAGGCTTATGGTCTGAATGGAGGAAATATCCTGTCCGAAGAAGAAAAATATGCGATCTTAAGAGAATTGGTGGTAAATTGTGCTGCGGAACAGTCCCAGGAAGGGGATTTTGTGGAAGATATTGCCAAGGAGATCAGTGTTGTAAAAGGTGGAAGGATCTCTCTGGAACATTATTATTCTTCCTGCTGCCCGGATGAAGTATTCCGACAGATCTTTCAGGGATATCGAAAAGTCCTGAATGAAAGAAGAAAACTTGACTTTGATGATATGCTGTTAAGCTGTTACGAACTTCTGAAAAAGCGAAAAGATATCCTGTCTGCATGGCAGAAGAAGTTTCACTATATTCTGGTGGATGAGTTTCAGGATATCAATCATCTTCAGTATGATATCGTGAAGATGCTGGCAGCACCGGAGAACAATCTGTTTGTGGTGGGAGACGATGATCAGTCTATCTATCATTTCCGCGGCGCTCGCCCGGAGATCATGTTGAATTTTCCGGAAGATTTTAAAAATGCGGAGACGGTGATCCTGAATATCAATTACCGGTGCAGTGGAAATATCCTGGATACAGCTATGAAGGTGATCAACTACAATGAAAACCGTTATGCAAAAAAACTTTCCACACCAAATGAACCGGGAGAGCCGGTGCAGATAAAAGAATTCCGAAATCCCAGAGACGAATATATGGCAGTTGCAAGCCTGCTGCGGAACCGGATGGAAGAAGGGGATAATATTGAAGATACAGCGCTGCTTTTCAGGACTAATCAGGAAACCGAAGGACTGGTTGCCGCGTTGATGGAGTATGGGGTTCCTTTTACTATGAAGGAAAAACTGCCCAACCTGTTCCGGCACTGGATCTGCCGGAATATGATCGCTTATTTGAAGATGGCAGAAGGAGACCGGAGCCGCAGTACATTTCTGGAGATTATGAACCGGCCAAACCGATACATAGCCAGAGACGCTCTGACAGAAAAAAACGTTGATTTTAAAGCACTGGGAGAGTTTTACAAAGACAAGGACTGGATGTGTGACAGGATCACAACGCTGGAGACACATCTTCGGATCTTAAAGACTATGGCCCCTTATGCAGCCATTAATTTTATCCGGAACGGCATGGGATACGAAGAATACTTGCAGGAATACGCAAGGTATCGTAAAATAAAACCGGAAGAGCTTATGGAAACCCTGAACCGGATCCATGAAAGTGCCAGAGGAATGAAAACATTGGAAGAATGGCTGGCCTATATGGATGAGTATACCAGAAAGCTGGAAGAACAGGCGAAGAAACAGGATGTGAAACGGGAAGGAGTGGTGATATCCACTCTTCATGCGGTCAAAGGTCTGGAATATGACAATGTATATATCATGAACGTAAATGAAGGCAGCATGCCTTATCGGAAGGCAGTCCTGGAGGCACATCTGGAGGAAGAACGGAGGCTTTTCTACGTTGGTATGACACGGGCAAAGAAGAAACTCTGCCTGTATTATGTAAGACAGCAGTATGAGAAGGAACGGGAACCGTCCCGTTTTCTTGAGGAGGCCGGATTATGAACGGGATCATTTATTATACGAAGATCAGAGATGAATATAACAGCAAGAACATGGAGCATATGATCGGGGAAAAGCTTCTGGAAATCGGACTTGAGCGGGAATTTGGACGGAAGCTTGCTTTTGAGCCTCGGTCAAAGGGGGAACATGGGAAACCGTTTTTTACCCTGCTTCCAAGAATTCATTATAATATCACACATTCCGGAAAATATGTGATGTGTCTGTTTGCCGGAGAAGAGGTGGGCATTGATGTGCAGATCCACAAGAAGGTGAATTACGAACGGATCCTTGAAAGAATGGTACCGGCAGATATGATACGGGAAATCCTGGATGCAGATGATATGGAGAAAGCTTTTTTTACCCAGTGGGTTTTGAGAGAGGCATATATCAAATGGACCGGAGAGGGACTGTCCAGGGATCTGCGTACGATTTCCATGGACAAGGGAAATTACATAATGCTGGAACTGGAACCGGGATACAGTGGTGCGATCTGGTCCAGAGACAGCCTGGAATTACGATTTGAATACGAAGACATCATTTTGAGATAGCAAATAGAGACGATGAAATGAACAAAGAGATGAAACGCAGCTTCAGGATTTTCATTCTGAAGATCCTGGCAGTTGTTTTTGTGCTGTGCATATGTTATTTTTTATATGCATTTGTTTACCGTGCAAAAACTGAGCTGCCCACAAAAGCTGTGGTGACAAACCGAGGTGCTGCAGTGTATACACTGCGGGGACAGAAACAGATGCTTTCCCAGAAAGAGGATTTTTCTTATTTTGCCTTTGATGGGAGAGAAAAAGAGAAGGAATATGGAACATATGTCATTCCCGGGCTGAAGAATACCAGGACGCTGCTCACAGAAAAAGGTGCCACTCCTGCCATGTGTACGTCCATGACGCCTCAGGGACTGGCGGTTACAGAGGATTATGTGCTGATCAGCGCTTACTGCAGCACACAGAAACATAGTTCGGTCATCTATGTGATCGATAAGGAAAAACATAATTTTATTAAAGAAGTGATACTGCCTGGACAGCCTCATGTGGGAGGACTTGCCTATGACCCGAAGCATAAGTTATTATGGTATTCCTCCAATATCAACGGGATCGCCCAGGCAGTGAGTATAAAGATGGATACAATAGAAGCCTATGATTATGATGACAGCCATCTGCCGGTGGAGACTTTCCAGATAGTCAGTCTTTATGGGATCGTGAGAGATTCTTTTATGACCTTTTATGAGGGGTGTCTGTATGTAGGCTGCTTTGAAAAATATAACGAAAGTGTAATTGCACGATACGGAGTTGACGAAGAGGGAAAACTGATCAATACCATGGACGAGAAACTGGGCATGGATTTTGAAATGGCAGTTCCGTTGGATTATTCCACCATATCGGAGCAGGTTCAGGGAATTGCTTTTTATAATGATAAGCTTTTGATCTCTCATTCTTTTGGAATCCTGCCATCCAGGCTGGTGTTTTATGAACAATCCGATAAGCGTTTGTATGTAAACGAGAATTCTGCCAGAACTTATCGTTTTCCGGAACGACTGGAACAGATCGTGGTGGAGGGTGACAGCCTTTATGTGATGTTTGAATCCTGCGCCTATGCATACCGTGCGTCCTCCGTAAATATTGTGGATCGGGTTCTGAAGCTGAATCTTTCGAAGATGGAGACCTATGACGAAGAAGAAAGCCTTTTTTTTCTGTCGGAATAAAGGAAAAACGAGAGAACATCAAAAAAGACAACAGGTACTAAATCCGGCATGTCCGCAATATATTTAAGTGTAAGAGGTGAAAACATGGACGCAAACCAGATCCAGAACCTGTTTGCCAGTAATGTCCGCCAGCTTCTGGTGGATGCAGACCTTGATTATGATAAATTATATGAGATACGTCTCCGCGTGGGAAGACCTCTGTTCCTCACTTATGATGGGGGAGAATGTTTCCTCCGGCAAAAAGATACAGAACCTTATCTGGTTACGCGGGAAGATCTTAAGGAAACACTGGAGTATGTCAGCGGCTATTCCCTGTATGCTTATGAAGATGAGATCCGCCAGGGGTTTTTGAGTGTACAGGGCGGGCACCGTGTAGGAGTTACCGGAAAGGTGATCCTGGACGGAAATCGTATTCGTGGGATGAAATATATTTCCTGTATCAATGTCCGTCTGGCACATGAGATCCAGGGATGTGCAGAAGAAGTGCTGCCATATATCCAGACAAGAGAGCAGATCATGCATACCCTGATCGTTTCTCCGCCCAGATGTGGAAAGACCACGCTTCTTCGGGATATCATCCGGCAGATGAGTAATGGATGGGGAAATATTTCCGGTGTAACGGTAGGAGTAGTCGATGAGCGCAGTGAGCTGGCTGGATGCTATCAGGGGATCCCTCAGAATGACCTTGGAATGCGTACGGATATCCTGGACGGATGTCCGAAAGCAGAAGGGATGCAGATGCTGATCCGGTCAATGTCGCCGGTTGTGGTTGCTGTGGATGAACTTGGAAAAGAAGAAGATTTCAAGGCCGTGGAATCAGTTATCCACTGTGGATGTCGTCTGATCGCAACTGCACATGGAGCTTCCATGGAAGAGACATTATCCCAGCCGTTTTTTCGGAAATTGTGGGAAGCGCGGGTTTTCCAGAGATATATTTTTCTGGGAAAGCATGAACGTGCAGGAATCGTGGAAGGAATCTATGATGAAAATGGGAAATGCCTATGTACCGGATTGTAGGATGTATTCTGGTAGTGGCGGCAGGAGCTGGTATGGGATTTTCCGGAAGTATGAGACTTTCGGAGCAGATCCGCATACTGGAAAAACTGCTTCAGATGGTGATCTGCCTGAAAGGCGAGATCCGCTGCGGGAATGCATCACTGCCGGATGCTTTTTATGGAGCAGCAGGAAGAATGAATGGAAAATACAGAGAGTTTCTCATCAGTGCCGCGGACAGGATGAAAGCGGGGACAGGAGAAAAACTTTCACAGATATGCAGGGAATGTGCGGAAAGCGCCCTGAAAAAAAGCTGCCTTACCCATGGGGAAAAGGACGCTTTTTTTTCTTTCGGAGAATATCTGGGATATATGGATCTGGAAATGCAGATGCGACAGCTTTCCCTGTATGAAAATAATCTGGAAGCAGAGATTTTGAAGCGGAAAGCGGAGGTTTCCAGAAAGAAAAAACTGTACCAGGGAATTGGGATTCTTGGAGGCCTGCTGCTTGCGGTCCTTCTGGTATAGCATTGTTTATCAGACAGTAGTAAGAAGGACAGGCGTTCAGAAGAAAAGGAGGGATCATTTGGAGGTCAGTATCATATTTAAGATCGGTGCAGTAGGGATCCTGGTCTCTGTTCTTTCTCAGATTCTGAAACATAGCGGAAGGGAGGAACAGGCTTTTCTGGTGAGTTTTTCAGGACTTCTTTTAGTACTGTTCTGGATCGTGCCGTATATTTATGAACTTTTTAAAAATATCCAGCAGCTTTTTGTACTGTAGGGGAGGGAAAGAACCGTGGATATTCTGAAGATTTCTGTTCTGGGAACGGCGGGGGTTCTTCTGGGAATTCTTCTGAAAGACCGCGCACCGGAGTATGTAAGCCTTGTTACGATGGGAATAGGTCTTGTGATACTGGGATTAGCTGTAGGGAAGATCAGCTACCTGTTCCAGTCTCTGGAGAGACTGAAACAGAGTCTTCCGATTGATGGAAGCTATATCACTACTTTGCTGAAAATGATCGGGATCACCTATATCGGACAATTTTCATCCGGGATATGCAGAGATGCAGGATATTCATCCACTGGTGCACAGATCGAACTGTTCTGCCGGTTATCTGTAATGGTTTTAAGTATGCCGGTTCTTCTGGCACTGCTGGATACCATACAGGGATTTCTTGCATGAAAAGATATGGGTCAGAGATTTGTGCAGCCCTGCTTCTGGCTGTAGTTATAAGCTGTTTTGGCGGAGTGATCGTTTATGCTTCTTCGGCGGAAAACCAGATCACAGATCAGATGGAGCTTACCGACCTGCAGTCCATGGTAGATGAGATGCTTGGAGAAAAAACATTTTCTGTTACAGAAGCGTTTCACAGACTGTTGTCAGGGGAAGAGGTGCTTTCGGAGGAGAGTGTGCGGGAATTTTTGCACAGTCTCCTTTTTTATGGTATTGAAAGAGAAAAAGAACTGATTTTGAAGTTGTTGCTTCTGCTGTTGTTTGCTGCTGTTTTTTCCGGGTTTGCCGGTGCCTTTGATAACGGACAGGTGGGAGAAATCAGTTTTTATGTGGTGTATCTTCTTGTTTTTACTCTTCTGATGAACAGCTTTTCCGGTTTGAGTGCATCACTGCTTTCAATGCTTGCGTGGATCACGGAGTTTATGAAGGAACTCTCACCGGTGTATTTTATGGCAGTGGCAGCAGCGTCAGGTGCATCCAGTGCAGCTGCTTTTTATCAGGGAGTACTGCTTCTGGTGTGGCTTTTTCAATGGATCCTGGAACGAGTACTGCTTCCCGGAGTGAGTTTATATATTCTTCTGAGATTCGTGAATCATCTTTCCAGGGAAGAAATGCTGGGGAAAATGGCTGAGCTGATCGAAACTGTGATCTCCTGGGGGCTCCGGACATTACTTGGAGGGGCAGCAGGACTGCAGGTGGTGCGTGGTCTTGTAGCTCCGGTAATGGATTCTCTGAAGCGGAGTGCTGTGGGAAAAACTGCCGGTGCTCTTCCTGGGATCGGGGGCGCGGTAAATGCAGTTACGGAACTAGTCCTTACCACAGCTGTTCTTGTAAGAAACAGTCTGGGTATTGCGCTTTTGCTGGTGATCCTGGCGGTGGGGGCGGGACCATTGGTCCGATATGGACTTTTGTCACTGACCTATCGCTTTTTGGCGGCTGCGGCGCAGCCTGTATCAGACAAACGGCTGGTAGAAGCGTTTGGCACCATGGCAGAGGGATGTGCACTTCTGATGAGAATCCTGTTTACTGCGGAAATTTTATGTATGCTCACATTTCTGATCCTGATGGCAGGAGGAGGATTGGGATGAGAACAGAACTTTATCAGTGGATGAAAAGCCTGGCTTTTTTTCATGTACTTACTACAGCACTTCTGCATATTCTGCCTGACAAGCGTTATGAGCAGTATATACGGCTGTTTATGGGGTTTCTGTTAGTGCTTTTGATCTGTACACCTATATTTGCCGTAGTGGGAAAAAGTGAGGAATTTCTGTCCGGATTCAGCAATAATTATGGGAGAGAAGAACAGGTACGTATGGAGACAGAAGCAGAAGGAATAAGGGAAACATTTCTTAAAGGCGCATATGAACAGGAGCTGAAGAATCAGGTTCAGGGTATCCTCAGGAAAGAAGGGATTTTTTCGGCAAAAACAGAAGTAGATATGGAAAAAGAGCTTCAGCTGACCATAACACTTTATGGAACAGTCACAGAAAAACAGAGGGAGGCGGTGAAAAATGAGCTCGAAAGAATCTGCGGACTCAGGAAAGGACAGTATCAGATCCTGGCTTCTGAGGATGGGATGGAAGGAGTGGGGAGTTTTCCTTCTTCTGGGAATCCTTCTTCTGGTGGCAGGGCTTCCGGTAACCCGAAAGAACAGTAAAACAGCAGAGGATCAGAATGCGGAGAAAACCCGCCTGGAGAGCCGTCTTGAGGAACTGCTTTCCAATGTGGAAGGAGTAGGCGAAGTGGAAGTGATCATTATGACCGGGGATGAGGGAAATACGGAAAACTTTTCCATAAGCGGCAATGATGAAGTTACCGGTGTGCTGGTGGCGGCCCAGGGAGCAGGCAGCGCAGTGACAGTCCAGAATATTCAGCAGGCAATTATGGCATTATTTCAGATCGACGCTAATAAAATTAGATTAAAGAAAATGTCTTTGCGAAATCCCTTGTAAAATGCGGAAAAGCCAGTAAAATCAAGACTTTACAGACTTTTGTTAGAGTAATTAAGACAGTTTAAAAAAGATGAAAATAGGAACGGTTAGTCACAGTTAGTCACAAATGGAACTTTTATTTTTTCAATCTCTGCCCGGAGTTCTTCCAGGGTTCTGTGACCGTACACAGCGTTCGTGACATCGTTTCCAAACGAATGTCCCAACATCCTCTTCCGGTCGTTCTCCCGGACGCCATATTTTTCGCACAGGGCGGAAAAGGTGTGTCGACAATCATGCGGCGTGTGCTTCGGATCGCCGACTATCCCCAATCGTTCCAGTGTAGGGTAGAACAGGGCGTTTCGGTGTTGCGTCTGAGAATAGATACAGAGCCTGCCGTTTTGTGTCAGGACCTTGTTTTTTGCAAACTCATATATGGCTGAATGAATCGGAACAATCCTGTCTTTTCCGGCTGCGGTCTTAATACCTCCCTGGAAATATCTCTCTTCAAGATTGGTCGTAAGCTTCAGGACCTCGCCAATTCTCCAGCCGGAGTAACACATAATCAGAATGAGCTGCACTTCTGGGTCGTCGGTGTTCTGCCAGAGCGTCTGAAGCTCCAAATCGGAAAACGGGGTCCCATGCTCAACGTCATCTTTTGCTTTGACAGAAACATACAGTGCCTTGTTTTCCGTGACTATCTCTGAGTAGATTGCGAATTTATACATTTGTTTAAAAAGCATGAGAATCGTGTTTAGACTCTGCTTTTTGAGCGGGCAGTCGTTAATAACCTTTTGCAAATCCGGCGCCTTCAAGTCTTCAAATGTACGATCATGCAGGGACTTGATGAAAAGATTGAAGATGTTGAGAACATGGCAGCTCTGGCCAGAAACATGACCATGCAGCTTGATAACGACTATCAGGGCATCCCGGTTGACAGCGATGGCAACTATACAGAGTTCCCGGAGTGCACCACAACGGCGACCGTCATGTACGGCACACAGGATATCACGGATAACTGCACGTACACGATTACGACGTCTCAGAACATACAGGGAAACTGGAATAAGGAAACTAAGACATACACTGTCACTGGGCTGACCGCAGACAGCGGATGGGTGAACATCAAGGCGGCATATCTGAATAACCTTGTCGTATCGAAACAGTTCTCACTTGCGAAACAGTACGCCGGACCGCAGGGAATTCCGGGCATTGGAACAGATGGAAAGACAACGTATCTGCATATCCAGTACGCACCGGTACAGAACCCGACAGCGGCACAGATGAGTAAGACACCGGATAAGTATATCGGAACTTACACGGATTTTTCTGGTGTTGATAGCACCGACCCAAGCAAGTACACGTGGGCAAAATTCGAGGGCGACCAAGGCGCACAAGGACCGAAGGGAGCAGACGGCAAGTCGTCTTATACATGGATAAAGTACGCTACAAGACCAGACGGCCTTGATATGTCAGACAACCCGGACTATGTACCGCTGTTAGACAGCGCTGGTAGTCCGATTCTGGATAGTGCCGGAGAGCAGATATATACGGTAACACAGGCGACCTATATCGGCATCGCAACGAATAAGGACACGGCTACAGAAAGTACCAATCCGGCAGACTATACGTGGAGCCGGTTCCGTGGCGTCGATGGATATGACGGAAAGGACGGAGCAAACGGCATCCCGGGAAAAGATGGTAAGGACGGAAAGACACAGTACACGCACCTTGCCTATGCCAACAGTGCAGATGGAACGAAAGACTTTTCGGTATCTGACGGAAACCGTGAATATATCGGCATGTACGTGGATTTCGTAGAAGCCGACAGCACCGACCCGACGAAGTATACGTGGTCACTGATTAAGGGGGCAGACGGAGCGCAGGGCGTGCCGGGAACGCCGGGAGCGAACGGAAAGACGCCGTACTTCCATATCGCATATGCGAATAGCGCTGATGGTAGAACAGGTTTCTCCGTGGATGATAGTATCAATAAGCTGTATATCGGGCAGTATACCGATTACACACCGAATGACAGCACTGACCCGACAAAATACAGTTGGACGAAAATCAAAGGCGAGCAGGGAAATGCCGGAAGGACTTATTTCTTCCAAAGTAATGCAGATGTTCTGCTGATGGGAGCAGACAAAAAAATAACACCGGCGCCGCTCATTGTTGATTCGTTTTACAGGGACGGAAACGGCGAGGTCGCACAGACGCAAAAAGGTTGGTGGAAACTTGAAAAATCCACTGACAATGGCGCTACATGGTCAGCGCTCACGGTATCACAGACTGCGGCACTCGACCGGTTGAGTATCAATGTCAATAACCTGTCGCTCAAGGCTCACAACATGCTCAGGGTTTCACTGTATTTTGACCAGTCGAAAACGAAACTTGCGGACTACCAGACATATTCCGTTGCGGTCGATGTGGCATCACTGACACAGGAGCAGATAGTTGATATCCTGTCAGACGGTGGAAAATTCAAGGGGCTGTACTACGGCAAGGATGAAAGCGGAAATCAGACACTGTATATTTCGTTCAACGCCGCTAAAGGTGGAACACTTGCACTCGGCGGGCAGAATGACGGAAACGGCTTGGTGAAAATATACGATAGTTCCGGAAGCTTGATCTTAACCATTGGGCAGAATGGAATAGAAACTAGAGCAACGACGCTGACCGATAAAAATGCAAAGGGTAAAATTGCATTTAACAAGAAAGGCTTGACCTTTACCGAGGATATAGCGGGTGGCGGTACGGATACAGATGATACCTTGCAACTTGAAAAAAGTATTATTTATTTTGATTTGCTCAGTAATATCATAGGCGATTTCGATAAATTAACGGTCAGTAAAAATGCCGTGATGGAAGGAAAACTCTTTTTTTACGATCACGAAAATCAAGCGAAAATAGCGAGTGGATCGAGTGAAGCGGTAAAAAGACAGCCGGTAGCGTCCGTAAGCGCAGATAATTCGCAAGTGGCCTATCTTTTTTCAGGAACGGGTAGTAAACATGGAGACACGGCAACATACAGACGTTTAGGAATCCGTGCTAAATGGGGTGGATCTGGCTTTAGCACAGACTATCTATATACAACCTCACAAGTTTCCGACATCCGCCTGAAAGATAACATTAAAAACAGCGAAACAGACGCTCTCGAAACGGTCAATCGCATGAAAGTCCGTCAGTTCGACTGGAAAGAGCGGATGGGCGGATGGCATCAGAACATCGGCTTCGTGGCGGATGAACTGGAAGAAATCGACCCGAACTTGGCTCTGGGCGGCGGATATGATGAAAACGGCGAGATGGACATTAAGCAGATTAATAGCCAATACCTGCTGAACTACGCCATTAAAGCGATACAGGAACTTAGCGCAAAGGTTGACAAGCAAGAGAAACGTATTAAAGAATTAGAAAGGAGATTACAGTAATGGCAAAATTTAACGAGTACACACAGAAAGCAACACCGGCGGACAACGACACACTGATGATTTACGACGCAACATCGAAGGCAAACAAGTTTTCGCCGTTCAGCGGAATCTGGAACTGGATAGTCGGAAAACTGACCAATGCGGTCATTAGCAACTTGCAGACGAGCAACCAGACAATGGTCGGAGCGATTAATGAATTAAATAGTAATGTCTTCATTAAAACTCAAAATCTTTCAACGTTTTCTATAAATATTAAGCTTAATAAGAACACCTATACATCGTTTATCATGTACGGAGCAACTTCACAAAATAATGGATTTATGTACATTGTCTTTATTGATGTTGCATCGGCAAAACGGGCAGTAAATTTTATTAAAATTGTAGACTTTGTGGCAGGCAGGACTTTTTCGGGTACATACAGTGATGACACATCTACATTGACGATAAACGCCAACGATACCATATGGGGAGGCATTAAGTTGCTGATGTTTAAAGAGGAAAATTATTAAGTTGTTTCAATCGTAAATGGTTCGTAAGAATTCCCATTTTGTTGATTAAGAAACTTTGAAAATTCCATAAAAAGGAGTTGATAATTTGGAGATTAAAGGTATTGACGTATCATCCAATCAGGAAAAACCGGACTGGGCGAAAGTAGCTAAATCCGGTATTAAATTTGCAATCTTGAGAGTGCATCAGAAAGCAGGCGTTGACAGCTCATTCGAGTACAACTACAAGGGGTGCAAGAACAACGGAATCCTTATCGGTGGGTATAAGTATTCATACGCTCTGACACCGGCACAGGCTATTGACGAAGCGGAGGATGTGATTGCCGCACTGAACGGGCGAGGACTGGACTTCCCGGTGTTCTATGATCTCGAGTGGTCTAATCAGCGAAAACTCGGTAAACAGGCAGTCGAAAACATTGCAGTTGCCTTTCTGACAAGGATGAAAAAAGCTGGTTATAAGGTCGGCGTCTACTGCAATCTGGACTGGTATAATAACGTTCTGACTGATGCACTCAGGAAGTATGAGTGCTGGATTGCTCATTACCCAGACCCCGACAATGGGACAATGCAAACAAGAGTAAAACCAAAAGCAGGTGTAGGTTGGCAATATTCCAGTAAGGGAAAAGTATCCGGTATCAGTGGCAACGTTGACATGGATGTGTTCTACAAGGACTATAGAGAAGCGACACAGAAAGGAGAAACTAAAATGGTAAAAATCAGTAACTGCGGACATGACGAAAATGGAAGGTATGCAGGTGGGAAAGCTGGAGACCAGACTGGTACAGAATATCGGATCATGAACTGGTACAGTAGACCGTGGCTCTGTGTCTTGAGATTCAATGACGCCAAAATCGCAGCCATGATCGCAGATATGGCGACAAAAGCGGCGCGGAACAATCTCATCGGGTACGATCAGGGCACAGCCGGAAACAGCAATGACCGGTATTCGTTCTGGCAGCACTTAAAGGCAAGTAACTACGATCCGGCGCAGATCACGGTAGCTTGTGAATCTGATTGCAGTGCGAGCACAGCAGCTATCGTCAAAGGGGCTGGGTATCGCTTAAATAACGCAAAGCTCAAAGCGGTCAGTATCTATCTGACAACACGAAACATGAGAGCCGCAATGAAAGCTGCCGGTGCGAAAGTATTGACGGACAGTAAGTATCTGACATCCGGTGACTATCTAAAGGCAGGAGATATCCTCTTGAATGATAACCACCACGTGGCTATCGCCGTTACCACCGGCGCAAAAGTAAGTACGCCTTCAACCACGCTCACCGGTACCTTCCAGACAAGGCTTCCAATTCTGAGAAAGGGCAGTTCCGGTACAGCAGTGGCAATGCTTCAGGCAATGTTGGGTGTAGAAGCTGACGGACAATTTGGGAATGACACATATGATTCCCTCAAAGTTTTCCAGAAAAATGTTGGCGTAAAGGCAAATGGAACTTGCGGCATTGATACCTGGAAGAGAGTGATTGAGCATATGAAAGCCAACACGAAATGATGTTCTGATTGATTTTTTCTTCAGAACAAGTTATACTACCAATAGTCGCGCAGGGGTTGAACTTATGATGTATAATATCCTGTGTGGCTAGCACAAGTGAAGAGTGCAGACTGATTCTGCCGTGCATGAATGAAAGAGCTGTATGTCCCAATTCGGGGGCTGTTAGCAGCGGCACGAGCGGACAGTCAGAAAAGAGTTGGGCCTAAAAACCCGACTCTCTTTTTTTTACGTCAAATTACGATGTTGTGAACAGATATAGATTTACACGGTTAGTCACAAATTAGTCACAAATAAAGAATGAAAAGCCGCATAAACAAAGGATTCTTGGAGATTTTCATTAAAATTAGAATAATGAAAATGAAATGAGGAGAGTAGAAGTGAAAAAGATCATGAAGAAAAATCAGGTAATCATCACCTCGCTGGCCATTCTCATTGCTGTGGCCGGATATCTGAATTTCGCAGATGTGGATCTGGGATTTAAGGATAAGGAGACGAGTACGGACAGCAGCAGTATCCTGGACGATGTGAATTATGACCTGACCGATGAAACAGCCCTTCTGGATGAGAACGGGGCAGATGGCACAACCCAGTCGGAGGTGATGGATACCGCATCCCCGGGCGAGGCCGTACTTACCGGTGCTTCGGATTTTGCAGCACAGGCAAAAGTCAGCAGGGAGCAGGTGCGTTCCCAGAACAAAGCGGACCTGCAGGCGATCATCAGTAATAAAGACATCAGCGATGAGGAAAAACAGAATGCCATTAACACAATGGTTTCCATGACAGATTTTACAGAAAAAGAGGCGGCTGCAGAGCTTCTTCTGGAGGCGAAGGGCTTTGAAAATGTGATCGTAAATCTGACGGGCGAAACTGCGGATGTTGTGGTGCCGGATGCAGATCTGGAGGATGCAAAACGTGCACAGATCGAGGATATTGTAAAGAGGAAAACCGGTGTGGCAGCAGAGAGCATTGTGATCACGCCTCTGAGTCAAAGTAAAAATGCATCGGATGTTATAAATACTGCAGATGAAGCTGAAAAAAATACGGGAGGTGCAGAGGATAATGCGGAAAGTACAGGTGATGAGGTGCAGGATACCGCTGCATCTGTGGAAAGCGATCCGACGGATCAAACATCTGAGGACGCAGAGACGGCTGCAGATATCCAGAACGATCAGACTATTGATACAGAGGGAATTTACGACTGAATTGCCTTGACAGCAAAGCCTTGTCTATACTAGAATAGGAAAGGTTATAGTAAAATAGAGATATCAGAGAATATACAGGAGGCTCACGTGTCGAAGTATACGAAAGAAATAGAAAAAAGAAGAACATTTGCCATCATCTCTCATCCGGATGCCGGTAAAACAACATTAACAGAAAAATTTCTGCTGTATGGTGGGGCCATCAATTTGGCCGGAAGTGTAAAGGGTAAGGCTACGGCCCGCCATGCAGTATCAGACTGGATGGAAATCGAGAAGGAAAGAGGTATTTCCGTAACTTCATCCGTTCTTCAGTTCCATTATGACGGATATTGTATAAACATTCTGGATACACCTGGACATCAGGATTTCTCCGAGGATACCTACCGTACATTGATGGCTGCGGATTCAGCAGTTATGGTCATTGATGGATCCAAGGGTGTTGAGGCACAGACTCGTAAGCTTTTCAAGGTCTGTGTTATGAGACACATTCCGATCTTTACTTTTATCAATAAGATGGACAGAGATGCCAACGATACTTTTGATCTTCTGGATGAGATCGAAAAAGAGCTTGGTATTGCAACCTGTCCGATCAACTGGCCAATCGGCTCCGGTAAGAAATTTCGGGGCGTGTTTGATCGTAATACAAAGAAGATCCTTACCTTCTCCGATACACAGAAGGGTACCAAGGAAGGTGTGATAGAAGAGATTGATATTAATGATCCCCGTGCAGATGAGATCATGGATCCTGAGCAGAAAGAGCAGCTGATGGAAGAAATCGAGCTTCTGGATGGCGCAAGTGCGGAGTTTTCTCAGGAAGAGGTCAGCAAAGGACAGCTGACACCGGTATTTTTCGGTTCTGCTCTTACCAACTTTGGTGTGGAAACATTTCTGGAGCATTTCCTGAAGATGACCACTTCTCCACTTCCGAGAACTGCAGACTGCGGATCGGTAGATCCTATGAGTGATGATTTTTCAGCCTTTGTATTTAAGATCCAGGCGAATATGAACAAGGCTCACAGAGACCGTATCGCATTTATGAGGATCTGTTCAGGTAAGTTTGATGCGACAAAAGAGGTTTATCATGTGCAGGGAGACAAGAAGATGCGACTTCTTCAGCCGCAGCAGATGATGGCAGAATCCCGTCATGTTGTGGAGGAGGCTTATGCAGGTGATATCATCGGTGTCTTTGACCCGGGTATTTTTTCTATTGGGGATACTATCTGCGCACCTGGAAAGAAATTTGCTTTTGAGGGAATCCCGACCTTCGCGCCGGAGCATTTTGCACGTGTGCGCCAGATCGATACCATGAAGAGAAAACAGTTCGTAAAAGGTATCAACCAGATCGCCCAGGAGGGTGCGATCCAGATATTCCAGGAGTTTAACACCGGTATGGAAGAGATCATTGTGGGTGTTGTAGGTATTCTGCAGTTTGATGTCCTGAAATATCGTCTGGAGAATGAGTACAATGTAGATATCCGTCTGGAAACACTTCCATATGAGCATATCCGCTGGATCGCCAACAAGGAGACTGTAAAAGTAGACAAGATCGTGGGAACTTCTGATATGAAGAAAGTCACAGACCTTAAAGGAAATCCGTTACTGCTTTTTGTCAATGCATGGAGTGTTGGCATGGTTGAGGATAGAAACCCTGAGCTGGTACTGACAGAATTCAGTAAATAAGCCCTTTTATTTCATAACTTTTTTTGATATAATAGTATAAAATTACGAACAAAAATATTATATCCGTAGGAGGGTTTCCCATGGCAGAAAAAAGAACAACATATAAGATACAGGATCTGGGTGGAATCGGTGAAGTTCACATTGCAGATGAAGTTGTTGCGATCGTTGCAGGACTTGCAGCAACAGATGTGGATGGAGTTGCTTCCATGGCAGGAAATATCACCAATGAGCTGGTAAGTAAACTTGGAAAGAAGAATCTGTCCAAGGGCGTGAGAGTAACCATTCTGGAAGGAGTCGTTACCGTGGATCTGTCACTGAATATCGAGTATGGCAGAAACATTCTTGAGACAAGCAAGAAGGTTCAGGAGAAGGTTAAATCCGCTATTGAGAATATGACAGGACTTGAGGTTGCAGATGTAAATATTCATATTGCCAGCGTGGATATGGAGAACGAAAAAGGAAAGTAAACCTTTCCTTTTTTCCGTCTTAGGAGGAAATTATGAGAAGAAGAGAACAGAGAGAACATGTATTTAAACTTATGTTTATGACAGAGTTTAATTCAGAAGAAGAGATGACAGAACAGCTCTCTCTTTATTTTGAAGGTCTTGGAGAACTTTCAGAACAGGACCAGGAATATATGAAGAAGAAGTACGCACATGTGAAAGAACATCTGGAAGAGATCGATGCACAGCTGAACAGTGCAAGCCGTGGATGGAAGACAAAGCGTATGAGCCGTGTAGATCTTGCAGCACTTCGTCTGGCAGTATATGAGATGGAATATGATGCAGACGTACCGACAGGAGTAGCTATCAATGAAGCGGTAGAACTCGCCAAAAGATTTGGCGGAGATGCTTCCGGTTCTTTTGTAAATGGAGTACTGGGTAAGATCGCATCTGAGAAGGATGAGAAGAAAAACGAGGAGGAGACTGCTGATACAGAAGAGAAGGCAGCAGAGGCCCCGGAAGAGAACGCATGAGAAACGTCTATTCTGTCGGTCAGGTAAACCATTATGTCAAAAATATGTTTACCCAGGATTACTTTCTCCGGAAAGTCTATGTAAAGGGAGAAGTATCCAACTGTAAATACCATACCAGCGGACATATTTATTTTTCTCTGAAAGATGAAACAGGCACATTAAGCTGTGTGATGTTTGCGGGACACCGCAGGGGTCTTGCTTTTCGCATGAAGGACGGGGATAAGGTAGTCGCAGGCGGAATTGTAGACGTATATGAGAGAGACGGGCGTTATCAGCTTTATGCAAAAGAGATCACACTGGAGGGTGCTGGTGCCCTCTATGAGCGGTATCTGGCACTGAAACAGGAACTGGAGGATATGGGGATGTTTGCCCAGGAATATAAGCAGCCCATTCCTCATTTTATTCATACCCTTGGCGTGGTGACAGCACCTACTGGTGCAGCAGTACAGGATATCCGCAATATTGCAGGCAGAAGGAATCCATATCTGCAGTTGATCCTTTATCCGGCACTTGTGCAGGGAGAGGGAGCGGCGCAGAGTATCGTAAAGGGAATCCGGATGCTGGACGAAGCAGGGGTGGACGTGATCATCGTCGGCCGTGGAGGTGGCTCTATTGAAGATCTCTGGGCCTTTAACGAGGAGAGCGTTGCCCGTGCTATTTTTGAGTGCAGGACACCGGTGATCTCGGCAGTGGGACATGAGACGGATTTTACCATTGCGGATTTTGTGGCAGATCTGCGGGCACCTACACCATCTGCTGCAGCAGAGCTGGCAGTGGACGATTTTCGCAGTGTTCTGGAGAGCTTTCATATGTACGGAGACCGTCTGCAGCGTGCTATGAACAGTAAGACAGAACTTTTTGCCGCAAAACTTAAGGCCTATGAGAACAGATTCCAGTATCTGAGCCCGGAGTCCATGTTACGTGAAAAACGTCAGTATGCATCGGAGCTGGAGGAATGTCTGCGTTCTTCCATGGAACAAAAGCTTACAGAGAAAAGACATGAACTGGCAATATGGATCCAGCGGTTTGAGGGACTTTCTCCATTAAGAAAGCTAAATGGAGGATATGCGTTTGTGTCCGACTCAGACGGACATGCGGTGACAGAGATCAGTCAGATAAAAAAAGGCGACAGGATCTCCATTGCAGTAACCGATGGAGTCATAGAAGCAGTTGCGGATCGCATCAGGAAGGAAGAGCGATAATGGCAGAGACAGAAGCAAAGAAAGAAGAGAAATCCATAGAAGATACTTTTGGGGAGCTTGATCTGCTTGCCCGGAAGCTAGAGGATAAAGAAACACCTCTTGAGGAGTCTTTCCGTCTCTACAGACAGGGAATGGAGCTCCTTAAGGATCTGAACGGAAGACTGGATACTGTAGAAAAAAAGATGCTTCAGATGAATGAGGATGGGACATTTCGTGAATTTTAAAGAAGAACTGAAAAGAAGAACAGAAGAAGCAGAACATGTGATCCGGGAATATCTTCCGGAAGAATCCGGTTTTGCAAAAACCATGGCAGAGGCCATGAATTACAGTATGACGGCAGGCGGAAAGAGACTCCGCCCGATCCTGATCAGGGAAACCTACGAGCTGTTTGGAGGAAAGGATAAGCTTTGTGAGCCTTTTATGGCGGCTATGGAGATGATCCATACACATTCGTTGATCCATGATGATCTCCCTGCACTGGATAACGATGATTACCGGAGAGGAAGGCTGACTACGCATAAAGTATACGGAGAGGCCATGGGAGTTTTAAGCGGCGTGGCACTCCTTAACAGAGCTTACGAAGTGATGCTTTCCGCTTTTGACCTGACCGGGGATAAAGACCGTGTGATAGCCGCCATGCGGATCATTGCAGATAAGACCGGTATCAACGGTATGCTGGGTGGACAGAGTGTGGATGTGGAAAACGATGGTAAACCTCTGGAACACGAGATGCTGGATTATATTTACAAAAACAAGACCTCCGCATTGATCGAGGCTTCCATGATGACCGGTGCTGTGCTGGCAGGGGCATCTGAGAAAGAACTTGAGGTTGTGGAACAGGCTGCAGAAAACATCGGGCTGGCTTTTCAGATCCAGGATGATATCCTTGATGTGACCAGCACCCAGGAGGAACTGGGAAAACCGATCCACAGTGATGAAAAGAACAACAAGGTTACCTATGTAAGTCTTGTTGGAACCCCGGCAGCAGCCAGCAGGGTTAAAGAACTTTCTGACCATGCGGTAGAACTTTTAGAAGGCCTTGACAGGAAGAACGGATTTCTGGATCTTCTTGTGGAAAGTCTTGTCAGCCGCAGGAAATAGAAGGAACAAAGGAAGGGTACGAATGATTCTGGAAAAAATTAAAAAGCCAAATGATATTCATAAAGTTTCATTGGAGGATTTTCCGCGCCTTGCCGAGGAAATCAGGAGCTTTTTGATCCAGAGTGTAAGTGAGACAGGTGGCCATCTGGCATCCAATCTGGGTGTGGTGGAGCTGACTCTTGCTCTGCATAATGTGCTTGATCTTCCACAGGATAAGCTGATCTGGGATGTGGGACATCAGGCTTATACACATAAGATCCTTACAGGAAGAAAAGACGGTTTTAAGGATCTTCGTAAAGAAGGAGGCTTAAGCGGTTTTCCAAAAAGGAATGAAAGTGACTGTGATTCGTTTGATACCGGACACAGTTCCAATTCCATTTCCGCAGGACTTGGCTATGTACGTGCCAGAGACCTGATGGGAGAGAAATACCATGTAGTTTCCGTGATCGGGGATGGTGCGCTTACCGGTGGGATGGCTTATGAAGCATTGAACAATGCGGCTGAGCTGAAGACTAATTTTATTATTATCATCAATGATAATAACATGTCTATTTCCAAGAATGTAGGAGGAATGTCCACCTATTTAAGCGCTCTGCGTACAGCTGAGACTTATACAGGAATGAAGATCGGCGTGACAAAAACACTCAAAAAGATTCCTCATGTTGGAACCGCCGTGGTAGATACGGTCCGAAAGACCAAGAGCAGCATCAAGCAGCTGATCATTCCCGGAATGCTTTTTGAAAACATGGGGCTGACTTATCTGGGACCGGTGGATGGCCATAATATGCGCCAGATGATGAAGCTTTTTAATGAGGCAAAGAGAGTGGAGGGACCGGTTGTTGTCCATGTCCTTACAGAAAAAGGCAGAGGCTATGGACCGGCATCTTCCCATCCGGAGCGTTTTCACGGAACAGGTCCTTTTGACATTCAGAGTGGCAGAGCCCTTGCAGCAAAAACAGCGCCGACATATACGAATCATTTTTCCAGCGCAATATGTTCTTTGGCAGAGAAGAACCGAAAGATAGTTGCTATTACAGCTGCTATGCCAGATGGAACCGGACTGAACCGATTCCGGAAGAAATTCCCGGAGCGTTTTTTTGATGTGGGTATTGCGGAAGAACATGCAGTAACCTTTGCAGCAGGCCTGGCACTCGGGGGAATGATCCCGGTTTTTGCGGTATATTCTTCGTTCCTTCAGAGAGGGATCGATCAGATCCTCCACGATGTATGTATGCAGGATCTGCATGTGATCTTTGCTATTGACAGGGCAGGATTTGTCGGAGCAGACGGAGAAACACATCACGGATGCTTTGACCTTTCTTATTTGTCCATGATCCCTAATATGACAGTTATGGCTCCCAAGAATGGAAAAGAGCTTGAGGAGATGCTGAAATTTGCAGTAGAAGAGCTGGATGGTCCCTGTGCGATCCGATACCCGAAAGGACCGGCATGTACCGATATGGAAGAATGTCATAAGCCACTTAAGAAGGGCAGAAGTGAAGTGATCACTCCGGGCAGTGAGATTGCAGTTCTTGGGGTTGGCAGCATGGTTTCTGTCTGTCAGAAGATCTGTGAGGAAATAAGAGATCACAGAATAGCAAGAGCTACGTTTGTCAATGCACGTTTTGTAAAGCCGCTGGACACAGGTCTTCTTGACCAGCTTTCGCAGAACCACAGTCTTTTGGTTACTGTGGAGGAGAACGTAAAAAGCGGTGGATTCGGAGAACATGTATCTGCTTATATGGAAGCCTGTCATCCGGAAGTAAGAGTTCTTCCACTGGCAATACCGGATCATTTTATTGAGCATGGAACGGTGGACCGTCAGCGGATGAAAACAGGTTTAAATGTACAGGGAATCCTGGAGGCGGTAGAACAGAGCTGGGAAGATCTCGTGAATAACAGAAAATAAAGGACATAGCCTTTGCAGAAGAATACGAAGCTGTGAGGTATTTTACAGCCCGGCACATAAAGAGCCGGGCTGTTGGAGGATAGTGTGAAAGAAAGTAGAGGGTAGCCAAAAAGTGGCGCACTGAAACAAGCTAC